>Ga0307930_1001690_pt1 | contig 17353 bp, 16 predicted proteins | sample OrgLakmetageno46_FD_203161 | JGI IMG/M metagenome (GOLD analysis project Ga0307930, IMG submission 203161) | Saline water microbial communities from Organic Lake, Antarctica - #46 | ecosystem: Environmental > Aquatic > Non-marine Saline and Alkaline > Saline | place: Antarctica: Organic Lake...
CTCGATACCAAGAGAGCTAGAGAGAGAGAGAGCTAAGCAAGGAGTCAGGATGAAAGTGGACTGTAGACTGATCGTATATTCACGCGAACTCTTCTGTTGGTACCTTGCACTTTAATACGTGCTCCCATATCATGAGACGGGCACAACACATTCGTGTCGTTTTGGCGTTCACGTTTTTCACGTTCTGCATCTGATGTGTTGCGCGCGCGCGTGTAACTGTGCCACAGGAGCTGCTCCCGACCGCATTTCGCTACGACCCCAAGGACAGTTTGGTGACCAACTCGTTTGTGGTCGGCATGGCCATCATGGCTGCGTCGCTGGTCCTCTTCGTCGCCCTGTAGAAATGAAATAGAGAAAGAACATAGAAGACGCCGATGAAGATGGCAATGCCGCAATGACAATGGCAGCTGGAAGCCAAATAAGAACAGTGTGATAGATATTTCGCCATTCCAATTCCATTTGGGGTCTCCAGTACCGTACCAGTATCAGGCCAATGTTCAATCGCAATCGCATTGCCGTGCGTTTTTCCAATGCCCTCTCTGTCTATCGCATTTCTTTGATGCGATCCAGGATTCACGCATGCGAATTCGCGCAAGCGAGTTTCATGGTCATAGAGCCAGCGAAATCCAAATCCGAAACACCATACAAAATCACAAAATACACAATTCAATTCCAAAAGAAGTCGCAAGCATAAGCGGAAAGCGGAAGTGAAATAGGAAGTAATCGAGATTGATGGCGTCTACCGCCTGGGCTATTGCCTTCGCCAATCACTCGAAAACTGGAACGAAAGAAAAAGGAGAAAAGTTAAGCTCGGATTCTCGTTCTCGGTCTCGGTGCTGTAACATGTAACTCATGCCCCCATGTCTCCCTGTGCGTGCTTCCTCCAGATGCCACGAGAGAATATTTCAAATGGGGGAATAAATTTGGATCTCTTAGTCGCACTTCGGAGCCATATCAATACAGAGAGATGTGGAGTATCAATTCAATTGAGGTGGTGTCGTGTGGTGGCATCGCGTCAATTCCGCGTCAAGCATGCATCTCGAAATTTTCGTTCATATTATATTCGTGCATTATCCCAAGGCAGCAGGTAAACAGCCCAACAGCCCAAAACAAGCATTGCGCCACCTTAAAAGCAGAAGCTAGCTCTACTAGCCATTACCTTTACCACGCTTTAGTGCCTCAAGAACAGCCACCAAGACAGCAAACATGGCCGAACTTGGAGATTTCGTTGAACAGGGCCCTAAGTCCCGAGGCGAAGTCACGCTCGAAATGATGGACTACAAGTTTGTCGACGAGTGCACGGTGAGTTCTCTTTCGCCTTTCGCCCTCCTGAATCGCAAGCAACACGCGTTCGCACGTTTGTGCTTTCATCAGCAAAAAGATAGGTAGTTCGGTGTAAGGCTTAATGCATGTGGGTGCCTTCTGAGATGGGCTATTAATAGACTTGCGAAACCGTTCAGTTCTGATGTAAAGGGATGTTGAGCTAACATTTCAAATATTCGGTCATTACTCTTGTGTGTCTTCTGCCATGTGTATAAATACTTTGCAGTCTTCTTTCGAGCTATAACCCCATATTTCGTAAACTACAAACATCTTTATGTCGTTTCAAATGCTAACCCGATATGTTGCTCTGTTTCCTTCCGTCTTCCTTTTCTGTTTCGCTGTGTGTTTGTGCACTCCGCTCTTTCTTGGTGTGTGTGTGTGTTTTTTTTCGAATTCTCATTCGTCGTTTGAAAGGAGCCTTCAGTGCTGCGAGCAATTCTCGCAAAGCTGAAAAGCGGCGAAGAAGGGTCGTTTCCACATCTGGCTGCTCACACAGAGGAGCGGCTCTTGAGCCTGCTGCCAGCAAAGGAGCGTTCGAAAGTGAGTGTTTTACCGAACGTGTGATGAATGCTCTCAAGAGATTGAGTACAAACATGAAACGACAACATAATTTGCTTTGATGCTAACACCAATAGGCCGCTGAAGAAGCGTCTCGCGGTTCAGTTTATTCCATAAACTTGCTCTTTGACTTATTTGCCCCGGGTTCCATAAAATCTCTGACTTCTTAGCGTGCGGATGTACAAATCCCCCCCTTTTTTTTCTTCCCCCTGAAAGGTGGAAAGTCTGCGGCGGGGCCCGTCCTCCATCGACGTCGCCGACGCCCAGTCGGCGCTTCAGGAGTGGACGAACAGCGTGAAGACCCAGGACGAAATCTTGGCCGCAGCCGCGGCTGAGGCAGCAGCTGCCGCTGAGGCTGGAGGAGGAGCAGGCGCTGGTGCTGGTGCTGCTAGCAGGAGCTCGATGCAAGCTTCTGCCACCACCAGCAGTAGTGATGAATATGCGATCCAAGGCAGCGGCCGGGAATTGCCACCGGTGCGGGGCTCCAAGGCAGCCGGCAAGAAGAAGAAAGCGCCGTCGTCTTCTGCGTCCTCCTCGTCCCCAGGTTCAGAGGCGGCAGCAGCTGCAGCAGCGGCAGAGAAGGCCGCAGAAGAGGAAAAGGAAGCAGCGGCGGCACGCGCGGCGCGCACCCCTTCAAGCCACGTGTACGATGCCCCAGACTACTTCCGAAAGTGGTGCGTTCGATGTAAAGGAGGCAATTTCGAGGGGCGTTTTTTTTTTCTTTCACATTCATCTACTGTCGTTTCCTGGTATACATCCATGCATGCTTGCTAGTGCGGTGGTTTATACGCGTGTGGCGTGGAATTTAATCTGTTTTTTTTTTTTTCGCCCGCAGTCTATTTTTCTTCTGTCCATCGCCTCCTTTCATCCGTAGTTTTGGCTGATTTCCTATGCGTGTTTACCCTGTCATTGCATTCTATTCTATTTTCTATTTCCTGTTATCAATTATCTATTTTTTTCCATTTGAAGGGACAAGTACGACGCTGACGCGGAAGCGGCTCAGCTGGACCGAGAAGAAGAGGTCAAGCTAGCGGAAGCCGCCGCGGCTCGAGCCCAGCACGAGGTCAAGGAACAGCAGCGGAAAGCAAGGCGTGAAACCGAGCTCGCAGACCTCCGAGGTGAGAGTTAGAAACAGAGGAAAAAAGAGAAGGGTGTAGAATGTTAAGGAGTTCAGAAGTGAATATAGACGGGTTAGAAGCAGGAAATTGAAAGAGTGCTGCCTCGAAGAGAGAAAAGTCAAGCACACCAATATGATATCGTTTGATCTCGCTTTTTTAACGTGCAGCCTAGAGCCATTTTCATCTCTCCTGTTCTCTCTTTATGGATAGTACACGCGTGCATACACATGTAACTCCATTTGTTGTCCTCCTCATCCATCATCATCGTTGTTATTGTGACAGGTAAGTTGAGTTGGTCTTCGATGAGCAAAGTGCAGCGCACTCGTTTCGCTCTTCAGGAAAAAACCAAAGGCAACGAATGCTTCAAAGCAGGCGAAGCCGATGCGAGTTTGAGCCATTATTCCAGGTAGGAGAGTGTGTGTATATGTGTAAGCATTAGGTCGAGCAGTTAGTAGTAGCAGCAGTAGTAGTCGAAGTTATATAGGCATCACCCCTACAATTTTAAATTGCCAAATGTGAAATGTATCTTGGAATTGATGGAGTAAATACCTCACACTTACCTCTCTATCAATACAGAACACTGTTCTCATCACACCGTTGCCGTATATTTTCCATTATGATTCAATGCCTCTGCTCTCTCTCACATATACACCACCGATGATTTATTATTCTTCTACCCCCCCCCCACAGGGCGCTGGCCCTTTTAGGAGACGGTCACGAGCAATCCCCCGTGCTGTGGGCCAATCGAGCCATGGCAGCTCTGAAGCTAGGCCTGTTGGAGAAAGCAGAGGAAGACTGCACCCAAGCTCTGGCCCTGGCGCCGACCTACGACAAGGTCAGCTTTATGCTTGCTTGCGTGTATCATACACATGTACTTTCTTTCCTTAGTACTTACATATGTGAATTCGTCATACATTTGGTTACCTGATTCATCTAGCACTAGCACTCTTTCATGTCATCGTCTTAGCTCTTTGCTTTCGCTTTTTTTTTATATCTCTCCTTCGACAAGAAACACTTTATCTTCAACTACTATTTACTCCCTCAGTTCATTCTCATCAAAGTCTATTTCCCAATGTTATGATTGTAAATTCGCACAAAAAACAGGCGCGGCTGCGGCGCGGGATGACCCGTCACAAGCGCGGCAAATACGCGCTGGCGGCTGCGGACTTTCAGTATTTGATCGACCATCGTGGATCCAACATGCCAGAATTGCCGCAGGTGAGGCACGAGTGCATACAAACACACATAATATATACGGTATATTGTAAGTGAGCGAAAGAAAGAGGGAGCAGCCTATTTTCGAATTGTGAGGTGACACTCGCAAGAGAAATTTGACACCTGCCCCTTGACAGTAGTAAAATCTCACAGATTTTGAAAAGACTTTCTGCCTTGTACTTTCCTTTTTCTCACAATTTTCATGGCATTCTCATCCATTTTTCCCACTCTATTCCTTCATATTTTTGTTTGCCACTTCTGCATCTCAGTTGCTGGCGCGATCGCAGCAAATGCAGTCCCAAGTAGACGGTGAAAACAGCGGCAAACACTCTTCTTCAAACAAGACCACCATCACTGAAGTCTCGAGCAAAGTGCGTGTGCCGATCGTAGACGGAGCTCCTCCGCCGTTGTCCACTGCTGGTGGCTGGAGCCGTATGCCGTTCGTAGATCCACCTTCAGCCCCAGCTGCTGCTGCTGTTACTGCTAGCAATAGCGGGGCTGCTGCTAAGAGCGCAAACTTCACAAAAGTAGCGATCTCGTTCGACGACAGTGACAGCGAAGAGAGCGAAGAAGAAAAGGAGGAAACGAAAGGAGAAGCACCGAAAAGCATGTTTCGTGTGCCGATTGAAGACGACAACGATGACGATGAAGAAGAAGATGGAGTGTTAGTGCCGCCAGCCAACAGCCACAAGGTCGTGATTCAAGACGAGACGTCCTCGGAGGAGGAAATGGAACAAGAAGGAAACGGAGGCAAAAAGACTACCGAAAAGGAGAAAGAAGGAGGCAGTACTGCTAGTGCGAAAGCTAGTGGTGGAGGCGAGGTCTCGGAATGGGATTTGGAGCAACAGAAACGGAAAGGCGTGCAATTGTTCAGTGCCACTCGGTATGACGAAGCGCAGGCTATCTTTGCCAAGGCGCTGGCCGATGTTGAGACTGTGAGCCGGCAAGAGGGCAAGGTAAGGGTGTATGCGTGTGTACGCGCGTGAGCATGCGTGTGCGCGAACGGCTTACATGTAGTAGTAGTGTTTTGAATTGTCGCATGCAGAGTTGTACTTGTTAAGCAAAGCTACACCAATATGGTATTGCCCTTTACCCCTTCTTTCTCTGCTGCTCATATTGGCATCATATCAGGCGCACCCGTCGGAGCTCTTTCCGTCGAGCAATTTGTGGCACGCGCTGCACAACAACCTCGCGGCTTGCGCCCTCACCACGGAGCGGTTTGTGTTATGGTCTTTTATCACTTGCCTTGTTTCGATCCAATAATATTCAGGGGAAATTTACATTTGATTGTGACCTGCCATCAGTTGGTACCTGTTTTCTCAACTTTCCTTGTACTTTTCACTCACTGCATCTCAACAATCTCTTCGTCTTCCTTGGCATTGTCATGCACTACACTCACACACTACTACTGACATGCACCACATGTGCACTGCACGTGCACTACATGTGCTGCCAACTAGGTGGCCGGACGTGATCGCCCACTGCAGCGCGGTGCTCCAAGTGCAGCCCTCCAACGTGAAGGCACTGCTGAGGCGAGCCGAAGCGCGGAGCCGGTTGAAGCAATTTGGGGGGGCGTCGTCGGACTGCCAAGCAGTGCTGAGGATCGAGCCGCAGAATGCGGTAATGCGAAAGGAATACTTCTGTAGAAGGCACACTACACAAACCATACACACTGTGTTGCCATCTCCTCATTTCAAATACCCCTTGAGTACATGGTGATAATGCGCGTCCCTACTGTGTGTGTGTTTTTTTTCCGCCTTGTCATTCTTTGGCCGTTCATTGCGCGTCTCTTTTACAACTCCCCCCCCCAAAAAAAAAATCTCTCCTATGTTGCGCTATAGGTGGCGACGGAAAAGTTGCAAGAACTTTCGGCCACGAATGCGCCTGGCACCGCGGGCGCTACCTCCCAAGTGAACAATGGCAACATCAGCACCAGTGCCAACGCCAGTGCTACTGGTACTACTACGAAGCAAAAAGCACCTCCCAACCCTGCGTCGGAAGCCGCGAAGGCCAAAGGCAACCAGGCTATGGGTCGGCACGCACATGCAGAAGCGCACAAATACTACACTGAAGCACTGGTAAAAAAAAACACTATTCAAAGGGCCTTCGCTTGTGTGGGTATGTGTCTTTTCTTCCTGCATTTTTGGGGTCTGTGTGAGGGTGAGTGTTGAGGATTGTAAACGGGCGCAAAAGAAAACGAAAGCAGAAGACGATTTCGAAAGCACAATTCGAAGAGAGTGCGCATCCTCTTTATTGATCTCTTCTACTTTCACACATCTCACTTCTTTCATACTTCCTCCTCTTCCCTTTCTGATCTCTTTCTCAACATCATCAGTCCTTGGACCCAACCAACACCGCTGCTCGCAACAACCGCGCCCTGTGTTCTCTGCAGCAATCCAACTGGAAGGCCGCTGTGGAAGACACCAGCCGGGTGCTCGACGCAGAGCCCAACAACGCCAAGGTAACCAGAGACGACGATGATATTCGCGTGTGGATTGAATAGAGTTGGACAATTGAATTCCTACATACCAGGATTTTTGGACACGTTAGGTAAGAGTAAAACGCTAGACGCTTCTAGATTTTCGCATGTTTTAGAACACTTCACAACAATTCATATATTTATTTTGCGCGTCCCAAGTTCTACTTTTTTTTCCTGCTTATCTTTTCAAAACAAGGCCCTCTTTCGTCGGGCTTGGGCTCTCGAAGAGTTGGACCAACTCCCAAACGCTCGATCGGATTTGAAAGCGGCGCTCGTGCTGGAGCCAGCCAACCCTAAGGCCAAAGAAGCACTGGGAAGAGTGGAAGGCAAACAAGCGAAGAAGGACGCGGCTGCAGCGGCGCTGGCGAAAGGGCAGGTAAATGGACATACGGCAAATAGAGCAGGGATGGAATATCATATCAAAGATATCACTTTGCTTTGCTCTACCTTTTATCCTTCCTTTTGATCACTCACCGTTCTTTGGTAACGCGATGAAATCCAACGAGACACTATCAAAGATTGTCTCTGTTTTTTTTCTTCTCGCATATAATTCTTCTCTATAGTTCCTCTTGATTTCTTGGTTTTACATCGCCGTGCCTGTTGCCACTTGTGTGTATATGACACTAACACTTTAGTTGGAGCGTGAAGCTTCCCTGGCCGAAGCTCGCGCTGGGGCAGCTGCACAAGCTCAAGCTCATGCCCGTGCCACCAAAGCAGCGGAAGTCAAAGCAGCGGCTGCCGCCAACGCTGAAGCCAAAAAGAAGAAGCAGGAAGCAGAAGAAGAAGAAGAAGAGGCTGCTGCTGCTGCTGCTGCTGCTGCTAGTGCTGCTGAAGCTAGTGCTCGTGCTGCTGCTGCCAACAAAAAGAAAGAACAAGACGAAGATGCTTTCCTCGCTGCTCTCGCGAATCAAAGCACAGTCGACATTGGCGAAGATGGAAATGAAGGCGGAAGGAGTGAAGAAGACAGCTCTCAGGAGTCAGCAGTGACAGCAGAAGCAACCGCAGTGCCTGAAAAGGCCACCCGCGTGCAGATTGAAGAAGACGACAGTGACGATTCGGATGATGATGCCCCTGTGATTGTGGATGTGGACAGAAAAGTAGCGAAGAAAGAAGAGAAGGGTGAAAATGAAGAAGAAGTTGAAGAAGAAGAAGAAGAAAAGGAAATTGAAGTGTCTTCTTTGCCTCGCACCACGCGTATTGAGATTCAAGAAGACGACGATGGCGACGACGAAGATGATCTCTTTGGTGAAGATGCAGCTCCTGTCGAAGAAGACGGGTTTTCTCCTTACGAAGAAGAAGCAAAAGCTCGGTGAATTCTCTATTTTGCCCACTTTCTCTATTCTTTTGCTTCACCCTTATTATCGATGGTGCTCTGAGCTTATACATACAGTACTGCAGACTCTGTAGGAGTAAGTCTGTGCACATGTACTCAGTCATTTTCACTCTTCCTCACTGCCCCCACGCCCATCAGCTCGGACGACGCCAAAAACGCTGGCAATGCGGCGATGGCTGCTGGCGACTTCAAGAAAGCGATCAAGTGCTACGATGTCAGTGTTATTGTGTCTTGCTTTGGAGTTTATGGCTGTTTCACTGTAGTGCTTTGCAAAGAGTAGTAGACCCACTTGCATTCTCTTGCATCTTCTCATGTTGCGCTACGCAGTCTTCACCTAACTCCTTTCTCATCACAGGCCAGCTTAGCTCGCAACGCGAACAATTTGGCGGCCCTCAACAACCGGTCCGCAGCCCACTTGCGGCTCGACCAATGGGCAGCCGCCATTCAGGACGCCACCGGGGTTTTAGCTTCCGAGCCCCGCAACCAGAAGGCTTTGTTCCGGAGAGCAGAAGGGCGCCGCTTAGAAGCCAAAGCAAAGCAACAACAGCAACAAGAGGGCAGCGCTAGTGGCAGTGGTGCAACCACCACCGCGACGGCCGCTCAGGCACTCGCACTGGCGGTCACGGATTTGGAAGCCATTCTGCGCTTGGACCCGAACAATGCCGACGCACAGGTACTACATCTCATACTACAGATGCGGTATTGTATGGACTACTCCAGGGGTTGCACTGTTTGTATGAAGAGAGACTGTATCAATTTGGTGGTTTCTTATGAGATTGTCTCTGTGTTTCATTAATTTTGCAATTCTTGATAGACCAAGCTCCTAGCTTTGGAGCAAGAAACAGCAGCCCTGTCATGTTCGTCGTCGTCGTCATCAAGTCCTTCGGCTGAACCGTCAAGTGCATCGTTCATTGGAGGAGTAAAAGTGCCCATCCGAGATGAAGACGACGACGACGATGACGACGACGACGATGACGACGACGAGGCGATAATGCCAGCTTCTTCAACAACTTCGTCGAATCCAGTGAACACCCGCAGCCGTCCTCGGAGCAGCTTCAGTTCGCCGGTCAAAAATGCCAACGACAACAACACCCCCACGAGCAGCAGCACTACGAGCAGCACGAATGCTCCCAGCAGCACTAGTACTACTACCACTATCACCAGCAGTACTTCGAAGGTATTGAGCAGCTTTGAGAAAGCTCGTGCAGCTTCCGACCAGCACAAAGACTTGGGGAATGCGTGCTTGAGCCGGGGCGATTTAACCGCGGCAGAACGGCACTATTCGGAGAGGTACAATAATTTGATTAGTAACTATGCGCACGTTATGTTTTGGCAGCGTATTAAGACTGAAGGAGTGTGGAGAGTGTGTACACACATTTTGTTAGTCCTTTCTGAGTATTGGTACCTCTTCTTAGATGTTTTGCGTACATCTTTTAGTCTCTCGGCATTTCTACATATATGTTTGCTTTTCCTTTCCTTCCTCACATGTATATGTACTATTTGCCGCCACTCTGCATATGGCCCTTTCTTCATCTTCTCCGATCATAATAGCCTTCGTCTGGACCCTACCAATTGGGCGGCCCAGAACAACCGCGCCTTGTGCCGTCTGAAGCAACACAATTGGCTAGGGGCCGAAGCTGATGCGACCGCGGTGCTCGAGCCGCAGAAGGCCTTGCGCAAGTAAGTAGTGCTACTAGTGTACATGTTCATACTTGTGTATGTGCGTGAGTTCGTTGGGATTGAGTGAGAAAGTAATATGCCCAACAGTTTATTCATAATCAATTATTATTTTCTGATTTCTTGTTTGTTTGTTTTTCTTGAACTCTTTGTTACTCATGTCTTTTTTTTTGGGGGGGGGTGCATTTTTTTTATCACTACAATCAACTCCTTTGTGATATGACCAGCGGCGGCAGTGGTGGCGGCATTGTGGTGTCATCATCGTCAGGAGGGGGCGGAGACCCTGGCAATACGAAAGCACTGGCGCGGCGAGCAGCGGTAAGTGATTTGATCAATGTATTGTAGTGATTGTTGAGGGAGAAGTCATAAGCAAGAGCAGACAAGAGGGAAAATAAGAAGATCTATAGTTTTGCGAAGTAGATGTTTGTGTTCGTGCGTATGTTGTTGTGTCTAACATGTTGATATTGATTCGCCTTCGCCTATGCTTGCCTGGTATGTGCTGGTATGTGTGTCTACGATAATGCGATGCATACATTATATTAGGCCCGGGAGTCGATGGGAAGTTTGCCTGGCGCAATCGCCGACCTTGAAGCATGGATGTCCAAATGCCAAGACCCGAATGAACGGGCTTCTATCCAAGCGAAGCTCCAAAAATGCCGCGACAAACTGAAACAGCAACAGGCCAAAGCCCACCACACCAGCAGCGCCCTGAAAGACGACCCGATGGTATACCGAGATTGAGCAAGATGTATCATTCATATTAGATGCTTTAAAACATGTGTGTGTGTAGGTGCGCGATAAAGAAACGGTTTACCTTTGTGTTTTATTGTTGTGATGCATGCGTCGTACTGTATTACACCCATGTGCATGTCTGTGAAGGAGCATTCTGCTCAAGCACCCTGTTCTCTTCTCTTCTTCTTTACTTTATCTCTTGCCTTCAGCCTCATTCGTGTGCATATCCTTTCATCAATCCGACCAATCAGGTGACTCGCCTAGCGGAAGCTGCCGCCGCTGCCAAGGCCAAAAAAGCGGCCGCTGATGCTGCTGCAGCGAAAGCACCCCCGCTCATTGTCGAAGCTAACAGTGGAGCATCATCGCCATCGCCGCCACTGCCGTCATCGCCCTCTTCGTCGTCTTCTTCTTCTTCTTCTTCTTCAGCTGTTCCGTCGTCGTCGTCTCCATCCCCATCTCCATCTCCATCTTCTTCGTCGTCGTCGCCTTCCCTAAAGTCGCCGACACCATCGACGACGACGGCGACGACAGACAAGAACAAGCAGACAAGCACCTCGTCGTCTTCTTCGCCTGCCACACAGCGCTCATCAAGCACTCCAAGTAGCGCTGGAACCAAAGCTGGGTCTCCGCGGGTTATCAAGGTGGCAATGCACAACACACGTCCTTTCTCGATTCTTTCTATTCTCCCTCTCTCTCTCTCTCTCTCTCATAACGTATCGTATTAAGTCATAGTCCCACTGCATTCCAAAGGAGGCACTGTTCACTATAACTGCTCTTGTATACTTCTTATTGACCTATTTTGGTGTACCACATTAGGTACAAGTGAAAGTGCCCAAGGAGCCTCCTACTACCCTGTACGAGCTGGAGCGAGTGTGGCGTGAGCTCAAGGGCGATCCCGACCTTCTGGCCAGGTTGAAATGAACTATGATTGATTAAGGAAGGACTCAGAACTTAAACAAATGAAGTCGTGAGTTGAAAAGAGTAAACGAAATATGTGATTGCATATGCGCTTCCACTTTTCTGCGTATCCATTTTCTTGTTGGCACTGTGCACTTGATTCGCTTTTTTAACCTCCCTTTTCGGCCCTTCTATTATTGTCTTCGTCGTCCCATGCCGCTTGTTAACTAACAGCTACGTGCGCACCTTCAAGCCGTCCACCATCAAGAAAGTGCTCAAGGACCCGTCCAAAGCCCCCGACGTGCTTCCTCAGCTCCTCGCCGTCACTGCTACCCGCCTCGCTGCGCCTCTGTCATCTCAGGCTTCTTCTCCGTCTCCTTCTCCGCCTTCATCTTCGTCTGCTTCACTAGCTGCTTCGCCTGCTTCTTCGCCGGCGGACGGTGGCGAGCAACAACAGTCGCAACAGCAGTCGCAACGGGATTTGGCCGCGGCGGCGCGCACTTTGAAAGGCCTGTCGCAATGCTCGGGCTTTGGCATGGCCCTGCTGCTCTTGAGCGACGAGGTGAGGGGGAGAGCACATTGTGTGAGCAGGAGAGTGGGTGCTGTAGCTGAAAGCAACGTCTACATGTGCCGACTTTTCGAATGGAATTCTAGGACAATCTCTCACATGTCTCCCTGCCCGGTCACCTCTTTACTTCCTCTCTTCACACATTGTCCTCATATCCTCCCCTCTTTCCTTCCTCCTTTGTTCCAATCGTGCGTGTTTACATAAGGACAAAGCCCACGTGCGTGCAGCTGCCAATGAACTCGCCGCGAGCCCAAAGCACGCTTCTGCTGCCGAAGAAATTCGTAGTGCCTTCCGGGTGTGAGCGAGTTACAAACCAAGTTGCTTTGGCCATCTAACTATGGTTCTTTATAGCCCCCCTTTAATAACTGTGCCCGGGACCGTTCAGGACGTCCCTTCCCTAGCCATGGCCTGTTGGTTGAGAAATAGCACGGGCTTATCCGAGATATTTAGTTATTTACACGAACGGCTCTGGACCTCCGACTTCAAAAATTAGATGAATATATATACGGGGCGAAAACCACTAGAGATTTAATCCTTCAATCCCAGCCCGATATCGGGTACTCCGGTGCGTTCTGTAAACGTTTATGCGGTCCGTAATTCGAAAATTCGCACCCGCACCAGAGACCAAAGGTAGAAAAGGTAGGCGTGCGTGTCTCGCATACTTATTTCTGAAGAAGACACCCAAGCGCCTAAGTCAAAATTTCACTCCGCAGCGTTGATAGTCGGCGTTAGGCACTCCGCAAAACCGATATTAGTTAGATAGGTAGCCAACTCGGATCTGGGTTTCTGGGTTCCGGAGTCAAGTACTCTTATATATTTGGATTATGGACAATTACAATAAAACTCATTCTATAGGCCTTCTAGTCGCCGAGTTAGGCGATTATACTCGTACCTATGAGTTCGCCTCGCTTTGCATGGCAAACACGCAACTGAAGGCATAAGTGCGGTTCGCTTGGCGCGGCAGTGATGCTCCACTCGAAGAAGGAGCAGAAGAAGGAGCAGGCATCTCCTCGGCTGAAGGAGGCTCGGGTAACAAGGAACCATATCCCGGCTGAGAGGGCGCAGCTTCTTCGTTGCTGCGCTGAGTGCTACTCCCTAAAGCACTGGCGCTGCTGCTGGAAGAAGCAGAACAAGGCGCTTCTGCGGTTACAGCTCCTGCTGCTCCCGGCGGCAACAGCAAAGCTGCAGAAAGCCAGCCTTCAAGCTCCACCACTACTTTTTTCTTTTTCTTCGTCATTGTTTTGGCCTCTGCACTTTCTGCCGCTTCAGCACCTGCACTAGCGCTAGCATCTGACACGCTGCGACGCAGGCTGCTGCTGTGGCTCCTACTCCGGCTGCGATTGTCGTCGTTGTCGTCGTTGTCATCGTGATGGCTGCTGCATGTGCTGGCACTGCGGGTGACGGATGCGCGGCGAGCGAGCTCAGTGGCTTCGGCCGGCACCCCAGAACCGCGCACCCGGGCTCTTGGAGTGTTGTCCAACGGATCTACGCCGACTTGCAGCACGAGCACCACCTGAGGGGGGGGTGAAAAAGAATGGGAAGAAGTAAGCAAGGGAGGAATAAGGTATGGATACTTACACGGCACGTATGTGAGAGATTTAAGGAATAAATACGTAGGCATCACGCCGGCAATTACAACGCATTCAAGGTTCTTCAAAAAGAAACAGACGAGAAAGAGCGATGTGAAGCGGATACACACATAACACACACAAGACACTCGCTTACCTTTCCATTCGCAATGTCGCCGACTTTCGTTGAACTTTTGCTGGCGCCTTCGCGGACTTTGGCTTTTCCTGTCAAGTACTGCCGAGTGCCGACCATCTCTTCGTAGGAGGCAGGAAGGGTGTTGCTGCTGCTGCGGTCCGCAGGAGCACCAGGATTGGTAGTGGTGGTGGTCGTAGTTGGACTATAAAACGACGCAGAAGACGGCAGAGGGGACAGGACAGATGATGATGACGACGAAGTTGGATAAGATTTTGACGGTGGCGACGTCATTGAGGATGACGACGACGATAAGGACGAGGTTGATGCTGAGGATGGCGTAGGCGGCGGCGCATCTTCGTACAAGACAAGCCTCAGTGCAGACACCGGCAGCGGGTAACTTCCCACCATGGGCAAGTTGACCAAACTCAAAGACGCAAATTCGAGGTATTGGGTGTACCTACACAAGGTTATAGATGTAGGGGGGAGATATAGAGCAGAAGGGGTTCCAGCTTGAAAAGATCGAGTTAAAAAGAAATTCATTGGTTCAGGGAAACGACAAATGACGAAGGTATAGAAGGGTGGCTGTTGGCAATCAATACCTCTCCGCAAGCTTTCAAACACCACACCATCCTCGTATATCCACTCAGCACAAAAAGTTCGCACAACGACCACAACCAACCACTACCGTGTTCTTACCAGCTGAACGAGTAGGTTGGGCCCACTTCTAAATCTTGCCACAGAAAGGAGCCAGCTGCCGCCGGTGTCCCTCCTCCGCCACTACTACCGGTGTTGCTGCTGCCCGTGCTCCCAGTGCTGCTGCTGCGACTGAAAGGGGACGTAAAACTGCTGAACCCTAGGCTACTGCTCCGCGTGATAGGAGTGGGAGTTGTAGCGGCACCTGCAGCAGCAGTACTGCTAACACCGCTGCCAATGTTATTAGCGGAATGGAAGGTCATGGGGGGATGTTGGTCGAATTGGTCTTCGAGAGGGCGGCTGAGGCGCGGCGGTTGAGAGCCCGGCTGAGTGCAAATGCAATGCCCTAACGACTTGCGCCCGTTGACCTAATGTAGTACCGAACAAAAAATGCGAGTGAGATTGCTTGCAGAAGGAATGTGTTTCATGAAGATGCAAAGAACGACAAATCCCGCGTAAGCAGAAGGATTCCGTGCTTCAGCTCAAGGCATATAAATACGTGTAAGGCAGTTACTCTTTCAATCTCTCTCTTTTTCTGCTTACCGCTAAACCCCAGTCGTTGTCATCATTGATACCATTGGCCTTTTGAGACGCAGGCAGTGCCAAATGCAAGTCCTTCTTGGCGTGGAAAGTGGTCAGCAGATTGGTGAGCGACGATTGCAGCATGCTGCGAGGTAACGCGCCGCGCTAATGTGGTTTGAAGAAGAAGAAAAAAAAGAAGAAAAAAGACAGAGTAAGAAAAGCACACCCCAACACCAAGAGCACAAAAAAAGAAAAGTTGAGAAACAACCGAGAGACAGACATGGATTCTTAAGATGCCTATTCAAAAGGGCATAAGTGGCAAATGCATACATCTTCAAACATGCACCCTAAGATCTCCTTCTCTCACTCTTTCTCTGTCACATCTCATCATCATCACCTGGTGTGTCAGGTTGGACTCGAAGCCGATGAACAGAGGGCCGTTTAACTTCCTCTTCAGGCGCACCGACCACTGCAGCTGGCAAGTGCGCGCCTTGCTGTGAAAGAAGTCCTGAGAATAATGAAACAAGGAGAGGTAGAAGAAGGACGACAGTGAAATGAGAAAGAAAAACAGGACGAGGATGATTGAGCAAAGAGAATAGTAGGGTTATGGAATACTAGTACTAAGGACAACTCAAAAGTCATCTGATTCTGTAAAGAGAGCGCACATTTCTGAGTGGATTTTCCTTTCTTTTCCTTTCTCCACCTCTCATTGACGTTTATTTGTTGCGCACTTTCAATACAATATAATGATACACACTAACTTACTTGGTATGTGTGGCTGTCCATTCCTTTGTCCTGTTTGAGCGCTAAGTAGAAATGCCCTTCCAACAAGTCGCTGTCGAAGGGTACAGGGTGGCCTGGCACTAAAATGTGACTGCTACTGCTACTGCTGCTGCTGCTATTGTTGTGTGAGAGGCGGTACCTGAATTACATGCGAATTGAAGGGGGAAGATACAGGCAGAAAAACATTAAGAGAGTGAAAGAAAAAAAAAGTATGAAGACGCATGGGAAGAAGCGGAATGAATGAATCAAGCTAGTGTACAACATTGCAACTAGATCAGAGTCAAGTCCATGCATGCATCTCTGTGGGCACTGCCTCTTTCGTTACCCGAGCGTGCACTGCCACCCGTCTGCCACGGCTCTCAATCGCTTAGCAGCAGCAGCAGCAGCTGCCTCTTCCTCTGCTGCTGCTCCTCTTTCTGCATTACTCGTGTCACCGTCGCTATTAGTAGCACTAGCAGCAGCAGTGGTAGCAGCAGCAGCAGTGGTGGTGGAGGTGGCCGCCGCCACCGTGGACAGGATCGGTGACGTCATCGATGACGTCATCATCATCGACGAGGCCACCGACGCTGCGGCCGACGCGGCCGAGGACGCCGACGCCGCCGCGGACGCCGCCGATGACGTCATCAAAGCACTCGCGCTGCCGTAGGTGCTACTCGGAGCAGGCGGCGCACAGGTAGCAGAATCTGGAGGCAGAGGCGGCAGCGGAGGCTCGGAAGACAGTTTTGTGTGAAGAAGTGGATCGGGCAATCCGGAAGTTGGAGCGGCAGGGTCAATCCAGACGTCGGCGAATTCCGGGCAATTTTCGTCCGCGGCCAAGTGCAGCGCTCCGTCCGCTCCGGTGGCAGACGAGCGGCGACAGTCACTGCTACTGGAGTGCTCGTCTGCTTCGTCGTCGTCGTCGTTGCGATTGCGAAGATCACCTGTTTCTCCATCATTGCCACCATCACCATCATCGCCATCGTCAACTTCGTCATCCTCTTTGCCAACTCCTACGCTTGGTGGCAGCAGCGGCGGCGGCGGCGTAGTCACCGGGCTCTCCAAGTCGTCCACCGGCTGCTGGGCTAACCAACTCGCGAGCATCGAAGGCTTCAAGAGGCCTCTGTGGCTGCTGCCGTTGTCGTTGCTTTTATGGTCTACTTGCTGGTGTTGCTCTTGACTTCTCATCGAGGTCGCGCCCTGCAACTTTTCGGGGGTCGTCGGCTCCCGTATGCCAGCTACGGCTTCGGCACAGAAGTGGCTCCCCGCGTCCTCGAGGGGCACCTGGACCACCACCAAAGAAGAAGGAATAGCAGTAAGAGGAGGGCAGAAAAAGGGAAATGAGGGAAGAGAGAGGCAACGTGTGTGCGAGAGAGCAAGGCATACATGTCACACGAGGGCAGAGGAATGCCGAAATACGTTTTAAAAATAAAGAAAAAGAAAACAAGAAGCCAGCAAGCAAATGTCCTCATTTCGCCTCGGCGTAAAAATGCATGTTATGTTTTTGAAAAGTCTATCGCGCAGTACCTGCTCCCCACAGTGCGTGCAACGGGAGTACACGGCGCCCAAATCGCACTCGTGGTGCATCGCTTCGCTGGCCGGCACTTTGCAGCCGCACACGCGGCAACGCACCCGGCTGTTGGCAGGTGTGGTGGTGGTGGCAGCGGTGGTGGCTTGCGTAATCTTCATGGCAGTGGCCGACGCTGCATCGGCTCCAACTGAACCTCCTGCATCTGCTGCTCCTGTTTCAGCAATTAATCCTTGAGCTCCTGATG
>Ga0307930_1001692_pt1 | contig 17340 bp, 21 predicted proteins | sample OrgLakmetageno46_FD_203161 | JGI IMG/M metagenome (GOLD analysis project Ga0307930, IMG submission 203161) | Saline water microbial communities from Organic Lake, Antarctica - #46 | ecosystem: Environmental > Aquatic > Non-marine Saline and Alkaline > Saline | place: Antarctica: Organic Lake...
GTAGACGATTGCAATGCACTGCCTCCTCTCTTCCGCGGTGAAAACTGAACCCCGACCGGACACGCTGTTGAAGAAGGGGTAGACGAAGATATGGAGGTAATGTAGGCGGTAGAGTGTGCAAATTGGTAGCCGTAGGCCATAAGACAAGAGAAGGAAGAGAAGCCACCTCGATACTCGATAGATAAACCTTATGTATTCAGTATTCCGTATAACTTATGTCGATATTGATATTGGATGTTATGCGATCCGCGATCCGGCTCTGTCTCGGATCTCGATGCCCAGTACCCAAAATCCAAATGTACAGTGAGGCCAGCTATATCGACACCGACGGCGTCGGTGATGGCACCCTCCGCCCTACTTCACTTCCGGTGTATTTAGTATTTAAATAAGTTCAATTTCAGCTGCCGATAGTAACATCGGGAAATCAGAATTCCTTCCGTTTGAGTAGAAAAGAATCTCTATATATATAAATCACCACAACGCCGATTCCTTTGGCTGCTGCAGTGATATCTAATTCAGGGGAGTTCAAATAGATCAAATCGTCTGAGGTGAGGCAGCTGTGCAAACGTTGCAAAGGCCGACGTCTCTTTGATGAATGCCTCAAGCTTCGGGTTGTTCGCTAGTTTCAGCTCCTCCAAAGTCCTAAAGCTAATACACATGCAGCGGCGGGGGTAAGATCCACAGGTAACATAAGAGCCTAGAGTATGAGATTTATCAATGAACACTCCTTTGGGCCCTATACATACACGATGGCCAAGCCCCCCCCCCCCGAAAGGAAGAGAAGATTGCGTAAGGAAGAGATAAAACGAAAGAAAGAGATATGATAAGCACTGAAAGACACGCACCCGTCAAAATTCTCTGGTATTGGTCCCGCGAAGTCGTTCGAGTCCAAAGTGAGTAACTTCAACCCTGCCATCTTCTGTAAGGCTTCCCACGGCACTTCACCTGTCAGTGCATTGCTGCTGAGGCACAACGATTCGAGGCAAGGCAATGACGCGACAAAGGCTGCGGGCAGAGGTCCTGTCAATTTGTTGAAGCTCAAATCAAGTTTCGTGCAGCGGTGAAGATGGAAACTCAGTGGTAGACCACCACGGAGGTTATTATGACTTAGGTCAAAGCAAGTCAACGACTGAAGCTCTGAGATTGCTTCCCACGGCACTTGACAGCCCGAAAGCGAGTTGCGGCTTAAGTTGACGCCGCTCACTCTTAAAACTTTGTTTCTCGAGCGTAGTTCTGATGCTGAAGAAGCATGCTCAGGATCCGCGGCCTTTACTGTTTCAGTCACCACGGTGATGCCAGTCCAGTCACTGACCGGTCGCGTTGCAAGGGCCCATCCTTTGGACTTCTGCCAGCTTGCACCACTGCATTGGTGGTAAAATTCAAGCAATACATCATACCTGGAATATAGCAACACAAAAAACGACATCGGTGGAGAATAAACCAACAACGATAACTTCTACAGTTCTCTTCAGTACTATTCTTTTCGAACTTCTGTACAACACCTACGTAAGTACTCACTCGAGATTGGCTATGTCTTCGGCGCTTAGGCCGCTGTTGCTCTTCACCTGAGCTGTCACTTTCTCTCCAGCCTGCTGCGTGTCAGTCACCGCACTATAAGATGGTGGAGCATCATGTATTGCCGAGGAATTCAAATCTAAAGCCGACGTCTTTCTGACCCAAGTATTTGAGGCAACATCAAACTCAGGTGGAAGCGGAGACGAAGGTGGCGACTGTAAATCATTCAACCCACGCTGTGGCACCGTTGAAGATAGAGGCGACGCTAGAGACGAAACGGAAGCACTGGCACCAGAATCACAATCATCTTTGGAGGAATTTTCCACTTCAGCGGGCTCAAGAGGCGGCCCTGAGATGCGTTCCCTCGGTCGAACCCAACGCCGGCATCGCACGAGTTTAGAGCGACCACCGGTGCGACTGTACCCAACATCGTGTTTCGGCCAATCAAACCCTCCATACAACCAACCTCCACCGGGATCGCTGGAACTAGACTCGTAAGTGGCGTTATTCAAATCGGAGCTTCCTCCCTTTCCACGGCTTTGGTCGCTACTACTCTCAGGATCGCTCATCATGTCGCCAACTACGCGGTCCACGCCGAAATTTTCGCTGTCAATGAGCCACGGCCCAACCCAACGCCATGATGCGGACGGAAGGCCCTCAGCCAACGCAGCTACCTCAGCATGCCGCAGCGCAGTTCTTCCTGGTTGATCCTCGTCGTCGTCTTCCTCTGCCATGGATGCACCGAGTGCTCCTCCACTCACCGTCTCGCCTTTAGTACTACTTTTGCTGAGACTTCCAAGTGAAAGCTTACTCATCTTCAAAGTGTTCGACTGCAAAGGTGAGCAAAAGAGGAAAATAATCAGGTTTTGCCAGACAGAATCATGGATAATTACCAGGAGAGTCATGCAAAAGATGGAAAATCAGCTTTGACCGAGTAAAACTACCTCTGCCCCAATTGTAACATGCTCTAAATATAAGCAGCAACTCACCATAAAACTAGTTGGGAGTTCGAGTCGAAAGTTTGTCTCTTTAGGTACAGTCTCTTCTGGTGCCGAGGCTGGTGCTATCTCCGCAAGATTTGCGGCTGGTTCGTTGGTGGTGGCAGACAGCTGTGATTCAGAAGTCGTAGGTGGCCCGTTGTGTGCCTCGAAGAGTTGAACGAGACCAGCACCCTGGTCCGAGGGCCGACGGCAAGCTTCAAACGAAGGCCTCTTCTTCGTGGGAATTCCCACAATGAAGGATGCCGACGGCACCCAACTCTTCCTCAATGGCACCCATCGCTCGTTTTGCCACACAAAGTCAACCACTAAATCCGGCTCAACTTCAATAGGAGCAGCAGGCAGAGCAGGAGTAGGAGGCGAAGTAGCTACTGCTGCGCCGTTGGTAGTCATCTGGCTATCATTAGCCACAGTGGTATGCGATGTTGCCTCAGTTGACGATTCAGTAGTACTGTCCATGGTTTCACACATTTCGCACACTCTAGGTGCGCCAACAGGAACGTGGTTACGAAATGCGCACGCGACACAGTCCCAGTGCTGTAGGGTCAAATCATCATCTGCATCATCCTTAACAAGAGCGTCGCCAAAGCTCCAGGTTTCGTACTCAGGCGGCGGTGTTTCATTGTTCTTTCCTCCTTCTACTCCTGTTTCACCATTGACTGTGATGTCTCCACTCTTCTTTTGTGACGCCATGAGGGCTTCGGCCTTGAGCCTAGCATTCATTGCCAGTGCTTCTCCGCGGGATCGCATTGACCGAGCCCACGATGCCGCACCAGCCAGCCCACTGAGGCTCTCGTTAGAAGAAGTATTCACTTTAGGAACGCCTTCTGTGCTTGAATCATCTGTAGACGATCCCGACTCAAGCGTTTTGGAACCTCCGTCTGCTGCACTATTACTGGTGCTAGAGGTGCTCGCAGTGCTCGCACTGACGGTTCTGTCATGAGCTTCGCTAAAGTTGCCACTTAAAGGTTCGTCACTATCATTGATAGCTTCTGCTAAGAGCGCACCTGTATTTGTGGCATTATTTTTACTTTGATCAGCATCTCCGCTAAGGCTCTCATTATCGCTGTCTGAACCATATGCTAGTAGGTCATTCAAACGTTGAGCGTCTGCAGCCGCCAATGACGCCGTCTCGGTTGGCGAAATCGCTTCAGCCTTTCGAATATCACCATCATCATTATCGCTGCCATTCGCGTCTGAGGCGGAAGCCAGGGAAGTGATGTGCGCTCCACGGCCAGCGAGACCATCCGGCCGGCGTTCCCTCGGGCGAACCCACCGGCGGCAACGGACGGTCGTCTTGGCTGTAGCGTCACGAGCAGGGTAATAGCCAGCGTCTTCGCTGCCAGCTTCGCTGTTTCTCGATGGCCATGCATCTGCACAGAACCATTCTGCATCACTCCCCACTGCACTGCCGTCTGCTCGGGTCCGATCGCAAGCTTTGAGGTCGCCCAGATCCAATATCCAAGGCCCGAGCCAGCGCCAACTTCGGCTCGGTAAACCTACGTGTTCGAGCACACCAGGTGGAGGGCCATTGTAGTGCTCAAACAACTCGCTCAAGCCCTCCGATGGCGACTCAAAAGCGCTTCGACCTTGTTTCTTGCCTGTGGGCAACCATTCGGATGTCGCCTTGCTTGTGCTCAGGAGAGAGGCTTTGTGCCGCCACTGATTCTCCCATACGTGGTCGAGCTCAATGGAGGGGTCGTCGACACCTGACTCTGAGGGCACCTGGTCATTTATCGCTTCATTACTGAACACGTAGGTCGGCGGTGACACAATCGTTGGCTCATGTGGCGGCAGTGATGCGTCCTTATAAATGGGAGGTGGCGAGTCTATTGGCGGCGCTTCCGCCGGCGCAAGCACTGGTGGATGCACCGTCTCGTCTTCGTCGCTATCCGAAGAATTGTAATCGAATTGTGCTATGCGCTAGAAACACACAAGCAGTACAGCAGAGAGATATTAAGGCCGTCTACTGGTCATTAAGTCGTCCATTGCAGGAAGTATTGCTCTGCAGAACGAAAATAAAAAGTGAGTTGAAACATTCGATACAATCCTTTCGAGGCGCTTCTAGATTTATAGCGCTGATAGCTCTTACATCCGACAAAGATGCCCTACGATTTGCCATCGCAACACCTGCGACTCACAGCGTGGCAGCGGTCGAACTATCGATTCTCTACTTGTGTGTTGTAGTGTTGTATGAGCAGCACCTTCCGATTTGCCGATTTTGAGGGTTTGCTTCCGTAGCTACTACAGGGGAGAACTTTTTCCAGAAAGAAGAAAGAATCGATAATCCTCAAACCTCGATGAAAATGGCAGCGCAAGATTGACACGAGAAGCTTATAATATCAAGTCTTGGAGTGAAACGATGGTGAGGACTCTTGATTGTAACCTCGTTATAAACCGTGCCCTTTCGATCCCAGCTAGCTAATTTCGATTTAATCAATGATCGTTACTCTTATGTACATCCTCGAATTTTCGTAGGCAATGCCTGAGCCCCCAAGTTCGCCGGGATTTAAAGAATGGTGCGCTACCTTCGAAGGTCAGGAATCGGGATCAGATACGGATGGTTCAAATTCAGGTGGCAATATGAGGGACTATCGAGAGCTCGAGGCAATGGTTGCTGCAGGTCATGACAACGAATCAGGAGGCGAGGAAGCTACGGATCTTCACGCGAACGAGTTCGAGAGTTCGTTCGCTGCGATGGAAATGAATGGCGTTGCAACGTCTACAAAGAGCACCGAAGTACAGCGGGGCTTCTTTGGAGGGGTTTTGAACGAAAGACAGGTACTATGGCGTCGTTTTTTGAATTTCCAGTAGCTTTCAAAAGTACAGAATGAATCTCGTGGCCACAGCTATTTAGAAGCACGTGGGAGCTTTTCTGAACGCTTTACAAATGGCAATTTATTCCAACCCTTGCATGGCTTCAGGTGGCGCGGATACGGTATCGTCGAGCTGCAAAAGCGGCGAGGGAGACGCAAGCGAAGCTCGATCGAGCTCATCGGCTAGCAGCCAAGGAGCAGGCCAAGGAAGCAGCGAAAGAGCGTAAAGCTGCAGCGCTTGCTTTGAAAGCAAATGGAACCATGCCCCCGTCGCAGCGTGACAATGGGGTTGGGTTGAGCAATAGTGATGGTACTGAGACGCCGTTAGCATTAGCCGTTAGAGACAGCAGTGGGAACGAGGTGAAGGAGGTTGCTGCCCCTTTGCGATCTCCCATATGGGACACCTTTGAAACGCCTATACAGTCGCCAGTACCTTCCCCACCTCATTCACCTCGCCACCGCAAGGGTAACGGTGCTGGCTTAGGAGGCAATGATGACGGTTCAGTGGGAGCTCCACCACCGCAGTCTGATTTGATTCCGCTCTTGACAGTGGGGGCCTCGGTGCAGGTGCGGGATGGGTTCAGCGGAGAGTGGCAATCGGGCTTCGTGCATGGCGTGTGCCGCACCAGTGGACGCCCCAAAGTGAAGGTGCTAGGCCACAAGAAAGCGTTCGAATGGGACGAGTGGCGGCTTGATCATGGGGCGCAACCCATCTCGAGTGATGAAAGGATGCAGCAGCAGGATACGCACCATACTCTCCCTGGAAGACAGCACTCTGTCGAATTGGAGGAGGGAGATGAAGAAGGAGGTGTTCTGCGCCCACCCCTTCCTGTAGGCAGCCCCCCTCTCTCAGGGGAGGCCTCCAGTGGTGGTAGTAGTAATCCTCGGCGCGCGCAGCGAGGGTGGCTGGGTGGCCTCCTTTCTGAAGAACAGCTCGAACGACGTGCTGAGTCGAGGCGCCGCGCGGTGAGATAAGCACTGGGTAGCAAGAGTGCAAATAATGTACTGCTGTTTTTGTTCGCACGTTTTTGTGCATGGGTTATTTGTCCTACTTTAGAACAACTTCTTCTTCGTTCTTTTCTATGGCTCATAATGTATGTACTATTCTTATTGCTGACATGTCATATTGACAAAAAAAAACAGATTGACCGCCGGGCGTCACAATTGGAGCGGCGGGAGTACCGACTCGCCGAAAAGCGACACGGCCAAAATCAGCGAGCCGCGGCGTTCGCCGAAGCCCACGGAAGGCGGCCCGAGTCGAGCGAAGAAGCAGGGCGTGGGCTGCGGCCAAAGCGGTGGAAGAGTTCAAACGGCGCGAGGTGACAGGGGGGTTATTTGCGAAGGTGGTTGGCAGAGGGAAGAGATGTATACATTGGAGCACTGCTCTCGTGCAAAATAATCGAGCTTTTGAGCAAAACAATCGAGTGACTCGTTTCGGTGTAAGTTTTCAAGCAATCCGTAAATTAAATTTCTAACGCTTCCAACTGCAGGAAGAGCGCGAGACTCACCGGTCAACATGGGCCGAAGCTCGCGCAGATGCCGAGGAGCGCCGCCGGAAAATGCAGCAAGAACACCAAGGCCCAAGAAGAGCAAACGATCGGAAAGCTGTTAAAGAGGTGCGTTGTTGGATGTATATGGTGTATATTTTGATTGTGTTACATTTGCGGTTCTCCTCTCTCCCAACACATTTATCCAGGTTGCTTTCTTCGAAGCCCATCGCCGATGGCCCTCCGACGATCGTGAAATGTCAGCTTGGTTGAATGCGAAGGCTCAGGCTGAGAAGGACAACCTAGCCCAAGATTGGCGGGAGCTGAGGGAGAAAGAAGCGTTAACCAAAGCAGACTTCCGAGAAAAGCGCAGGAATTTGGCCAAGGAAAAGATGGCAGTGAAGCAGGCGCACGCGTCGCGGTGGCATTCGTTTGAACGTTTGGCGCAAGCGTTTGAAGCATCGCAAGGCAGGCCAGCAGAGGGACCCCAAGAAGTGGGAGCGTGGGCTGCGCTAGAGGCTGCGGAGGAGAGGAAGAGAATCGAGTCTTCTGAGGGGCAAGCGCAAGAAGAACAAAAGATGATTTTGGCGGAAATTCGAGACCGAAAACGACGTCTGGCCGAAGAAAAGGTATGCTTTTGCTTTTACATTGATCTGCTTACGGCGTCACAGTCACTACTCTCAGTTTTTGATGCATGGCATTCTTCATTTGTTGTTCATTCACTAAGCCTATTACTGCTTTATACTTCCTTTGAAATGACCCATGATCTCTTCAACAAGGGGTTGAGCAGTCGCGGCAAGACGGGAGCCGAACGACGGGCCGAGGAAGAAGAGCAAGTAGCAGTGGCGCTGTTCACTCGCCACCACGGGTACCCCCCTCTCAACCCGCAGGAAGCTTCGGAATGGGCTGCGAACAGAGCGGTCGAAGCGAAGAACAAGCGACGAGCCGAGCGAGCAGCTCAAAAGGATGCTTGGACTGAACTGAGGGCGGAGGTGAATCGACAAGAGGATGAGAGAGATAGTTTACCCATTTTTTACCGCCACTCCATTCCATGTATTGTAATCAACTCCGTTGACGGATATTAGAGTGTCACACTGTATTACTTGATGCGTGCTCGCAACGACACCGTCCTCTCGTTCACCTTCGTCTCCTCCTCCCTTTTTTGGTTTATAACAGGCCAAACGTAAACGAGCCGCTCAGCGAGCCCAAAAACAGGCGCAGCGAGATGCCATCGCGCGAGGATCCGACATCCTTAACGGCGCGAACACGACTCGTGATGCACAAGAAGCGAAACACGATGCTGCTGCAGCTGAGGAACATGAAGTTGACAACGACAGAAGTTCCTCGAGTTCTTTGGAAGTAGACCAAGAAGAAGACATGAAAGGAGAATCGCGGTTAGAGTTCATGGACACCCAAGAAGAAGAAAATGAGGCAGAAGAAACGGATAACGGAAACACTTCCGGCGATTCCTGGGGAGGCGAAGAAGAAGAGGTTTGTTTGTAAGACCGAATGGTTTGGTTTCTTCAAGCAAGTTTCAGTGCGATTCTACAGTAGTAGTTTGTGTGCCCACGCGTGTGTATCTTTTGCTTCACTCCTCTTCTTCTTTGTTTTTTTCTCGCTCTTAGCTGAACGAAGCTTCTTTGGCCGAGGAGCGTCACGCGCGTGAGGTGTGGGAAGAAGTGATAGCCCTCGTAGGAGTGCCTCATTCTCGTTCGTCGTCTTTGTCATCAACAGACCCTATAACCCCTTCTTCAGCGGCTGCGCAAAACTCTGAACTTCATTCTTCACCACCACCTCCTGTTGCTGCTGCTGGATCTACGGCAGCACCTACGACAACAACATCTTGTAGTACTAAGAGCAGCAGCAGCAGCATCAGCAGTTGTATTGGAGTAGACAAAAGCAGCAACGGTAGCGGTGGTGGCAGAAGAGGCGATGATGTTCATGCTTCAGAAGCGATAAAAGTCAATTTATTGAATAACGCATCAGCTGCAGACGCCGCCACTGCCGTATCTTCCTCTAGCGTTGACGCTGCAAGCGACAATAAAGAATCGGATGGCGCTGCAATTGAAGCTTCATCACCATCTTCACCACATTCTCCTTCTTCTTCACCGGTTCCAACCTTCGGAGGTACGCCTCGCGCTGCTGCTTTATTGTTGCGCTACCGCCAGCGTCTCCTTGAACTCAATAGCAACTTGGCCTCGGACGCCGCTGCGAGCAACATGGTGCTGGACACCAGTACTCTGGGCCGTTATCTGGTCATGGCCAATGGCCACATTTCCCCTCTTGTTGGGGTGAAAGAAGAAGATGAAGAGGCCGGGGCTGGAGAAGGAATAAGCAACGTAAGTCCTCAAAAGAGGGGAAATTCCGTCAAGAAGCCACCTTCTTCATCTTCAGCTCTTCGGAGCCCTAGCCCGTCAGAACGCAAGCGAGGGCGCTCGATCTCTCAATCGCGCAATGGAGCCGCTACTGCACCTTCTCAAGCTGAGACTAGCAGTAGCAATGGAGTGCGGTGTGCTGCGACACTATTGGTGGAGACGGTGCGTTGGCGAAAAGAGCAACGAATGGGGCAATTGCCGAAAGAGGTGCTGCTTCAGGCAGCCCGCGCCAGGCAACTTCATGTCAGTGGCTACGACCGAGATGGCCGCGCTGTTGTGCTGTACACGCCCACGACAGAGGTAGTTCAGAAGGCTGGGTTTGCGAGTAGAAAAGGGCTGGCTTTCACATGCGTTCCTTTTCAGTCTTTATTCGCAGCTTTTGACTCATAAAGTCGTATCCGCTCTCATCGTTCGTTTTCTTCCTTCTATTTCTCCATCCCTCTTCTCAGTCGGCTTGCCCAGTGGACTTGTCGGTGCTTTGGACGGTGTTCAACTTAGACCTCGCCATTCAACGCAGTCAAGAAGGTGCCGGCCCAAACGGCACATGTATCGCCGAATACACTTTTGTGATTGATTTCGCCAAAACTTCCACGGGCTCGCCTCCTCTCAAGACCGTGCGAGCAGTCATCTCGGTGCTGGGGCAGCACTATCCCGGGCGCACAGGGCACATTGTCTTAGTGCACGGCGGAGCAATGATGACGTGGATAGTGCGCGCGCTTAAACCTCTCACCCCAAAACATATGCGCGACAAGGTACGTATTATGAGCGCTATTGCACTTTCTTACATTCTTGCATAGAATCCGCATGGACAATCGACAATATATAGATTTGTTGTGTCGTACGCATCTAATGTGAGTTCTATTTTTATCGACGTATGCTTTTTCGTGTTTACGCAACTTCAAGATGCTTATTGTCTCCAAGTCCGACGAGGCTGCTGGCAAAATGCTGAAGTTAATCGAGCCATCCCAACTAGAACAGCGCTTTATTGGTGGAGAGCTGAACTTCAACTTCGATCCTGACGCTTACCTGTCGGACTATACTCCTCTGCTTGAGCCAGACTTGGATCTCACACGCAAAAACGCGGCCTTCTTAGATACCAGCAAGGGCGACTACGACGCCCAGTGGGGAATCCGGATTTGACTCGTCGAATGCCCCACCTGCGTTTTTGATTTTAAATCCTACCTGTGGTTTTAAATAGCTATAGCCGGCAACAAAATTACCCAAGCAGCCATAGTTCGTTATCATTTACATTTCCGCTAACAACACAAACAACAATTTGCAGTATGCGTATATACTCGCCCCCCTCTAACACTGCCTTTCGAGTTTTGAGTTTACAGCCAAATCAAGGCCTCACTTTAATATTAAGCAAACGGAGTTGGAGAGAGAGCTTAGTTGAAGTTCCACTCGCATTCCCCCTAATTCCTCTCTTTCCTGGTATCCGGAAACCCTCAGAGCCCTAAATAAAAGACATGCGTTTCCAAATAGCGCTACTATTCTCTTCCTCTTCCACACCACCAAAATAAACCATGAAACTCGCAAATAATGCGTCTCTTCCAGCAACCCTATCAAGATCCTTAACTCCAGTAACACTATTCCTTTCCTTAAACTCCATCTCCCATCCCCATGAATTTCGCATCCATCATCCTTGCCAGACTCTGCACTCCCATTCCATTTCAATTCTCAGTACACGCTCCCAACACCCAACACACACAAAACTTCCTCATGATCTCGACGCCCCATGCTTCATCCCATTCTGTTCAATTTCGAAGCAAACCTCCCGTACATGCATAACTTGCCTTACATGCTTCAAAGGCGATGGCGATAATGGCGATGACAATAGTAGTAGTAGTGTCGGTTGAATTACGAAATCTGTATCCATCTGGGTTTAAGCATTAGGGTTATGAGGGGGGTAGCCTGCCGCAATCAGCTGCTTGTTGTAAGCCGCGAGCTGAGCCTCATATTCTGCCATCGTGGTAGCTTGCGTAAAGCCAGACTGCTGCTGCTGTACCTGCTGTGGTTGCTGCACTTGCTGTGGCGGCAGCACCTGTTGTTGTTGCTGTGGTAGTGGTGGCTGTTGCACCTGCATTTGCATCTGATGTGGTGGCGGCTGCTGTTGCACCTGCATTTGCATATGCTGAGGTGGCTGCTGTTGCATCTGCATCTGCACCTGCTGTTGCATCTGCATCGGAGGCGGCTGAGCAGGCAGCGGGGGCTGTTGATAGGCTGGAGGCTGTTGGTATGCTGGTGCATACGGCTGCTGCTGATAAGATACTGGTGGCGGTACAGCTGGTGGCGGTGCTTGCGGCAGCGGTGGCTGGGCATACCCCATAGGTGCTTGGTTATACATAGATGTTGCCTGCTGCTGACCATAAGAAGGACCACCACCGTAGGCTGCTGAGGCATTGTAATAAGGCACACCGCCATAAGCACCTGATGGTGGTGGTGGTCCACTGGGAGGAGGTCCTCCTGGTAGGGGTGGTGCACCTGGTGGTGGTCCACCGGGAGGAGGTGCACCTGGTGGTGGTGGTGCACCGGGAGGAGGTCCTCCTGGTAGGGGCGGTGCACCTGGTGGTGGTCCACCAGGAGGAGGTGCACCTGGTGGTGGTGGTGGTGCACCGTAAGGTACAGGAGGTGCATAAGGAGGCGGTACAGGGCCAGGGAGAGGTGGCGCAGCTGCATAAGATGGCGGTGGTTGGTAAGGAGGCGGCTGAGGCGTATCGTGAGACATGCGACAATTCACGCCGCGGCTACAGAAGCCCTATGTGTTATATTACAATATAATAGCAGGGTGACAACAATAAGGAGACCAGTTGACCACTTTTAAAATAAGTTGATTACATGTAAAGCATACAGAGCGTGCGCGTTCGAAGAAAGAGAGGGAAGCAGTGCATGCAACAGCACCACTTGAAGTCCATTGTCCCACACCAACTTCTGGTACCTGTTGAATGAATTGAGGGCAAGGCTGCAGTCCTTGTCGAGCTACATCCGCCACCGCAGCCCCGTATCCGAAAGGAGGCGACACCATACTAGTAGCAGTCGGAGGAGGGCGAGGCCGCTGCTGAATCAGAGCTTTAACCTTTTTGGAGGGGACGCAGAGCAGCACCATAGAAGACAACGTGGACAATGTGAATACAGGTACACATCATATAAATAACCTCACATGTAGATTGAAATACCTATCGAGAACCACTCCTTGTGTGTTGCCTAGCTATACTGTCTCAACTTAAAATTGATGATACCTCCATTTTGGAGAGGGACGACAGCTCAATGTAGCGCTCGCCTAATTTGGCTCGGTTGCGGCACAGGGCTTTGGCGGCGGCCGCTGCTCCCTGTAACTCGACGTAGGCTTCACCCGTAGACCGCCCGTCCAAACCCGTACACATGAACAAGCCTTCGATGGGGAACGGTGCCATGAAGGACCGCACCTAAAGTAAAAACCGCAAACATATGATAATGAAATACAAAACCAGCGCTTCGAATACTGAGAATGTCATTACGCACGAGTGACAGAAGTGGGCATGGCTGTGTAGTCCCTTCAAGGGTGCGTAAGAATGTAGGTGAAAGCTAAAGGCCCGCTTACAAGAGGTTCAGTGGCGGAGAAAGGAATGCCACGGAGTTTGAGGCATGTGTTGGGGACTCGGCCGTAGCAAGGGTGGTGCTGCGATTGCGAAGGCACTAGAGCGCACTTGGTCGTGTCACAGTGCACGTCCTTTTGTGATCAAGAAAATAGCAAGAAAATAGAGAGGAGACAAGGCAGAGAAGGCCATAGAATGGTAAAGAGACGTTAAAAAAAGTGGACAAGCACCACATAGAGAGATTCGGGTAATACAAAAGCAATAGCAGCTAAAGTGCATATGAACCTTCTATCTGTAGCCGTACGCGCGCATGTACATACGAAGTCCTAAATAGCAAATATACCATGCGGCAGGCGAGGCTGAAGGTCACGGCGGCACTTCCATCGCCACTCATGAAACCAGTAGCGCCTTTCTCTCGACAAAAATTAGGGTTATTCTGCTGCTGTTGCACTGCAGAGCTCGCGCTTTCTTCACTGCTGAAACAGACTAAGGCTTCTCCAGTCAACTTTTGGTCGCTGCCTGATCCTCCGATCAACACATAGATGCCTGAACACACAATAACGATAGAGATCACAAGGCACATCATTGCAACAATGAGGCACGGGTGGCAGTTCCCGAGGAATCCCCATCTTTAAAAAAAAATTCTTGGCATTCATCTCCAATTTCCCTTCGTAGTGATGCCCCTTTGTGAACCAAACTTCTTACCATTTTCTTCGACCTGCAGCGGAGGGGGAAACATGGCCGACACGGCCTCGAGCGTTACTTTCGGCCCCAAACCCCTCACTCGCACCACGTTGCAGGCCCTCGCATCCCCCACCGTAGCCACACACGCCACACCCACGCCTACACGGTTGTACAGCTCTTCCCTGATTGTCGCCGTCACGGTGATGGTTCGCCCCCCGAGCTCCGACTGATTTTTGGAAGTGGTTGCCCTTTGCACGCAGTCGTCATCGACCACTAACATGAAGGCATCGCCCGAGAATTTGCCGTAAAAATCGGGCGCCAGAAACAAGTTGGCGAAATCCAATCCCAGCGAGAGGTCTTCCGCAAAAACCACCATATATAAAGGAGTTCAAACGAGAGAGTGAGATAGATTGCGTGCGGTGATGGTCAGAGAAATAGTAAAGTTTGCCAGTGCTAAACAATTTCGTAACCCCGGCATCTTGCAAATGGTCTACAGTATTGAACAAGAAGACGGAACTACCGTAGAAATGCGCGACAATTTCAGCCTTGGTGATGGTAAGCGGGAGGCCTTCAATTTTCACCACTCTTGGGCCCCCTTCCTCGCAGCCTCCCATCTTTTCCAACGGATCGACCCATTTCACACCGCTAGCTGCTGCACCCTCTGCAGCTGATGGTGAGGTAAACGCAGCCGCACCTGCGCCACTGGGCGAGGGTTTCTGCTGCTGGAGGTACACGTAAAGCTCTCCCTTGGCGGCCGACATGATTTCCAGCCACCTTCCACCGGGAAAAGTGGACTTGTTTTTCGCCAGCGCTTTTCCCGCTTCGTATTCGTTCTCAAACTCAATCAAAGCTTCTCCTTGAGGCCGTCCAAACCTCTTCACCAAGTGCACTCCACCCTCCACCACGGCCCCAATTTCCTGGAAGAAAGCCAGCGTCGCTTCAGTGGTGGCCTCCCACGGCAAGCCTCGGACCCGTACTACATTATTGAGGTCAGCATCGCCTTGGTTCAGCTCGAGTCGCTTGGCTTGCGCGCTCTCTGCGTCGATGGCCTTAGCTCTGATGACCTCGATATAGCGCCGGCCCATCATCGTTTTGGATCGCGACAGAGCAGCGGACTCTATGGCCGGATTAACGCACGAGACATACGCGCCACCCTCGGGCGTATACATCATAAAGATCTAGCATCCAAAAAGCAAAGGCAAAGAAGATGATTTTATAAGATAATTGCACACACACACATGAGAAGAATGTGCAAAAGGTTGACGAAACTTCAAGATCGCACTGCGCAATGTGGGCACACTAATGGTACCCAGCAACAACGCTTACATTCTCTTCTGTGATGCCTTCAATGCGAAAGAAGTCCACCACGTTCGCACGCGTCGTGCTCCAAGGTAAACCGCGAAGGCGAACATAAGCTGGGCCTGCAGGCTTCTCAGGCTCCGCTGCCTTTGGCTTCTCAGGCTCTACTGATGTTGGTTCCTCAGGCTCCGCTGCTTCTGACTTATCAGGCTCAACTTTTGGAGCTTCTTCAGCTACCATCGGTGGAGCTGGCGTCTTCTCAGGAGCATCCTCAGTCTTCTGGCGCTTCTGAACTGGCTCATCCTCATTGTGGCCCTCTTCTTTTTCAGGCTCGCCCGATTCTACAGACGCTTCAGTCGTTGTTGTCGTAGCAGCTGGTACCTCTGCCTCATCTTCACATTCACCTTCCACAGCTGTACTTTCCAAACTAGAAGCGGCGGCTTCAGCTAGAAAAGCCTCCAGGCGCGCGACTAGCTGTGCTTTGAGGCCGAAAGTCTCTAAGCCATGCTCTTCGAGCCTTGCGCGCAACACCTTGACCGTCAATGCCGATGGATTCTCCATCGTGTTATCAAATTCCCGACGATTACACAATTTCAAGAGAAGAGCACAAGAAGTGGTGGGCTGTCAGTGGTCTTTGGTCTACGATACCACGCAGGCACACAGGTTGGGTCGGTCGTATACTCCACAGGAAGACAGTACAGACAGACAGACTAGCTAGACAGGAAGCCACAGGCCACAGGCCACCGCTGGAGTCATCACAGTAGTGGAGCACAGGATTTCAGCCCAGCAGGAGGAAATCTCTTACAGGGGGATAATTAGTTCCAATGATGATGACAAGATTTTTTTCCCAGACCTTTGCAGCCACGTTACCTCGTTGTTCTAAAAAGCTAAAGCAGTAGAGCGGAGTTAGAGCAGGCAACATAAAAGTTTCGAGGCTCAAAGCCCAACCAAGTGCTCTTAGAGTATTCGTACGATGTTTTCAAATTTTAAAATTGGGCGGACAGTTTTCATTCATGGCTTCGGGTAAGACCTAGCGGTTCGCTTGACTAGTTCGTGCCTCAGCCTGTTCTAACATTCTGTGTCTGTGCCCGCTCCTCGCCTTCAGGTATTTCGTGCCTCCAATTATCATGCTCGCGATGTGGTGAGTGCTCTGTAGTTCATTCAACGTTATCATGAGATTGGCGTCTAATTGAGCTTCTCGGATGTCGTGCGTCTAGGTATCCAAACCGTACAACCGACGAAGAGAAGCGAATCCTCCTCACAGAAAAATTCGGCGAAGAAAAGGTGCGCCAAGAATGCTCTTCCTTAATATCATTGCTTGTGCATGTATGAGTAAATTGTATTGCAGGGCGATCTAATGAGTGTCTGAATTATCCTTTTCTTTCGTTGGCTAGGTGCGGTTGGCGCAGGCGAACCAGAAAGACATGCAACAGTTTTTCGACAAAGTGAAGGCTGGCGATAAGGTACTTCTGAACGAGTTCTTTTATTACTCAAGTGTGCACTCTACATATACTTTGACTTCATCTAAGGTGTTTGCTCTCGTATTTCAACCAGGGCATTAACGATCAGTTGGAGTCGGTCTTACAGAGGGGCAAGCGAAGTGAGGTGCAAACTTGGGCGGCTGAGAAAGCCAATCCCTCAAGTGTGCCGATCATCAGATCCCAGGGTGACGTCGGCATGGTAGAGACTCCACCCCTACCTAAGCGAAAACCTGAAAGCACGCGTGTCGAAGCGACCTAGTTATACATCGATGACAGATGCCTGTGCGCTATTCTAGTGAAGTCGCTGTTGCAGCAGGCCGCAGATGGTTATGCGTTATACTCTCCAGAATTAAAGAAGTAGATAGTAGGTAGCCTATTGCATATTTTCAGTAAGGCCTTAAGGGCCATGCCAGCCTTTTCGAAATGGGGGCGTTATTACTGTTCGCCTTGTTATACGGAGCCTGCTAGGTTAAGATTCACGCACGTAACTACGCGGGAATCACGCGGAAAGTGAAATTTTCACCAAACAGACGTGATTTCCGTCACGGGAATCGGCTCAGAATAGAGTGACGTCATCATTAGGAGGAATTCATAACGCTCTAATGTAGTTTTTTGATTTTTGGTTTATTTTACTAGCTTGCTTATGAATCCGTTGTTGTTTTGCCTAGTGTCATCGAGCCAGAAATAAGCCCGCGCTTCAGGCGGCCCCTGCCAACCACTTCCTTGGCTTGGCCCTTCATTTTTATCCACTGGCGCTGACTCAAAAATCCCTTTGCCCTTCGCCGGCGGCTGCTCTGTCGGCGTCGTCTTGCTCGTCGACGTCCTTGACCCCCCATCATTGTCAAAAGGCAGAAGATGAATTTTATTTCCTCCGAACGATAAGTTTCCGAGCGCCATCCAAGGGCACATTTCATTAGTTTTGAAATGGGGCGAAATAACGGGGTCCTTGCTCAAGGAAGAGTATATCAACCATTTCAATGCGCTCAAGTGTGAAGATACAACGAGGTGAAGCGCAATAAACTACATTCAACTTGTGATCTTGAGCAAAGGCCCCCAAAATGAATCCACGCCCATAGTGATCCAACTGCTTCTCCGTTTTCGAACAGGATT
>Ga0307930_1001695_pt1 | contig 17321 bp, 10 predicted proteins | sample OrgLakmetageno46_FD_203161 | JGI IMG/M metagenome (GOLD analysis project Ga0307930, IMG submission 203161) | Saline water microbial communities from Organic Lake, Antarctica - #46 | ecosystem: Environmental > Aquatic > Non-marine Saline and Alkaline > Saline | place: Antarctica: Organic Lake...
TGCTCTTGATTGAAGTAATGCAAACGAGCACTTCGTAAAGTGACCCATAATAATGCACGCTGTTCAGATTCTTTGTCGAGCCGCAGTCGCAACGCCACAATAGATACATTTACTTCTAAAGCAGCCCCTACATTACTTCGAGAAGATAAGAGCTGGGTTGCATCGTCCTCTGACTCATCCGTTGAACGGACTCTCTCCCCCGGAGGGCACTGTTCTGAGATCCCCGTCACTGCCAAGCTTGCAACATGGATCTTGTCTTTACGAGTGTGCTGTCTTTTACTTTGCGATAAAAAGGCCAGATAGCAACGATGTAGACGTCGCACGAGGGTTGGATGCCAGGCAGCTTCTAACACGTTGAGACGGAAAGACACCTGCCGCATACCACTTGAGAATCGCAATAAATTTACAGCCAAAAGCGGATCTTTGGTGGCATTGGGATTATCTCCACCGCTGTTGCTCGATATGGAAGATGCAGCATTCCCATTATTACCAGCTGTGAGGAAGTCCGTAGAGGATTCGACAACTGGTGCAGCATCAGCGAGAGTGGTCGCCAACACTCGACGAAAAGGACTCACGGGGTCTGTTACCAAGAGGTCATCAACGCGTAACGCCGCCACTTCAAACGACAGCCGTTGACACTTGTCATCAACTGCCTCATTCAAATGGTCATTATTTTCAGCCTCGTACCGGCGCATAGAATTGTTGTTGTTGTTGCCAAAGCCGGAGCCGTCGCTTTCAAAGTTGGTATCATCACTGGCGTCGTCGAGTGCTGCTTTAACTCCGTCGAGAGACGCTTTCAAGAGCACCACATCGCCGCTCGCCTCGACTGTATCATCAACAAGCACTGCTGAAACCTCTGCACACTCAAGAAAACAGCAATTGTGTATTGAGGGCGCCGAATATCTTGGGGAATCTTGTGATGGCGTGTTAGAACCTCCTGCTGCATTTAACATGCTAGCAAGGCGCGCGGCCTCAAGACGAAGCGGCGACACAGCATCCACTGGGCAAGGCGCTTTATAGAAGGTCAACGGCGGATCCACACCATCATTTCTAGCCAAAGAGGACATGATACGGAAGGAGAGTGCGGCATCGTTCACACCAGTGCGCGCACACAAAGGTCCCAAAGTCAATGTCGCCGTGCGATCAAACCCTGAATCGTTCATGCCTGTGGATTTAGCATCATCACTGCTGCCTCTTTTTACGGTGTCAGCATCGAGCCGCAAGTACGTGGGTGTAAAGAGTGGGTGTTGTGTGCCTGATACGCCGAGATCAGTGGGTTCGAGGGCTCGCGGCACTTGTGTCACTTCAAGGTCGGACACTCGTACTTGCCAAGAGCTCTCAATGCGAGAAGGGTCAGCAGTAGATTGAACTGCAATAAATTCATTCAATCGCACCACCAGAGCAGCTGACTCGCTGTTACAAACGTCATCGACAAGCACATAATGCGGGGATTTTATGGTCACATGAAAGCTTGAGTGCGGGCCTGGTGGTGCTTTGGCGGGCACTGCGGGCTGTACTCCATCAGAGCTATAGGCAGAGAAAACTGGCTCAAAACACTCAGACGATGGCTGCGAGCGATCACGACGTCTGCGACGGGCTACGCATGCGGCACTTAAAGCATCGTCAGGCCAAGCCTCGTAGGCGCAAAAGCCACCCAAGTCCTTAAATGCGCCCGGCAAATGATAGATGCATGCTTCAGAAATGGTCAAATGTGACTCCACGCCAACGCCTGCAGTCGCCACACTGCGGTACCATAAAGTTGGTGATGCTACTACCGTGTCTACGTTATCGAATGATGATGGCATGTCACTGTTTGGAGACTTGTTGGATCCCAACTCGTCGCTGCTACTGCTGTTTTCAGACGAAGCCTCACGCCGGCTATTACGGGCTCGCAACGGGCGCATAAGTGAAGTGAAGGCGCGGGGCGATGCGTAATGGCGGCGATCATGGATTTCGATGCTCTGACACTTCACGTCAGTCTCACTCAAAACCAGCTGTGGCCTAGTTGAGCCACTGTTATCGTTAGGCAAGCTTTGCTTTAATGCATAGCTCATGCCTGCGATCTGCAGTTGCGTCAAAGGATCGCCGTCATCTGTGGCGAAACCTACGCACACAGTCTCCATGCTCACTGCCATGTTGTAGGTGGAAGGTGGGCCACTCTGAGCATCATACCCAAACTGCACATGTGTTGTTGGAAGCGAGGCTTCTTCAGTAGTTTGGTCAACTACAGTGCCAGGCGAGAAGACCGCAGCTGTGCCCGTTCCAAGGCGGTGCAGAGGCACTCTTGGCAAGGCGCCAACATTAAAGTCAAGGATTCGCCTAATCAACGTATAATCGGCATGCTGAAGCTCAACCAAGAGAGAAGGTACCACCACAGTCACATGGTAGTGGTGCGGACGGCCAGGCAAGCACACTGGTCGCCCATCTGCTGCCCATGAGACATCTACGCTCAAACGTGCCCGCTGTACCATCAAAGGGCGCGCTCTCCTATTGTTAGAGACATGATCCCTGTTGTCGACATTGTCGTCAGGATGACTAACGTTGCCATCATTTCCGTTGCTGAGCACAGTGTCGTTGAAGGCATCACTTTCAAACGCATCAAACGCATCAAAAAAGTCTTCAACGTCATTGGTTGCTTTTCTGGCAGCATCTCGTTGCACTTCAGCAGTAGCTGCGAATTTACCGGAAGCCACGTTGTCTGGTGCTCGTGCATCAACAGATGCAACGCCTACGTGGCTCACGGAGATCGAAAAGTGATGGCGATCCATCGCTTCTGCATGGCTATAGCGAGGTGGAGCCAGAGGGGTGCCGTCTGGAGCCAGCGCCTCTACTTTTGCTGTATCATCTTCTCCTGTACAGACTTCTGACAGCGGGTCACCCGTATTTGGGTCTGTCCATACGTAATAGTTCTCAAGATGCCAGGTGCCGAGATCAAGTTCCAAGTGGGCACTGGCAAGAGGATGCGCCGGCAATACAAGGACTGGCGAATTGAATTTGACCCTTAATCGCCGCCGATGACGCAAGTCACCGTATTGAAATGCTGGTACATATTCTTGAGGTTCAGTTGACACTGGGGCTGGCAGAGCAGGTTGTGCCCGCGCACTGCCCGCGCCCAAGACAGAACCAACGAGGACTGCAGAAAACATGTAATCCCAGATCTCCAGCCAATACTGCTGAACGTAGCAGAGACGGACCGGGCTCATTTCCATGTCAAGAGCCGACCCAAAACCAAGCCTTTGAGCGCGTTGACCTCCAAACATGGAGTAGCTGAATTGCACGAGTGATGAGCCGTGAGGCAGAGCTGAGGCAGAATTTGTACTTTGTCCGTCTTTTTCAATTTGCTGACCACTGGTCCGCTGCAACCCCAGAATCTCTCGATAACGCGTACCCGGCGTGGACACATCCGTGAGGGTAAAATTCCCAAGTGTCCCTGATACGCGAGTGTCGCCCCACATGAGCTTACGAAATGATTCAACACTTGATGAACTTTCTGTTGATATTCTAATTCCACCACCAAAAATGTCACCTCTGCTCAAGCCAGAACCAGTAGAATTATCTTTGGTGATGTCATAAAATTCAGTAAACGTCTTTGAAGCATTCTCTTCATCACCGAAGCCTGGTTTAAAGTAAAATGCCTTCGCATCATCGAGTCGAGCTTCGCATAGGTGTGCAGCACAGCCTTCTCGATTAAAGGATACGGTCACGCTTCTTAAAGACACTTCAACAAGCATATGAGGGGCAGCACCACTGATTTTCTTATTTACGATCTCAGTCACTTCAGTGGTGCCTGGGACTTGTGACCCATCCAGCTTATCGGTATCGGAATCTGCACTTCCCTCAGATTTTTTCCGAGCGAGGCGTTGAGCCCGCGGTGAGGACAGGCTTCGACTCAATCGAGGGGTGATTTCTGGCATCATTTGATCATTTTTTCTCTGTAAGAAGTCATGTATTGCAATCAGCGTTTCTGGATTCCACTGCACGAAAATAGAATTTAACGATAGAGCCATATATTTGCCCCATGGAGAAGTGCTCACTCGCACAGACATAAGATCAACCGGCACTACTTGACTTGGATCAGTCGACGAAAATTGCTGCTGCACAGCAGTTGTTAGGAGTTTGGCGAAAGTTGGGCCTGCTACCTGCAAATCATCTGTCACCTCAATCTTACGCAATGCAGCTGTAAGCACAGTTCTTTTGTTGTGTTCTGAAGAAGCTAACTCGCCAGACAAGCCTTCTAAGCGGAGTCGAACCAATGGCACACTCACATTATCCCCTGGAAATCTACCAGCAGCCGTTTCAGAACTCGTCGCTGGCATGTGGCGGGAAATACTCTCGCGCAGTCCGAGGGTGCTTGGCTCCTCAGTTCGCAAATCTAGCAATACGAGCGGCGCTGCAAACTTCACTCGCCACATGCTACCCACGTCACTGCCTTTGTTATTCGCTGCACTCTCCTTTCGCAATTCCTCGTAATCGCTACTGCTACTGTCATGTGCGCCGCCAGTGGAGTCCGAATCGATTTCTTCACCGTTTTGCGTAGATTCACGCAGGACATTGTGTGCATGTTTTGTGGTAGCCCGTAGAGCAGCGCTGTGCACACACAGCAAACGTTTGTATGTTGTAGTGCGCAGAGCAATCCTGAGCAGAGGCAGCGTTACTGTCGCTTCTACGCAGGGTATTATCTTATTGATTCCTCGGTGGGTGTCTGCTTCTTCAGTTACCCGCAGCAGATTTGGTGAGTGAGCGTTTGCAGTGCCAATGATATCTTCCGAGCAAGACTTTGTGTTGCTTAGATTTACCACGACAGAAAAGCGCTCAACACATGGTTCTAATGTAGCTCCAACCAAAAAGTCATTGTTTCCATCGTCACTACTCTGAGCGGCTTGAAGAGATGGCGTTGTAAGCACTGCCATGTCAGAAAGAGTGCACCGCCAACCAAGCAATCGTCCTTTCGAAACAAAACGCGCATCATTTTCACCGACATTGTTGAAAATGGATGTCGTCTTGACATTGTCCAAGCCACCACTATCTGAGCTAACACCCGCAGATGCGTGAGGCTTTTCGCTCATCGGTGCGTCTTCCTCAATATCACCCTCTTCGTCATCAAATTCACCGTTGGCATCTTCGAACTCATCTTCAGAGTCAACGCTGCGCGTTGGCGCGCTCACCTTCAAGGGCTCAATTTCTGCGCATTTGTGGCTGAAGCTTTGCTCGTGCTGCACAATCACTTCATTGACAGAGCGCAACTTGAAGTGTCCCAAATCTATGATCACCGCTGCGCCACTCATGTCGAATGCATTCTCAGGTACAACAACCAGAGGAGCCGCCCAGTCTACTGACACACAAAGCCGCCCACCACTCGATAGATCATTTCCAGAATTGTTGCCAATGGAGTCACCATTTCCGCTGCCATGGATGTTGGTGCCATGTGCGATCATCGATGCAAAGAGAGCCCGCGCTTGCCGATCTCGCCACTGCGCCATGCGCAACGACAATGAACCCTCTTCAAGGTCCTTGTCGTTGGCTTCGTCAGGATTACTTCCGTCGTCACTGCAATCCTCGCTGAAGTTGCTGTCGTCAGCAACAATATTTTGGCGATGACTTCCACCAAAGGGACTCCTGAATGACTGTGGGCGTTTGTGACTTCTGCCTGCGAGAATACGCTTGACATCGACCCATAGGCCTGACGGAGCATGCACTGCTTGAAATGGTGCAACGGCCAGCTGGACCTTCAATGATTCGGCTTCTGGGGTACCCGCTGGCGCAAGCGTTGGGTTTGAGGCCACATGAAGCCGCAAGCAAGCCTCGTAAAGGTCGAGGGCGTGAGTTCCGTCATCTCTTTCATCGTCATGGGTACCCAATTCGTGATCAACGTCACTGCCATCGCAACTGGAGTTAAAGTCATGCGGCGTGCGAACAGTACCCTTTGGACGCGCGTAGTCTGCTGCCAAGGGGCGTAACAAGTATGGAAATGCTGCTGCAGTACCTTGCCGCGCGTCAGCTACGTGTAAAGAACCAAGTGCAGCCGCGGAGTCCCAGCTCGTTGGACGCCGCGTGAAGCTTACCTCCGCTGCTGAAAGGTCAACTCGTGCGAGGGCCTCGTAGACTTCTCCAACAAGACTGGACTCAGAATCTTCGGTGCCTGAAGCTCTCTCAAAAGCGGCCCCAGTGTCGTCCGAAGGGTGAGCAGAAGCATAATCTAAGAGCGTGGCAGAAACCGCGCCTATGGTCAACGAGGTCTGCACCAATGGCCAGTCTTCGGGGCACACCCATTCCTCGTTCGTTTCGTACTCATCGGCATTAATGTGAGTTGCTTCAAGCAAAGCTTTCCGCGAGAAATCAAGCGATCGAAAGCCATCGCTTTCACTACTGCTAGTAGTACTATCCACGGAGCTATTCTCAGAATTGTCCGCTGCTGCTGCAGACCACAGCTTACTGCCTAACCATGCACCCCAACCCGAGCCTGACTCGGATGTCACGTTCTCCACAGCACCGACCGAATCAACACCTCCACTGGAAGCTATTTCTCGCCCCTGCTCCTGTCGTTGAGCCGCTGCTTGCGCTTTCTGTGCCTCAAGGTGAGTTTCGAAATAGATGTGGGCCTTGGCACGGGCTGCAGCAATCACTGGAGCTGACCAATTTAGCTCTGCAGCATTGATCTCCACGCACAGCGCAGCGAGTTCTGTCGATTCAGTCGACCATTCAGAGCTCGCGTGACTGACAGAAGCACTACTTGATGAAGCACTGCCATGTGCCTCCTTTGAAGCTCTCGCCTTTTCTAGGTCAAGAGCATGCATAAGCTCGAGTTTCCTTGCAAAGAGTCGAGCGTAGTCGCGGTGCCACCGTGCGAGCGCCAGTGCGCGTGGCCACGAGAGCCGGGGCCGCGCTCGGCCGAGAGGTGCGCCAGGCGCGCATGCTTGCCCGGCAAACTTCCACCATTCTCTGGCGCTAACACCCGCACTGGGTCGGTCCATCGGCCTGCCTTGCCTGGTAGTGAAGTCAGCACCACCTCGGCCTTGGGCCCAAGCGCGAGCTACAGTTGCTGCCGGTCGACTTGCGGACCAAAGCGCAGCTGTCTCCCATGCCTTCTGAGCAGCCATCCATCGTTGGAGGCTCCACGCGCCCTCTACTTGAGCTGCATTCACTTTCAAGGCGACCGCGTCTACAGTCCCAGTCACTTGGGCGCGCGGCGTGGTGGCACTCGCAGCAGACCGCCGGAGCGCTAGCTTCAAGCTTGGTGATGCGGGTAGCAAAACATACGATTCTCGGCCCGGAGGAGATGGCATACTGTTTACTTCATGAAGAATTTCAACATCCTCGCAACTTTCCCTATTGCTACTGTTTCTGCCAGTGCTGCCGCAGTTGGAGCTACTCGTATCCCAGTAGATGCCCAGATCCAACATGGCAATTTCTTTGAAGACAGGCCGAGCCGTAAGCCCCGCATCACTCTTGTTGCCTGCACCTACTGGATCTGCGCTGACGCCTACACTTTCGCCCTGTGCATCGGTGACAACGTTGAAGGAAGAAAGCGTGAGGCCACAGGCAATCGGTACACCTGCGTCGCTGCACTTGCCACGCCTATCTTCAAATCGCACATGCAGACCTGCCACTGACACCTACGAGATTCAAGGGAAGTATATTTATAAAAAATTAAAATGAATATATATTATATAGCATCAGGTTTAAATCCTTCTTGGCCTATTGTGTCTGTCTCCATCAAATGCCTTCAAAATTGTGCAGAAGTTTTTCGAGAAAGAATGTGCTTTCAACCTGAAGGTTGTCGAGAGCGCGCCGTGCAAGTGCCTCCATGAGTCCCCATGCTCCGCTACCGCTGCTCGCTGCACTTGTGCCACTTTTACCCTCCCCCTCGATTGCTAAGGCTGCAGCCTTTTGGGCGCGCCACCGCTCGAGTCTCAATTCTAGAAGTCGCTGAATTTCCTTTGTGGTTTGAGTCATCGATCTCTGTCGCAATTTAGCGTCAGCCCATTCGTCGCACTCGTCAGGCAACAACAGCATGTCGATGTCTTCAAGCTTCACGGTAATTGCTGCCAATCCTAGCGCTTTCCACGGCACTTTAAGGTAGAATTTCCCAACGCGGCCCCATCCTAACCGCAAGGGCAGCCCGAGCTCTGATGCTAGGTCTTCAAAGGCTTCGGGCTTTAGCTGCAAACCCTCAAGCAAGATTTCGCCACGCCAAGCTGCTACAGTTAAGTTTTCTGAATCGAGCCCATCAATGTACTTCCCGAATCGCTCCACTAGCGCGTCGGAGAGCGCTTTTTCAAACATGCTGTCAACAAAAGAAGCTAGCTCAGGAAGCTAACAAATGCCGAGAAAAAGTACAGCCTCACTTCTTGCATGAAACCTCTCAAGAAGAATATTCCCCTTATACGCGAATCTACTGTCTTCAAAAGCGCTCAGAAACTAAAAAGTTGACGTCTTTCGACTCCTAAAGAATGCGCATGAAGGTATAGAAGGCTCTACTGTAAAAGTTAGCTCAAGCTACCTACTTGAAACTTACAGTACAGTACTGTTACTTTTACAGGCAGACGAATGTCTATCTTATCTCTTATCTCTCGTCATTTTCTTCGTCGTGCAGTGCAGTGTTTACTCCAATATATTGTTTACGAAAATATTTTTTTTCCACGCCACTGAAGATCTGAGGATACATAACTCTTCGGGCATATTTGCCAGTTGGGCATGTGCGCCTGATTAGCTTCTTAGGACTAGTTTGTGCTGCTTTGCTTTTCTCTCTACGTGTCAGCCTTCTAATTCCGGCCCTTCGGGGCCTGTCTCAAAAACTTACAGCATTTCTCTGCATGCTACAACTGCAGCGCTCGTATTTTACCTCTGACCCTTGAACCTCGAAGCTCTCCCATCTCTACCCGTAAGTTCCTCATTGGTGCTTTCGATTATTATTCACTACTGCCAATACTCTGGCCGTATACCGTCAGAAGTATTCGAGAACACGACGACAAGCTGAAGAGAGCAAAGGCTACCTACAGTACGGTAAGAAACGACTATCCTAGCTAGGTACGAGTCTAACAACATGATATTTGGTGTCTCCACATGGCATCAGCAGCTGTATACATTTTGCGTTTACTTTGCCGCTGTGGCCTCTTCTCCTCGCATAACTACAGCGCCAAGCTAAAAAAGCGTGGTAAATGATCCAGCTTGTGTGTCATTCCTTCTGATGTTGTAATTATTGGGCACAGTACGATGCCGAATCTTTTGCAGGCAGAAGTGGCTACTCCACTTTCAACACTTGGTGATAAGGTTCTCGGAGACATAGATTATAAGCCTGCAATATTGGCAGCATGCCGAGCAGCCTCGGTGAAGAGTCCTGCAGCATCACGTGCCGCCCTCGCTAGGCACCGAGCATCGATCGATCCTGAGCTCATAAAGATCCTAGAGACCGTTGGAAATTACGAGGATGAGGTCATCATTTTTTTCTGTTTACTTTTAATTTCAGTTTGTCAACTAGTTCAAGATGCGTGCCTATGCAGTTTTCTTGACATAGTTTATTCCTTTGTGCCCACTCATAGGACGGCATTACGCCGCTTCACGGATGTGCAAGGCGAAACGATGCAGATACTGCCCGGTTTCTCATAACTGCTGGCGCAGATGTGCTTGCCAAGGACTCAGTGAGTTACGACCTGAAAAGTTACTCGTATATGATTTTGCATTGTTGAAGATATCCTACTTTCTTCCGTAACGCTCTTCTTTTATCTTGCACCACTGACTGTTGCGTGTGTATTCGCAAGGACGGCTCAACGCCCCTCGACTTGGTTACCGACACTGATGGTGCTTGTAATGCTGTTCTCCACCATCACACGGTCGCATTTACTGCGATCCGTATAAAACCGACAGCCTTCGTCTCGACGGCGGTATCTCACTGCGCCGCCCTCAATCTACCCGAAGAGCCCATGTCGGTATACCTTCACGATCCGCCCTACCTCTGGGCTCCATTCGCCGCTCGCGTCCCAGTCTTTAAATGGGCGCGAGGCGCTGCCGTCATTCATATCGCGGCCAACACTGAGCCCTTCTTAAGTCTAGCAGACGACTGCGCCGGTGACGTTTTGGAGTATCTTGAGATTGCGATGACGCGCGCAGATTCACTACACATTACAGAGCACTGCTCGTCACTAAAGGCACAGGCTTGGGTGCAGGAAGTAATGAAAGCAGCAGTGGCGGTCAGTAAAAGCTTAGTACTCAGTATACCTACCTAGTTGGTACATTGGGAGTACTTTGCAATGTCTGTCTACGTTGAACAAACTTTCTTTAGTCTCTTCTTGGTCCTCAATGATTGTCAGTTTTGATGGTTTCACAATGCTTTTTCTCCTATATATGTATATATACAGGTGAATGCCACCGCTATGCTTGGCCGTGCTGCTTCTGATGGCGACGCAGCAACTGTGCGGAAGTGCCTTGAGAATGGTGCTAATGTGGACGCAGCTGAAGCATCGGTAAGTGTGCATTATTGTGCGCAAGCGTTCTCAAATTTTATTCTGTGGACTCTACGCGTCCGAGGGGCAGCTTTGAGGTTATTTTCTTAAAAGAAGTCCGCGCTGTAGTCTAACAGATCATAAAGAGGTTATTACACCTATTTCAAATAAGGGGAAGACATACAATGATTTCGTGTTAGTTGTTGCTTTTATATCTGAAGCTGCTGGCAGTCTTTAATCTGTAGCAGTGTACATTTCGTCAAGCACTATGCATTCCTTTGATCTCTTTGTTCTCTAATTTCCTGTGCCTTCTTGTCTACCCTTCACCTTGTCTTCTCTTCTTTCTTTTCTTGTTTGGTGCTTCTTAGCAAGGAACCACAGCGCTCATGCTAGCGTCGGAATGCGGCTACGCTGATATCGTAGCATTGCTCCTTCAAGCAGTTGCCGACGTCGATGCAAAAGACATGGTAATTTCATTAATTTACTCATTGACAGTTTATTAGTGTCACCAGACAATGTTTTTAAATATTCTGGTCCATCCTTTCCATTAACAGAGTTCAGCTTTCTTCAGTGTTCACTTTTTCTGTACTTCGTATGACAAGGCTGTATCGAGTCAATTTATGCTATAATTTTGGCAGCTTTCGCGCCGTCTTGCGGAATTACCGCAAGGAAGAAGCTCGTCTATGTATGCGGTTTGACGACCTCGCGAAGAAAGGCGCGTATAATATATTATGGCATGGTTGTAGAGTACTTCCCCTTTTTTGCTTCTTGTAAGCTGCGCCCCCAACGTCTTGTTTTTACTTATTCATCTTCTTGATAGATGGATTTCACGGCATTCACACTTGCCTCAGCTCGTAACCACTTTGGCATCATGAAGCTTCTCCTAGAAGCAGGCGCCGACACCGAATTTGTAGACAAAATGGTCAGAAATCAACGCGTATTGGATAGACAAATCAAGATTCAGCTTGACAATCAAGGGTTTATGTTTTTCTTCTTTCTTTGAAGGGACTGATTTTATTCTTTGTGTATTGCGCCGATTTCTTCCTTCCTCAGCTCTTTATTCCCCTTCGCCTGGCAGGATTCTTTTACGGCGCTCATCAGGGCCTCGGCCACCAATAAGGTCGACTCGGTGAAGCTCCTTCTAGAAGCAGGCGCGAACAAAGACACGTCAAATGAGGTCAGAGTCGCGCATGCTTTCGTTTATTGTTGACTGACGACTTGAACTCAAGTAGCAGCAAATTCGTCGTTGGTCGTTTTTTTTTTTTTAATTCGAAACTTCCTTGGCTTGCTCATTGCATTCAGCTAAAGCCCTTTTTCATTCCTTCCTTCCTGCTCACAGTACACCTTTCTCTTGTTCCTCCATGATTGTGAGCCAAGGCTTGCACTGTTGCCTTTTTGACTCATACATTTCTTCCATGCCGGAATCATAGGATGGCTTGACTGCACTCATAAAAGCGTCGGAATGTGGCAGTGCTGATGTTGCAAGACTACTTCTTGAAGCTGGTGCCAACTTGGAGACTACGGAAGAGGCAAGCGCTTCTTAGTCGGTTTACATGCGCCTGGATTTTCCCTTGACTTCCCTCTATCGAGACTAACTGCCTGCTTCTTGCTTGAGTTCGTGCTTACTTTAAGTTTCTCACTTTATCGCACATACTACGTCTGCTCTGCCCCTCTTTATGATGCAATTCGGCGAAACAGCGTTAATTAAGGCCTCTCAAAAAGGATTCAACGTCGAGATCGTGAAGCTTCTACTAGCAGCAGGCGCTGAAAAGGAGGCGATAGATGCGGTAATTATGTTTAAGCCAGAGAGTAGGCAGATTCTCAATTTTCTACTTTTGCCCTTCAGCCTAATTATCAAAAGGATATAAGAGACAGCTCACACGCACAACCTTTATCTGTATAACTTGACACTCAAGTCTCGTTTCTGTCTTTTGTTCTTTGTCCTTCGATCTTTTTTGTATTATATGTGCCTCACGTGGCTTTATCGTTATGTTAGTACGGCGACACGGCGCTCATCAAAGCTACGATCCACGGAAATACGGCCATCGTGAAACTCCTTCTTGAGGCGGGCGCTAACAAGGAGTTCAAGAGTAGGGTAAATTATTTGACCTCGTAGAGTACTATTGAAAATGAGTCCCTGGTAATATTTCTGAAACGGTCTCTTTCGTCGTGCACTTTTCCATTCTCCTGTGCCATAGTCTACTATCTCTTGGTCGTCTGTGGAATCATATGGGCCACTTTTAACGTTCGTTCACTCAGTTGTCTTTCTCACTTGTTCCTTTTACCGCTCGCTGGGCGTGTTTACTCTGAAGGACGGTGATACGGCACTGGACTACGCAAGAGAAACTGGCTACCACGAACTTGTCGCCCTCCTCGAGTGATGGCGATGCTTGCTGACATCCAAATTTTTGAATAGGGCTTGCTTTGTTAGATCTGCGCTCACCATCGTGGCAACATTTATTGACGTCAAGCAGCGATTTACCAATACCAAGATTTGGAAAGTGCCCGAAGGACTTTGTAGTAGCCCCCCCTCCTCTATGGACGGGGCTTCTTCTCTTGAGCAACACTCTCAGAGCACGGAAGAGCAAGTCACTTTCGACCGCTATCGTCACTTCCATGGCCACTCGGGAATGCATTCCTGATTAGCTTCACTTCTAGTGCGAATCAAATTACCGTGCATTCCTGCCTGTTGGCCATCTAATTCAAATTCTAGTTCTAGCCTTTCGTTCTTTGTTGTTAAATTTCAACGAACACCACGCCTCATGGCTTAATAATTTTCCTGCTACCGCTACCTCACCATAAAAATTCCCGATATACCTTCCACTATTTTTACTATTTTCTGTCCATAGAAGATAGAATGGAATTCCGGAAAACCCCGGATTGAAGTATACTGAGCAGCAGCCGATTGCCAGTATGACGTCACTTATATCTCCCTTGTACGGTAGTCACTGCACTGCCCCATACAAAGAAGTGGGAAGTGCCAAGTAAGTACACGGGAGACCTGGCGCTAAAGTGAAAAGTTAGGGGGCTAGCTAAAACACCCGCGACGAGCGACAAGAGGAGGGATAAAGGCACAAGACCGCACTGTACTTATGCACTTCGATTTCACTCATACTTAGAACCCCCCTGTATTTGATTTACCTCCCCTGTGTGGGATTTCCAGGGATTTCCCATGAAACGGCCATTGTCGAGCTTCGAAATCCCATTCCGTTTCATTGGAAATCCCTGGAAACCCCATAGGAAATCCAACGAAATCCCGACTTGGAAATCCCAGCTCGGGAAATCCAAGACCCTACTAAGTAAGCTACAGTAGCTCTACTGTTCGTTTGGGCCGCGTGACTAGCAATGGATTTAAACGTGCTCCGAATCACTTCAAAATTTGCAAGAGCTTTATTCAAGTCGTTTCGAAATTGCGTGCAAAAGGGCGTGGTCTGAATCGTCGAGGAACCCTTTCAATATTGTGAAGCTTGGCCCGACGACAACACCAATAAACGCCTCCTTGCTCCCACGCTAATCCGAACGGCAAATCTACCTAGAAGAGCGTGAAGTTCGACACTTTACTTCCAAATCAAACGTCAAACTTTCCAGGTCCCCAAGGCAAAGCCCGTTGTGTGCACGCCTGCAGATGACACGATGTGTATCAGTTCGAGGCAGCTTCCTAGCGCGCTCTATCTCGAAATGTAGCTCGATCTGCTAGACACAGCAAATAAAATTTCGTGACCTCTTATCTTTTGATGATGGGCACCGATTTACAAGCGGAATAGCCTATTCGAAATGACAAAGCGTGAGATTTCGAATAGGCTACTAAGTTCTTCAATCCACAACAATCTTCACGTCGAAAAGTGGTCACGAAATTTCAAAAGTCAATTTGTCCAAATAGACAGTAGCTAGCTACAGCATAGCAGTAGACGCTGCTAGCTCTAGGGTCTACTCGCTATAATATGTACATCCCAACAGAGCCTGCTTGTGCTACAGATTGAGAAGTATAGTTAGTTCAGCATCCTTGAGCTATTTTGCTGCTGAGGCTTCTAAACTATACAGAATCAGAGCAGTTCTGGAAAGTGGCCCAGTTTGTGTACCGTGTTCCGTGGCATTTGTGGGTTCGTAAGTATGGACCTTGAAAACAGCGAATCTATGGTCACTTCGGAGGATGAAGCAGCTCCTCAACCTCTGGCAAAGAGAAGGAAAAGGGCCAAAGCCGTCAATTGGAAGAAGTCGATTTCAGTGGCATGTCGAACTGCCGCATTGAAATCTCCAGCTGAGTCTCGTTCCGCCCTCGCTAGACATCGGGCATCCATCGACCCTGAGCTCATAGAGATACTTGAGGTTGTTGGAGGCTACGATATCAAGGTTATCCTCACGAGCGTATAACATGAATTTGCTACGCATTTTGTGTTCTGCATTTTCTTTGGATTGATTATGCGACTATTTTCGGGAAGGACTTTTTGTTGTTGTTTCTTTTACACCTTCTTACCTGCTCATAGGATGCCAGCACGCCACTTCACGAGTCCGTGAGACAAGGGGACGTAGATACAAGTCAATTTTTGGTCGCTGCTGGTGCGGACATTTACGCGTATAATAATGTAAGTTGCAATGTAGAAGTTGAGGAGGGTTCAATTCCGTAAATTCGTCTTCAAACTTCCTGACACTGACACTTCTGCTTTTGCCAATCTATAACATATTTGTACGTGCTAGAAGCGTGCAAAACCTCTCGACCTTGTCACCGATGATGCTTGCCGTGCTCTCCTCGATCATCACGTGTCAATTTTAAATGCCCTCAAAACGGATCCAGACGCGCTCGCGTCTGCCGCCACTGCTCACTGTGCCATCCTCAGTGCTCTCAAGAACACGATACCAGCGCCGGCGCTATCACTGCATCCATATCACCTTCGCCCGTCCTTTCTCTGGGCACCACACGAAGCTCGCTGTGCAGTCTTTAAATGGGCCCGTAATGCTTTCATTGCCCAACTTGCAGCCTCAACCAAAGCCTACGTGAAGTTAATTGATGACTGCGCCGGTGATGTTTTGGAGTTTCTCGAGGTAGCGATGACGCGTCAGGAGTCGATGCACGTCACAACGCACTGTGCGTCGTTGAAGGCTCGCGATTGGGTGCGCGCGGTATTAGTAGCAGCAGTCGCGGTAAGCACAACACCAGTGATTCCTCTATCGAGGCAGGCTCCTCTTCTCGTGGCGAACTTTTCTTCTCTTCTCATATTCCTCGCATCATTGCTTGTTGTTGATCATCTTTTGTCGTTTTTTCTTCCATTCGTCTCTTGCATGCAGGATGACTTGGACTATCCTTTGTTTTTCGCAGCTGAATGTGGGAATGTTGCAATTGTGAAGGATTGCCTTGCTAATGGTGCCAATGTCGAAAAAGCGGAAAATTTTAGTCCAGTGCGTTCGCACTTCTTTGTAATGTGTGTAATTGGATAGGGCTGTAGATTGGCTGACTAAATATCCTACCTTACTGGTTAGGTTTCTCAAAATGAATTTACCTTTCGTTGTATTTCAACTTTTCGGACATTGACCCTGCCCTCTCTCTGCCTTCATCATTTCTCATATCCGTCAATGGTAGTGGTGCGACACGCCTCTCATGATCGCCTCATTCAAAGGCCGCACTGACGTCGCAAGGCTACTGCTCCGGGCGGGCGCCAATGCGGTTACAAAGGACAAGGTAGTTGTCAAAGATGCAATAGTCTCCAACAGTTGCTGAAGATGCATACTTTAAAGCGGTTGACATCGAACCAACTCAAGTCACTCCCAGGCCTTACTTCAGTACTTGACCCTACATTGTCCTCCGTCTGTGCGCCGCGTGGCAAGATAGTTTGGATTCCTTCAAGTATCATTAGCTCACTTAATCACCGTATCACTAAAATTATCTTATTTCTTTCCATTGATTTTTTCTATAATTGTCGCTTCGCTTTCTGGAGTACTGCAGTACTCTTCGAGTATCAGGCTTTCATGAATTCCTCTTTGCGAGATTTGTGCATTGCTATCCTGAGCTGTTTCATTTTTTCGCTTTAACCATTTTTTAAAATTGTATTATGTCTGTTTTGTTTTGTAGAATTATAGGACTGCACTAATCAAGGCCTCTATGAACGGGAACGCGGAGATTGTTGAGCTCCTTCTGGAAGCAGGCGCCGAAGTTGACGCAAGGGACGAAGTTGTGAGAACTTGTACATACATCAGTGTTCATTTTTCGATCACCTTCAGTACTTGCAGTGATTGCAGACACAGTGTTCGTACTGATGTCTCGGTGTGTACGGAGTATAGTACTCTAAGTAGCTCTATATACTTGCTTCTTTTTGCTCTATTTTCTTCATGGCATTAGGATGGCTACACAGCACTGACCATGGCCTCAGTCGTGGGTCACGCCGATGTCTTGAAACTCCTTATTGAGGCTGGAGCTGATACAGAAGTTCGAACCAAAGTGAGGAAGACCCAACGATACATTCGAGTCTCGTGGCCATCACATCACCTTCACTTTTTTACTTGTCATGAAATATACCCACTTGTGTAACATGCTACTACCTATTAGAATGTCTCTTCTTCTGCGTCTTATTCATATTTGGTTATCGTCTTCGATACAGAATGGATCTACTGCACTCGTTGAGGCCTCAGAAGGTTGCATCTTGGAGCTCCTTCTTGAGGCGGGTGCCGACAAGGAGGCCAGGGATCGGGTGATTCTTCCGTAGGGATAGATTAGGGTTTATATCATTCTTCTGCACGCAACGTTCTTATTTCACTGTTGCTTAAGTCCGTCTGTGAGACACAGTCATGCACGGTGGGCATCAGGGGAGGGAACGGATTCCTAGGAACTTCGGGCCACCGACAGATGATGAACCCTTCCGTTATGAATTTGCAGCACCGCTTGGTACTTGA
>Ga0307930_1001700_pt1 | contig 17297 bp, 17 predicted proteins | sample OrgLakmetageno46_FD_203161 | JGI IMG/M metagenome (GOLD analysis project Ga0307930, IMG submission 203161) | Saline water microbial communities from Organic Lake, Antarctica - #46 | ecosystem: Environmental > Aquatic > Non-marine Saline and Alkaline > Saline | place: Antarctica: Organic Lake...
CTCACCTTTTGCAGCTGCTCCAAATCGGCCAAAGCGCGCTGCATGCTTTGGTCCATGGCCGCTCCGTTTAACGCTACTTCGCTGACTTGGTCCCGGTGCGACGGCCGACCTTCCCAGCTGGCGAAAGAAATAATGAAAGGGGTAAACGGTTGAACTTTTTGTGAGGAACGAAGACGTACTGACGGTTCAGAAAGAATTCGAAAGAAAGATGAGAAGAGAGTTACGAGAAAAATCGAAAAACATGGCTTTCTTTTACCGGGCTACCAAAAAAAAAGAAGAGTAGAAATCGGGTTGAAAACACGCGCAATTCCGCACTACTTCAATGGCGGGTTTCTGTTTTCTTTGACGGTTTTCGGTTTCCTACAAGGAGCAGCAATATTCGGAGCTACATCGAATCATTACGTACCGCCACCCGTCCGATCTCGTGGTCGCATTCCACTGATTTGCTTTCGTCAGCAGTGCATCGCTGTATTCGCCATCTGCTGTTGCCTCATTCCGTTCGCCGCTGCCATCATTTCCGCCGCTGCTGAGGCCGCGAGAGAGAGGCCGCCGGCTGCTGCTGCTTTTCGCCGACGAGGGGGCACTGTTCCAGCCCCTGCAATTTTGAGGAGGCATACGGAAGTGCATTGATTGAAATGGGTAGAGAAAGAAGGCTACTATGACAGATTGTGCTGCTGACCGGCTCGGGTTTACAAAAAGGGTTACAAGAGTTGAACGCCATCAAAGACGGGCATATAGTAAAGACTACTTGCCGAGGCTGAGCGTGTGTCTGAGGAAATCCGAAGTGCACGGAGTGTGCAGGCCTTACCCTGCGTTGCTCGTGTTCCCTGACCAAGGTCGTTGCGGTTTCTGCTCCTCTAGAGGTTGCCGCCGCGCAGACAGATCAGCGCTATTCTTACGAGCACTGCCAGTGCTAGGAACAGGCGACGAGGTTCCTTTCGGAACTGAGTGCACCACAGCGCGGGGTCGACGCCGGGATCCGCCGGGATTCACCGCTGGTGTGGTTGCGTCGGCTGAACTTGAGACCGGAGCTGCAGCCACCGGTGAATGCGCTGTTGCTGTGGTTGAGGAAGCCACGCTCGGAGGCAGAACACCATCGCGCTCTGCTTGCCTCAGCCCTCGCGCTGTCACCCGCTCAAGCGCTCTAGCGGATGCAGCCTTGTCTAGAGCTGCGTGCTCGGACTTGGGCGTTGGGTCAAACGGGTCTGTGAAGGTGTTGCCAGCACGCAATCGGTCAAGAAAAGACTCCGCGTAGGCGATCTCAGCATCCATCTCACAGAGTGAATAGTCAAGAATCAAGCTCAACTTTTTGCTTTAATAGAATTTCCGCCCAGTTTGGCTTCGAATTCGAGCTGTGAATGGAATAGCCAAGTGAAGAATGCCAGCGGAGTAACTGTTTTACATTTTTTGCATGCTCAAGAATTTTACTCAATTTACAGGGATGGTATCGGTATTATGGATGCATTTTTGGCATTTCGGACTTCGGCAATCATCAGTTGATCAGGAGCTGGGCATTCTTATTCATGCATCAAAGCAGCCAAAGGACTTCATTCCTGAATGCTTAGGGTTCGGCATCGAACCAGAAAACACCTTCAGGCCGAAATCGGCCCCGGCGTTGAGGCTGAGGTCCCTACGTTATATTCCTCGATGCGAATTGTCACCGCATTTTTATCGTAAATATCGACATGTCATCGTGAGTCCTGACAACAACAACAACTCTTTACTTCTTTTCAACGGACGCCGAACGGTTGTTGCGACAAGAATGTTGTTGTTTACATGTCAGCTTAGGAACATGCGGTGCTCGTGCGACGAAATGAATCCATCTTCGTCAAAGAAGCACCTCTATTGATATTGCATCATTGCATAGAGCTACGCATCAACATTACATTTTTCTAGTTCTCTTGCTTGACTCATGTCGTCACACCACTATACACACCAAACATGTTTCTAAGAACTTTCTAGCGTGCTTGAGGAATTTAGCTAGAACCAAGAAGCTGTAGCATTCGTGGCAGGTGGCATACCAAGCAATAATTTCTATTGTCTGGAGCATCGTTGGATGGTAAGAGCAGGATATGCAGCTTAGACTTTGGGAGTAACTTCAATCTTCATTCCGCTAACGCTTCCAGGTCGTAGATTAGGAAGGCTAATCCATGAATTGAGCTTGAAGTGGTCCCTCGACATTCTGTAGTCCCATGCACTAACTTGCCTTGCTTTGTCTTGAACTCATCTCAATGAAATTTTCTGTGCGTACGATAGTCGAGCCATGGGCAATTACCTAGTGTAGCAGCAACAAAACCCACGCACCTCGGCATACGATATAGCAACAGGAGCGACACTGGGAATTACAACGGGTGTGACCGCAGTGGAATACCCGCCGCAAGTAGCAACCAGAGAATGCATTCACAAACGTCCCTTAGTTATATTTCGAAGGCAGCCCTAAACGATTCAGCCCTGGTGCAAACATCGGCACGCGCCGCTATGACGGCCCACTCTGTTGCTAGGTTAGCAGCTGAAGCTAAAACAGCTCGCACAGCAGGAGCACAGAGATTGCCCAACCTTTCGTGTGCAGCAGAATTAATAGGTATTTTGCCTGAGGTCATTAGAGGTGACAATGGGGTTGGCAATTCTCGAAATGACGGAAAATGCAGCGGTCGAATTAGTTCAACTTTGGGAGACGAACAACACAACGCGGCCTCAAAGATGGCTATTGGAACTGCAGCCACACTTTCTGATGAGCCACGGCTTCGAAATGTTGCTGCGCATCGGTGGGCTTGTCAACAGGAACTTCGCCAAAGCTTTTTGACGCGCGTTTCTACTGCCAATACTGTCGCTACTGAATGTGGGGCTGTTGACGCTCGTGCCTCCAGCTTTTTTCCTGCTGTGTCGTCTCGTTCACACTCGCTAGTAGAAGAGCCTACAGCGGCAAAAGCAGCAGCAGCAGCAGCAGCCCCACTACAGGCCATCTGCGAGTCATCCTGGAATGGCACAACTAGCAATACAGGGGGATCTTTGTTGGTCGCCCTTTGCAGCGGCAGCCCATCTCTTACGCAAGCACTGTTGAGGCCCCTTCTCGGGTACGCTATTATCACCCTAGCTGTAGTTCCAAGGCAGAAAATCTGTCCTGATCTGTTTTTTTCTTATGTTATTTTCACCTTTCTTACTCTTCTAGACCGCTTTTCTTATTGCCTTTCTCCCCCGTCTTCATTGACTCTTCTTCGTGCTTAGTCTCGATCCCAACCCCTTTTTTTTTTTTCATTGCTTCTGATACCCTCTCCAATGGCATATCCAGGCCTCGTCATGCTGCTTCGATGCTCAGCCTTAATCATCTGAGCAGGCCCCCTTTTAAGCTATTGTGGAATATTACTGCGCGCCTTCACGAGATTTTAGTACTAGAGGTGCCTGCTGCAAGCATCACCTCACCACTGTCGAAAGAGGGACTACAGAATCAGCAGCGCTGCGATTTTCAAGTGCTGAAGAGGGGTCTTGAAGGAGCATTTGGAGGGCGTAACCCTGTAGCCACTAACACCCGCGAGCTGTCTCGGGAAGAACGGTAAGCTTGCTCCATTCCTCCTTGTGCTCCTGAGTCTTTGAAATGGTTTGCAACCAACCTACACTTCTGGTGATTTTTCCTTTCTATTTTCCTTTGCGTACCTTTGAGCATCTTATTGACTGTTCTTTGATCTTATATCTTGTAAAGATTTGCTCTTAGCTTTTCTTGAACATATGTTGTAACCCTCTGATAAAGCGCAATATCGCTGTGTCACTACCATATTGCTACCATTGTACAGGTGTGCGTTTTTGTCCAAGCTTATAGATGCTGTAAATAAGGCTCTGAATGTTCTAAATTCCGATGAACTTAACGAGAAAGGAAATGGCGAAGCGAACGCCTCCTCTTCTTCTCAGCTGCTGAGTTGCGTGTCTCCTAGCAAGGTGAATTAATGTTATTGAGTTGGAAACAGGCAATTTTTTATGTCTCCTTCATGATCAATAACCTATCCTTCTTCCTTCTCGAATACATGCACTGAACTCTAGTCAAAGGGCCAGCTGCATCAATGACTTCGCAATGAACTCGTTTTCCTACTCTTTCCCATTCTTAATAGCCCCCGCCCTTAAAAGGTGGTAGCTGGCCTCGAGACAGACCGCACCAACGTGCTCCTGCAACTCCTGGCTCTGACGGCTTACGCGTCGGTTTGGGGTTCCTCCGCCAAGGTGCGTCAGCGTGCGTGTGCCTGGTGTGCATGTACATGTGTATTTATTTTAGCGCGCATTTGGTCTTGCCACAAGAAAGGCAGCATTCACCACATCTGAACATTAAAAGTTACTGTTTTACTATCCGTTGAATGATCATTGGTGCTTGCATTGGTTAGTTGCCTTTTTGGATTATCTTTGTTCTGCGCATGAAATTATGTCGCTGTGGTTTGCAAATAGGAACGCGCAAACTATAACGCTTATAATAGCGCAATTCGCACTGGAAAAGAAGGCTTGATTGACCCAGGTCTCCATGTGAATGAGCCATATTTAGCCCAAGCAGATGCTGCTCCTACTGCCCCTCCTGCTCCTACGTCTGCTGCTGCTCCTGCCGATGGCGTTACTGGAAACGATTCTGTCCTCCCTTACCCTTGTAGCCCTGAAGAAGGTACTGATGCTGCTCATCCTAACCCAACACATGATAATCATTTAGCTCCTCTTGGTCAAGAAGACGGCTTCTCAGCAGGAAAAGCGACATCAGGAGCGGCACAGGCAGTGCGTAGCCAATTATTGGAGTTCAACAATGAAATGGCCTTGTTACAAGGAGAAGATATTGCAAGGCTAGAATCGGAGTCTAGCTCCATCTCGGCGCTCTCAAGAAGAAATACTGCACCTGCTGCTACTGACAGGAGTAGAAGTGCAACCGCTGACAGTAAGCTCTCCGGGACAATGCCTGGCACCTCCGCTGCTGCCCATGATATTGCCTCCTCGAGCACTGCTGCTGCTGCTGCTGCTGGTGGTACATCAAGCGAGTCTCCGCGAAGTTGTAATGGATTCGTTCAACGAGTGAAAGAAATCCGGCGGCAGCGTACCCCTCCAAGTACTTCGAGCGCAACTCCTGTTCGCAGCTCGCCTTCTGCGACCGCTGCTACGGCCGCAGCTTCTACAACTATTCCTGCTGCAAAGATGAAGAAGAGCACCTCCAAAAAACTAGCGCTGCGTGTTCCTTCAAATTTGGCTTTAGAGTTGCCTTCGCCTCCTGCGTCGTCACCAGAAAGAGTCTGCGATGAGGTTTGAATGTCAATCTTGTATGCAATGACCTGTTTTTTTTCTTTTCAATCTCATTTCACTTCTTTTCTTCTCGTCCTCTTTCATGGGCCATTTTGCCTCTTCTCAACTAATTACCAGGTGAATGCGATTCCCAAGGAAGTATGGTATTTGTCAGGCTTAAAGCATCTGAGCATCAACAGCAATTCTCGCCACCATGCTCAGCTTGCGACGGACACCGCGACGACTTCGCCTCTGATGTCACCTCTGAAACGGCCACGGCTCCGCAGTGTGCCCTTACAGCAGTTGGGCACTGCGAGCAATAACACTCAACAATTGACCATAATGTCATCGTCAGCTCGAGTTACGTCACGCAACGTCGAGGATTCCCACGATGACCTTTGTGATGCCACTGAAAATGGCGCTGCCAAATCCACTGAAAGATGCCATGGCAGCGACAACGGTAGGAAGAGCAACAGCAGGGGTGGCAAGCACCGCGGCGATAGCACTGCAGCTGAAGATGAGGACGCAGAATGGGCAGTGTGGGAGCAGAATTGGTCAAAAGTAAGTACACTAGAACTTTCTACCCAGTTCTTTCTTTGACGGATGCATGCGTGCGCCAGTGCCTGTTGTTTACTTCTGTCGTAATTCATTTTCAAACCTGAACGAAAGGTCGAAGCGTGGATCGAGCGCGTGCGCAAAGAACGCCAACGGCTCGCGCAGCAACGGCCACCACAACAGTTTTGGCATGGAGACTCTGGAAGTGCCTTTACTGGCGGTAGGCCAACCAGCAGATCGGGGGCTTCCTCGAGCAGGGAAGACGAGCATTCTAGCGCGCATAAAAGCAATAAATCCAGGCACACTGCTGATAGGGAAGGGAAGCACCCTGGCAGTAGGGGCAGCAACAATCACAGGAGTAATCGTAGGAGTAACCAAGGCCGCAGTCACAACGGCAGTGGCGCCACCCATCGCGCTGAGAATGATATTCCGGTGGCTTCAGCCCCAGAAAAGAGTTCAGATGCTGCTGGGCCTTTACCGGACAAGCCGCTGTGGGCGAGAATCGAAGCGTATGAGCAGGCAGTGAAGGAGATGATGATGCTGGCCCCAGCAGCAGCAACGAATAATCAAGTGGTAAATGGACCTACTGCCATCTCAGCACGTGGTGTGCTTCCAGATTCCCCAGAAGCGCCTCCTCTGCTAGAGCCTACAGACCTGCCAAGCACAAAAGGAACGTCTACTGGTACAGTTATACCACGGGCAGAATCTTCCGGAGAGCACTCTCGTTTTTGTGTCAGCGTGAAAGACATTCCGTGGCCGCACCCCCGTGAATCGGTGCTTGGCATCGACGACACCAGCAACAACCAGCAGCACCCGCATCGTAGCGACAGCGTGTCCAGCAAGAGGCGCAAGCTTCGCCGAGCGCTGCTCTTTTGGCACCCGGACCACTTCCACCGCTCTGTCAAGTTCCTCCTAACTCAGCAACAACAAGAAGCATTGAGTTGCAACACGAAAAGCACTCGCGAGAACAGCGGTTACTACAGCGCGGGCGATCGAGAAGAAGATATTTTGAGCCGTGCAAGAGCTGTAACGCGCCGCATCATTGCCGAAAAAGAAGCGCTTGGCCTCTGAATTTGGTGCTTGAATGCTGAATACATTTGATTGACCAAAAAGACCAACTTTGAGATTGGGAAACTGGTTACTGAATTAGACTTAGAGATTAAGTGAGAGGGATTTCAATGCCAGCACTAGCCATATCCCAAAGTCCAATGCAGCCCTCAAACTTACATATAACACACAACCCAAACCACCACAGTGCCAAAAGCCAAAAGCCAGAAATCCAAAAGAACCGAAATATCTGCGTCGAACGGATATTGCTTTCATATTCTAGCTCCTATGGCATGCATTACTCCTATTATTTATTCGCGAAGACGAAAGAAGTTTTTTAGCATTAAAGGATACCTGCGCCGTGCCAATGCCAAGCAGCTTAAATGAACAGCTTAAAACCTGAACTGCCCGCCATAAACTAGAACTACACTGCAGCGTTTTGGCCAACCGAGTGGCTCTTTTAATTTCCCCGCGCCAGAGTATATTTGCTGTATTAGCGAGGGTCCATAGACGTTTCTACGCGGACTCGATCTCCGCTTCGAAGGCTGTCTCTGATGGTCGCGTTCATGACCTGGTTTTAAGAAAAGAGAGTAGCACGTAAATAGGTACAGCAGAAATAATGTAGGAAGCGATCATTCAATGCGGCAACAAATGAGTTGAGACACAACATACTCGTCAATAGAGATGTATTTGAGGAATCGTAGTTGATTGGTAATTGTGACTAGTTATTTATAAGAACATGTGAACGCACCAAGGCTTCTCCTGTGCCTAAATTTTCCATATGCTTGGGCACGCCTAATATCTTCCATCCTTGGTACCTGAAAATAAATATAAAAGAAGTATGAGAAAGCGGACCAACAAAATTCGCAGTCGAATTCACAAGAAAATGATTTACTTCAATACTACCTCAGTTACAACTCAACGCATTTGCCATACTGAACAAAAGTGCAGTACAATGCATCTCTTACGTTTCCTCGTCATATCTAGCGATTGCAGCATTTCCAAGCCATTTAACTTTCTGTACTCCGTCGCCTGACGAAGCACATTCAATGAGATCAACGAAGATAAATGCGAACATCACAAGCTTGGGCCATCAGCAAATGTGCGTAGAATAGCTATAGTAGCTATAAATCAATCACTTACGAAGCACTAGCTTAAGTAGTAATTGGTCAAGCAGACCTACCTCCCATCAAGTTCATCCACGTGTTAGCGACAACAGTTAACTCACTTACCACATGAGATAACAATTTCTTTGTCGTGGACTGTGACGTTGATGAAAATGTTCTCCTCGTGAGCCATGAAGTATACTTCGCTTAAGGAACTATGCAAAGGGGTGCGATGGCTAATAATAGACTGGCTCTTCGTAAGCTAATCCAACTATAGCATAAAATTTTCAATGACAACTGTGAACTGATCAAAGCGCGTCCGATGCTCCAATCGATCCGTCTTCACAACGCTAGCTTCAAGAGCTTCGCTACCGGCTACTGGTGCTATTTTTTTGTATAGCTATAGCTACAGTGTAGTTGATAGTTGAAAACGGTTACCCCAAGAAGTGGGTGTTTGGATTTTTTTCCTAGCGGATTTGTTTCTCTGAAGAGAGAGCACGAGAAGAGCAAAGAGAGCACCACTGTAATAACGAGAGCACGAGCTCACGAGCTACAGAGTTAGCTAGCAGTAGTAGCTGCAGTAGCGCTAGAACACACTCCAGGACACGCGCTCAACGGTTGATAAATATCAAGTGTTCGCTACAAGTTAAGCTCTTCATTCGCATTGCTTCAGGAAATTGCTAGCCTTTTTCATTAGCATTGAGCGAGCATTCTGTCGTCATACAGAAAACGAGCCTAGCTAGACAATACATTCAGAGAAGCCCTTGCTAGTCGCAAGCCATAGCTTGTCGCAAACCTTTAATTACTTCTGGCGATACTTGCATAAGTCTTAGCTGATTTCATCCATACATTCTAGCTAGTGTAGAGATCTTAAGTTGTAGTCGTTTTCCTTTGAAGATTAGACTACCAGAACTAGTATGTCGTTGCTTTTAACTGCTGCTGAACAAGGTGATGTCGACGCACAGTTTGAGCTCGGGGTAAGTTCTGCTTACTGTACGAGTGCTCGGCTCGACAATTGCAATTTTAGGGCATGGTATGCTTTCATTGACAGTTGGCAAAAGGTGGTGCTTGTACTCGTACGTGTTACTCGTGGGTTTTGCCCTGAGAATTGTGCTCCTGTGCCCATTATTAAATTGAGATGTAACCTCAGTTTCCTTCAACATGCAGCCATGCTGTCTTTGATGAAATGCCATGCACAGTTAATGTACGAGGAGGGCCGAGGAGGAACAGACCCGAATGACGAACAGGCTTTCTACTGGTTTGATGCTGCGGCTGCTCAGGTAGGCACTGAGCTACCCACTGATCCAGGCCACCCTCTAAGCCACTCTTTAGTTGAATTGTTTTGCTCCCTCTTTTCGTCCTTTTTGCGTGGCTCTTGATTCATTGATTGGTGGTTAATCAATCAGGGCGATGCGGAGGCGCAGTACCGGACGGGCAGCTGTTGTGAAGACGGTGTGGGATGCTCCGTTGATGAAGAGGCTGCCTTAGCCTGGTACCAAAAGGTAAAAAAAATCGGTTCTTTTTGGTGATCACTTCGCTGATACGAATACTGCCCATTTCTGCCGGGGTGTAGGCGCGCATTGCAGATCTCTTTTCCCCCACACGCCTCGTCTACCATTTGCTTGTTTTGTTTTCTTCTCCTGTGTGACTGCGAGTTGAAAGCGTTCTTTTTAATGCTATGTTTCTAGAGCTACACATACATGCATGATCAAGTAATTGCGAACGTCTAACCTCGTTTTTTCTCATTTATGTTCTATTGCCACACTCAGGCCGCAGAACAGGGCCACATAGAAGCGCAGTACACCGTAGCGACCCTCGCCCTCGAAGGCGATGCAACTGCCCAGTCCTCCAGCGCCGACGCTGACGCGGCCAAATGGTACGATTGTAACATATATATGTATTGTACTCTATTGTGGTAGTTCAGCACCTACAGACTTGTAGTAGTTAGGTGGAAGTTTTTGTGTTGCAGATTTTTGTTTGATGAACTCGCGGCTCTCTTCTTGATTTCGTATGTACCAATTAGAAAGCTGCTTGTGCATCTCATGGAAGGATCTTGAGGGATGCTAACGCACGGCGACACTCTTGTAACGCGCACATGCTTCCAGGTTTGGTTTAGCCGCCGCCCAAGGGCACCCCAAATCCACCTTCAATTTAGGCACGCTCACCGGCCAGGGACGGGGTGGACTGGTGAAAGATGAAACGAAAGCGGTGAGAAAAAAAGTCGCATTTACTTCCTTCTTAACTTTCCTGACTTTGTGAGCGGGCTTCATTGTTTGGAAAGAGATGAGACGACAGCTGCAGTACTCTGTAGTGCAACTGTACCGTAGCTAGGGCCGATTGAGCAAAAAAATAGGGTCTGCAAGAAGATTGCCATATTGTAGCATGGAAGAATGGGCGGTGGTGAGTTAAGGAAGCGAAGAGCAGTAATGAACTTAGTACTCGTGTTACCGCTTTGAGGAGAGAAGTCGTCAACAGCGCTCTTAGAGCTGCCATAGTTACTGTGGTCGCTTGATGCATGTGATATAATGAGATACATGTGCGGTTTGAAGGTGGCGTTGTGGCGTGAAGCGAAGGATCTTGCCGCTGCGGCCAGAGAAGAGATGCCTGAGGTAAGTTGATGAATGTGCGAACAGTGTGCCTCTCACAGCTCCTCAACTTTCGCTTTCTTTCTCTTCCGCATGCGGCTTCTTTATTGTGTTTATGTGTGCGCACGTGTGCATTCTGCGTGTGCACATGTTACCAGGTGAACTTCGTGTTGGGCCAAGCAGAAGAGCGCGGCATGGGCGATTGCACTCCAAATCTAGCAAAAGCCGTCCCTCTTTACGCGTCAAGGTGTTGTAGCAAAATAGAAAAAAGAATGCAACAAGTATTAAAATATTATTTAACTCAGCTGCCCCTGTATTATTCCTTCGTATGCCTTCTCAGTCCTCCTCCTCCCCCGACCTCATCCTTGTCATTCACGCCGTGCTTCACAAACCTCGCATCGTTGTCCTGAACTTCCGTTGGGCCTCTCTTCCACACACAGTGCGGGACTAGGCTTCCCGCCAGCAGTCGAAGCTTTGACGCGCGCCCAAGCTCAACTCAACCTGTTAAACAAGAGCCAAGCAGCCGACCACAGCAGTGCAACTGGCACCGCTTCCTCTCCGAATACTCATGTGATCGGCAGAGGTGGAGAAGGAGGAGGAGGAGGAAGTAAGGGCGATCAGGATGATGGAGACAAAAGAGAAATTGAGGAGATGAACTGATATTGCTTCATCCGTTTTCGTCTTCTCATCTAATGTGCCATATACTTTGAGCTTTACCCATTTTTTTGCGATTTAACACCAGCACCCTTGAAGCAGGTGCTCAGTCTTAATTCAACTCCAACTGGTTTAAATTTTTCTTTTCAATAACTTCCACCACTTCAATTTAGCCACTAGACATAGACATCGGTTATGGCATTAACCTGGAAGAAGTGGCAGTGAACTGTGTGCATTAATAGTAAAAGGACATGTAGATGTGGGGTGCTGTGGGATATTAGGTTCGCCTATGGGCTATGGAAATAACCAAAAAGGTGCGCGTTGAGAGCTGAGAGTTCAGAGTATTCCAAAATTCAAAGCGAAGGTCTATTTCTCATTCTTTTTCAAATGAAACGCGCCGTAGCAAGTAGCAAGCGCTTTCCCACGCCACGGCACCATTTGACGAGATCAAAAAGAGTTACATGGCCAAAACGAATGAAGAAGGTAAGTCAAGGTCCAGGTATATATGTACAAGAAGTCGCCATGGTCGTAGTAATAGTGTTGGCTTTCAGCCATGCCAAATATTGATATGCAGATGTTTGTTCAAGGATGAAGATGATTTATAAAGCCGCATGAGGTTGCTCTTCAGTCCGAGTACCCATCGTCAAGGTCGTCTTCGTCGCCAAACGACCCGCTCGGCAGTTGCCCGCTGCTGCTCCGGCCCCCGTCTTGGCTGCTGCTGTGGTAGCCGCCGCCGCCCTGGCTACTGGAGTGATCATGGTGGTGGTGGTGGTGAGATGAGTGCTTGGAAGACTGAGCTGAGGGCGCTGGAGTCTGAAAAGGCGAAAGGATCATAAGATGTGGAACGAAGAAGCGATAACAAAATAACGTAAGAAAGAGTTCGATAGAGTTAGAAGGTTGTTCTCTGTCAAATTCTTTTTCCAGGGTCAATACATCTACTGTGCTCACCTGCCGCAGGGACTTCAAGAGAAACTCAACATCGTCGAGGGTGAGGTCTTCCGATGGCCGCTGGAGCAGCGCCGTGACCTTAAAAGATAAAAAGTTGAGACGTGAAATGCAGCAATTCATGAAAGGGATTACAATGGAATCAAACAATGAAAAGTGTTGGTCGCATAGAATGAGGAGGCAACGAGTTCAAAATAGAGAGAGAGAGCAATGAAAACAGGCGCGTAGAGTCAGCACAGGAGCTTCAGCACTCCCTCTCTTAGTCGTGTTGTTGTCGTTGCTTCGTTTTCCTCTCACGCACCGTTTCTCGAGCGCCCGGACTAGCAGCAAACGCGGGCCGCAGAGGAATTGCACTCGTTCTCTTTGCGTCTTCGCTCTTTGGCATGGAGGCATGGTCTGAGCCCACGCCACCTGGTGCTGTCGTAGAACTGGAAGCAGTTGCTCCTGGCGCTGCTTCCGCTTGAAATGATGAAGATGGCGGCGGCGGCTGAGTAATGGCTGGAACCGTGGCAGGAGCGACAGATGTTGGAGCAGCCGAAGGAGTAGCAGCAGGTGATAGAGTCGTCGCAGTAGGTGCAGTAGGTGCAGAAGTCGGTTTCGCACTCATGGCTTCCACCGTGGACTCTTCCAAGCGGGCGCGCTGGAGCCGGTCCCCGTGGCGGGCCACCTAATATAATATCGTGAAATATACAGGGGGATATTATAATGGTGAGGGGTGCGTGGGTTTTCATCCCTTGAAAAGAATTGGCCAGGTAAGAAATATTGGTGAGTCGTGCAACTTTTATTCTCCTGTTTGCTCTTCCTTTCTCCCTTTTTTTCCTCTCACGTTCTCTCATTTTCTCTCGTTTTCTCTCGTCGATGCTCGCTTTTATGGCAGCACCGCCCTCCCAAACTCTTACCCATCCGAGGTACGCCATCATTTGCGGTGGGGACAAGATGCTAGCTATAGCCTTCCATCGCGCTTCGACAGTTTCAGCAACACCTTCCAGCGCTCCCTGTAAAAGGTGGCACAAACAGCCGATAGTTGTGGGGCAAGTTAACTAACACGAAGGAAAAAAAAGGGAACCATGTGAAGTAGACAGACAAAAATACTTGCAAATGAGAGCAATCTCTTGGATAGAAAAAAATACAAACTCAAATGTAAAAGCTCGAAAGCAACCACAGGTCGAGGGCTACTTTTTTGCCATTTCATAAATTTGTCGATAGTTGTGGGGCAAGTTAACGGACACGAAGGAAAAAAAAGGGAACCATGTGAAGTAGACAGACAAAAATACTTGCAAATGAGAGCAATCTCTTGGATAGAAAAAAAATACATACTCAAATGTAAAAGCTCGGAAGCAACTAAAGGTCGAGGGCTACTTTTTTGCCATTTCATAAATTTGTCTGCTGCCCGGCACCACGTGTACCTGCAAGGGCCGCAAATGCTCGGCCAGCAACGCGCAGACCCGCCGCTCGGCGACGGCCGATTGGTTGGACCGGAGCCGCGTGGCCACGTTCCGGACCCGGTCTTCTTGCTCCGAGGTTAACCGCAGCTCGCAGGACAAATGGTGCCAAAACGACGACGATGACGATGACGAGGAAGACGAATGAGAATGCTTGGTGGGTGACGGGTGGGAATGGGTTCGAGAAGAAGGCTCGTGTGGCGAAGAAGGAGAAAACGACGACGACGAAGCGTTGAGTTTTCCGTCACTGGCACTGCCACTATTGCCGCTGTGGTTGTTGTTGTTGCGCCCACCGGCAGTACCGCTGAAGTGAACGTTACCGCCAGCACTGCTGCTGTCGATCATGCTGTGGTAGCTTTGGCTGGAAGTCACGCACCTTGGCTTCAAGGAATGAAACGGAGACGCAAACGACGACGAAAAGGGAGACGACGACGAAGGTGACGGCGTCGGGTGCGGTGGCGTTGCAGCAGCAGCTGCTGCTGGGTGTGGATGAGGATGAGGCGGTTGAGCAAGCGCAGGAGATGGAGATGGAGATGGAGATGGAGGAGGAGGGCTGTAAAACGAGTCGGGTTGAACCATCATCCACAGCAGAAAGCGCAATGGAAGGGGCAACAGCAGCGCCCAAATTTCGTCGAACTGGTACTTGATCACCTGAAAGAATTTAGCAATTTGAGAGAAAAAGGCAATTTGAAAGAAAACGAGAAGCCCTATTCAAGGTACATGCACGCGAAGACGTGTATGAAAATCAATTTTACAATATTTTGAGCATCCTTTTTCCGAAAAAAAACAGAAAGAGAAAAACAGCACTGTTGATCATTGTACCTATTCACTCGTAATACAACAGTAATCATTTCGCAACACGAGTACAGGCGTGGTATCTACAGCAGCAATCATTTCAGCATCATCATGATCTTTACCGCTCGTCGTTCTTCGCAATTGGGCCCAAATCGTTCCGCCAGAGCATCTAACCCTCCGCGCAATTCCGATTCGAGCGTGGCAGACTGAAATTCATTGAACAAGAACATCGGGCGGAAGAAAAAGCAGAAGAGAAAAAGGGAAGAGTACGTTATTATCAGCAGTGAGGCTAGTACGTACTAAAGAACATGTGAATACGTGTGTTTTTTTCTTCATTCTCACTTGAGTGGCGTGGTAGGCTTCTTCGGTCATGGCTTCATGCCACTGCCGGCTGCCTTCCACCGCGCCTTCCATTGGTTGTTGCTGCTGATGCTGTGGCAGTAATGGCGGCTGCAGTTGGGGGTTGCCTTGCGGTTGTTGTTGCTGTTGCTGTTGTTTCTGGTCGAGAAAGAGGTGCCGGTCCAGCTGCCGAGCTCGGTGCTGTATAAGTGGAGATGGAAGTTCGAAATGAGAGGGGAAAAAAAAGGCGCAAAAAAGAGACAAGCAAGATGACCACCCCATTGTCCCTCTTTTTCAGCGAGCAACTGAAAACAAAAACAAAACAAAACACACACACACACTCAAAGAGCCTGTGCATTCAACTCTCATATGACCCTCATCCAACCCTCGACAACAAGACCACCTGGCCGAGGCGGTGGGCCATGCTTTCCAAACTCCGCAAGTGCTCGTGGCGCAACTCCTGCAGGGCCGGCTCGGCGCCCAGCAGATGCGCCCGCCGCACCCCCTCCACTTCCCCCACCAGCGCCGCCACTTTTTCTTCCAGCACTTCCAAGTACTGCTTCTTGCGCTGCCGCGACTGCCGCGCCGACTCGCGGTTCCGGGCCAGCCGTCTAGCCCGCCGTTCTTCCACCGTGCCGCCGCCGCCGATATCGGGCGCGCTGTTGCTGTGGCGGTGCGGCGGCGGCAGCTGCTGATGCTGCTGCTGTGCTTGTTGGTGCTGTTGGTACTGCTGGTGTTGCTGTGGTTGATGATGATGCTGTTGCTGCTGCTCGTGCAGTTGCTGTTGTATAGGTGGATAGTGCTGGGCTTGGTAGGGCGGCGGCGGCTGAGAATAGGGCTGCGGGCACGGCGGTTGGGGTTGGAAATAGTATGGCTGCTGGTGTTGCTGCTGGTAGCCGGGCGTACTTGTGCTGCTAGTGCTGAAAGACGTTGGTAGAGGCGGCGGCGGCGGCACTGCTCCTCGTGCTGTTGCCATAGATGAGGCAGCCAAGTGCGGGCTGCTGTGGCGGTGCATAGCGCTGCTGCTGGAGTCGACGAACACACTCTGGCCAAAAGCGCCGCCGATTCCACTGCTGCTGATGCTGTCGCTGCCGCCGCCGCCGCCGTAGCTCTCGGGTAGAGGGGCACGAAAGGTTTGCGCAAAGGCGTTACTGTGGCTGTTGTTGTTGCTGCCAGTGCCGCTGCTGTTAGTGCTGTTGTTGTTGTTGGGAGCCACGCGCGGGTCCCACGACGGCGGCGGCGACACCGTCCACGCGTGCTCGTTGGGGCTCCGGGACGGCTGAAGGAGGGTAGAAGTGGCGAGAGCGTCACTGTGACTGCTAGAGCTGCTTGTACTGTTGCCGTGCGTGCCAGCACGGAGGGCGGCACCACGGATGCTGTGGCTGCTGGTCGGCAATGGCATCGGCTGAAACGCGAAGTTGCCCGCCGGAGGAAGTGGGTTCGGCGCCGGATATGCCCCTGTAGCTGACGCGTAGGGATGGACGCTGGAAGCTGTATCTCCACCGGAAACGATGTCATAGCTTGCACCTCCGTGGACACCACTGTCGACGTCGGCAATCGCACCCGGCTGGTGTGAAGGATTTGGCACAGGTGGCGCCTGGTCGTGTACCTCATTGAGGTCATTGAGGCCGGGCAGGCTAGCAGGCAAATGCCCGCTCTGCGCGCCTCCTCCTCCTCCTCCTTCACCAGACATCAGTAGGTCAAGGAGTTCCTGGTCCTGTGCGTGTGCGGTGTTTCCCGGGATGGTGAGTGCGTGTTTCGAAACAAGGGCACAGGAAGAGTCCCAGAAGAAGAAAAAGCACGTTAACACGAGAAAACGAATGATTTCGAGACAAGGAGGGACCCTCAGGTTGAAGCACGCGACTTGTCGTTCATAGAGGCGATTGCTTTAACACTTGGTCAGCAAAAAAAAACGTTGTACCTGGCCAGGCGAGCATGGGGATAAGCTGTCTTCCCTTGAATCCATCAGAGGTTATAAGCAAGTCTAAAATAAAAAAGTATTTACAGGAGGTGTAGCGTAGTAGCTCACACTTGGTAAATGATGTCTATATGTGTCTTAGAGTCACTCCTAAAAAAATAGGGGCGACTAGCGACAGGCTGTCTAATAATGAGAAGCTATGCATTGAAGGAAAAGCTGTGCCCAAACATGCTTTCCAAAAGTTGCGGCATACGATGCGTAAATATGCTAGCTAAATAGGGACGTAGGGACGGAGGGCACGGAGGGCACACTCCTCATCATTCGTAAACCTACGTCCCGGGGGTCCTGGGGTCCTTCGGTGGTTCGGTGGACCCCGGAACGTAGGTTTACGAATGATTAGGAGTGCGGAGGGCAGGCTTCGTTCTGTCTTCACATTTCCGCGTTTCCACTCCCTATCGTTCGTAAACCTACGTCGGGATCTCCCCTTTGCGCCAAGTAACCAACGTCGGGATCTCCTTCGTGAGTCCTATAGTATCCCGAAGGATAAGAGCACTCAGTCCCGCCGACTTGTTCGGAGGAAAGGCGCCAGTTGGAGCCTTCATTGGCCTTCTGGAGCGAATTTGCTGGCGCATTTGCAGCTCAAGTGCATTCTTTATGTGCCTCTGTGACTGCT
>Ga0307930_1001701_pt1 | contig 17295 bp, 11 predicted proteins | sample OrgLakmetageno46_FD_203161 | JGI IMG/M metagenome (GOLD analysis project Ga0307930, IMG submission 203161) | Saline water microbial communities from Organic Lake, Antarctica - #46 | ecosystem: Environmental > Aquatic > Non-marine Saline and Alkaline > Saline | place: Antarctica: Organic Lake...
AGCAGCAGGTGTCGCCGTAGAGACCACCGTAGTGGCCTCGTGCGCAGACGCGAGAGCGCCGGGATGTTGGTTGGGGACAGCCCCGTGGGTGCGCGACAATTTCGGGGTGGGGTTGTGCCGCCGCGCGGACCCCACGTTCCTGCTGCAAGCGTGCAAGCAAGAAGGCATGCGGAGCGCGATTGCTTTGCATGGGGGAGCCGCTAGCGCAGCGGCGACCGCTGCTGCCAAGGCCAAGAAGTTGCCGGAGTCTCGGCCCGTGACTGGATCTGGGAGCCGCGCCACGTCCCCGCTCAAGACGGAAGCCACCACGCCACGAGCGGCCACAGGCATGGGCGGGCGGCGCGGTGGCATGACTCGAGCAGCGCTTGAAGCCAGGTGATCATCATTTGAATGTATGCACACTAGTTCTTGTAGATGTGTTCGAATAATGTTGTTAAAAGGCTGTAAGATTGCCTCACTTCTGCCGAGCATGGCTCCGTTTTCGTACCTCAATTGCTCAGGAAAAATGCCGTTGAATTGTTCATAAAATGTGCGTGGCCTGTGTTTTCGGTGCAGGTACGTTGACCTCACCCCGAAAGGGCTTCTTGACAACTTCATTGCCTTCGAACAAATGCGCACCACCCTCGCCGGCACACGGGCCGTCAAAAAGATGGTGGCGTTGGTCAAACAACGCTACGGGGCTCGCGCCGCTGCGCGTTTGGCGGAAGAAAAGAAGGCTGCTGAAGAAGCCATGGCGAAGCTCGAAGCACAGAGGCGCCGCGCAGAAGCTGCTGCGAGAGAAGCGGGGTTGTCCGTAGAAGCGCACGCGTTGGAGCTCAAGCGAGAAGCTCAAGCCGCCGAGAAAGCAAGGATGGAACGCCGGCTCGCGAACATGGCCCATGCAGCGAACGCGAGCCGCGAAAGCAAAGAATGCTTTTATTGCCGTCGGCCCGAGTGCTGCAAACCTAAAGCTTCGTCACCAACTTCTTCTTCGGCGTCTGACGATAGTCGTCCTAAGGAAGCTCAGATAGACCCCGCGTTTGTGAGAGCCGGAGCTGTCTCTAAGCAAGCACTTGCAGCAGCCAAGGACGCCGCGTCGATGATGCCCAGAGTCTTCACTGACGCTCGACAATTTCAGGTGCGCTCATACTTTGTCTGAAGACCAAAAGTTGATAGGTTTATGTGCACATCTAGTCCAAAATTTGTAGGTTTAAGCGGTAACACATGTCGTTAGATTGCCGAGTTTGTATGATGCAGCACTGCATTTGTTTTTTGAGAAGACATGCATTCGATTTCATCTTTATTGTTGCGTGTTGCGTGTCTCGTGTCCACTTTTGCTCTAGATTCATGTAAGGTGGCACGAGAGAGAAGACCGCGCGGAAATTGAAGCAGCTCGGGAGAAAGCTGAAGTGATCGCTGCTCGCCAACGCGCTGAAGACGACTTTTTGGCTTTCACCAAACAAGCCCGCGCCGCACGGGTAGTGGAAGAGAAGCGCTGGGCAGCCGCAGAGAAGGCGGTGATGGCAGAGGAGTTTGCGGCGGCGCTTGGCGCTAATGAAGTAAGTGAAAATTTGGAGGATGAAGAGGAAGGCGCATGTGGTGTGAGGCGTAGAGGGGTTCAGAAAAAAAGATGAGCGATCACAGAAGCACGAAAAGGACATTCTTGTCAAGGAATTCTCATTAGGTAGCAATCATTTGGTCGTCACACGCTTTTGTGTCAGGTACCGGGCTTGGAGAATTACCGGGACCTCGCGATCGAAGACCTCCCACCCCCTCAACAACCAACACGTCAAGAACAAGACGCACCTTCGTCGTTTTCTCCTCCCCAGCCGCTGATGTTGCCGGAGAGCAGCGCTGCAACCCGAGCTGCGCAGCCGCCTGCAGCTGTTACCACGGCGAATTTCAGAAGAAGTGAAAGAGAACGCGTTCAGAGCCATAACCTCCACAGCAGTAGAAGGAGACGACAAGGTCACAGTGACGACAACAGCGATCTAGCTGCGGAGCTTGCCCTTGCCTTAGAATCGCCGCGGTTGCCATCGTCTCGGCGCTCGAGTGCCGAGGACAACGACGAAGACGATAGTAACAATGGGTCAGAGGCGACGGGTACTGATAGAAGCCAGCACCGTCGCCGCGACGGGCGTAATCTTGGCCGTCACAATGATTATGGTGCTCCGGACACTGCTGTTTCTGCTGCTGCTCCCATGAACGATGATGACACAACTAGCAGCAGCGACAGCAGCAGCAGCAGCACGGCCGTGGGCGGAATGCTAGCCGAAGGCATGCGCAACGAGCGGTTTGGTAACCGTGCCCGCCGCCGCACCGTCGCAGCAGACGCTGCTGCTCGCAAGGCGGCTGAGATGCGGCACCACAGTCATGCCTTGATGGGACCTGCGGTGGCCGGACTGGCTGGTGACGTTTCCAGTGCTGATGCTGCGCCTGCTGCGTTGACGGTAGCAGGTCGCAAGAGTGGAGAGCCTCATGGCAACGCCGCAGACGTCGCAAGCAGTGGCAAAAGTAGAGGCAGTGGCAGTGGTCGTCGCATTGTAGCGGCTGTGGGCCGAGGGGAAACTGCGGGAGCGCCAGGCGTCGGAATGAACGATGATAGCAGTGATGATAGCGACAATGACGAAAATGTCAACGGCAGGAGAAGTGAGGGGATTAAGGGCCGCGGGAATAGGCACACCAAGGGAGATGATGCACGACAGTGGCGGCACCTGGTACCTGAGGATGAAGCCCTTGAAGACAAAGCAGCGCGAAAGCGATTTGCGGCGAAGCAACAACGCCACGTTTGGACCCCTGCCGCAGGTGAGCAGCTGTGTCTGTGTATGTTTGTTGAGGAGGTTCTCATTCATTCCTCAGTATGCTCTGGCGCACGCACGTACACAAGTCTAGGATTCACGAAGTGAGCGACTGAGACTTAATTTGGGCTTGAGCTCTTTCTTCAATGCTTCAATGTCGTTTTTAAATCTCGTACAACGCATTTTGACGGTCGCACGACCTCTTCACTTGGGTGTAGGCATGTGTGTGTGTGGGGGCTTGCTCTTGTTTCTCTTTTAATGCTACCTTCCTGCGTGTATCTTGCAGCGCTGCACTCTCAAGCTGCGGCTTTGAATCGAAAGAAGCTTGAAACAGAGGCCAACAAACGTCTCGAAGGCGGCGACCAAGCTGCTTATCTAGACCATCGCGCCTACATGTTGCTTTCTACGTCTTCTTCCTCTAACGGTGATGCGACCACTCTCCATGACGCCGAAGCTGCCGCAACCCATGTGCGAGCTTTGAGTTTAGCGGTGGGGGCAGTGGCGAGACGCCCCGGTCAAGCTGCTGCTTCGACTAAAGGAGGAAACGCTTATCAGGTTAATATTGAAAGGAACTCTTTTTTTGGTGGCGTGTTGGAATCATCTCTCTAACTTCTGCCTCCTTATCATTTGAATGCCGGAGATTCATTTGTTTTGTTGCAATGTACAACTTACCCTTAGCTTATGCGTGCGCGTGTGTGTCTTATTTCAGACGGATCAATTAGCGAAACTCGACGCTCTGTTGCAGCAGCAGCAAAAGCACGCGCCTGCTGGAGACTTAGCAGTGAAGTTGAAAATGCATCGCGCGCGTGTGACGACCGCGGCTGCAGCGGTGAGTGCTGGCCCGTCTCTCGCTCGATTTCCTCCCGTTGCGCGTAACTATGACAACGACAGTGACGATGATGACAGTTCAGACAATGGCGGCGACCTCGGCCGAAGCGTTGTCAGGAAAAGCCGCCGTTCTAATATGATACATGCAGCGCCAACGACAGGGGCAGCATTAAAGGTCACGAGGGCACCTGTGCCGCTGCCGCTGCCTCCCCATGAAGTCCCCTATCTTGAGCTTACGCATTCGGCTCTGCTGCCAAGTGAAGACCATTCGACGAGGGAAGTTGGTGGCGATGGCGGTAGCAGTGGGCACGGGAGTGGCAGTTCAGACCTACTCGCGCGTCGCGTGGTACTTGGCAACGTCATCAATCGGCTCGGCCGTAGCCGCACCTGCGACGTGTGCATAGAAGGGCCTCTCAACACTCTGCGCAATAGCATGTAAGTGCACACCAGTACACAACAACTGATATGGCTACAAACCTTAGAAAGAGGGCATTTGATCATTTTTGAAATCAAGTTGAGGTATCCCGAGGCACAAGCTGGTGGTGCATCCTTTCAAGTTTTATACCTTATCACTGCTTGGTTTGCTGATTTGCATTGCTGATTTGCATTCGTGTCTGTTGCACCGTTTTCTTGAATCAGAGGCTTGGCCGCGGACGAGATTGCATCGCATTTCAGCGACGTGCACGCTCTCATTCGTGTCGATCTCGAACCGTCAACCAACCCTGGCACTGAGAGCTCCAACAACGAAGCACCTTCCTATGAAGTGTCTTGCTACGACCATTTTGCTGTGTCTTCGTCCTCTTCAGCTTCTTCGTATAGTAGCATTAACGGTAGTACCGGCGACGATCGGCTCAGCAGCGATGGCAGTGGAAGTGCTGGCGTTTGGCTGTTGGGCATGACTGGAGGGGTGCGCGCGGCGCCAAAGCCCCTCGAGTTCAAGACTCCCGAGGGCCCTAAGCGCGGCCGCCTCAAGCATGGAGACTCGCTCATGATTGCGAGCCAGCAACATGGCGGCGGCGGCGGGTAGGGGTTTTACAAATAGCTTCACTTTCTACTTCTTCAGCTTCACCTTTCTTTTTATAATACTTTTGTAACTGTTTCAGTTTTTCACCGTGTACCTTCACCTTGTTTACGAAGATATATTTCAATGAATTTAGAGATGCTTCCAGTTGGTGCGCAGGGTTTTTGTTTCAGTTTGTTCTGCTACCTCCTTCCATAGGTTTTCCAGCGGCTACCAACTGGTGTATCGGCTGGTGGTGCCTTCTGCAGCCCGAAGTGCTGCCCACCCACGAGCTCAAAGCGCTGCGGTCGCCATCGCAGACTTGGCTCATGGTACATCAAAATGCACCACGCCAACGGGGAACAGCAGCAGCCAGGATGCGTTGGACACATTTTTAAGTGTACAGAAGTGAACACAAAAACAGCTGCATGTTGTGACACATGTAATGGACTCTACGAGGGGTGCTTCTTTGCTTGGCTCTTTATTAGTTCTGTTGATTCCGCGGTTGATTTGATTGCGCCCTTTTAATGTTTTTTAGAAATAAGAAAAGGGGGCTTTCCGTTGCTTAAACGGGAGGACTCCGAACTCTCCGAACTGCGAGAAGGAAAATCACTTCTATCTTCTATAACTTCTACTGCATAACTGGTCCACCTGGCAGCCTCCTGTACTTCAGCAACTCGGAGCCCATTCATAAATTTCGTAATTAAATCACATCACCGTATTAAAGATCTCTAGAGGACCTGTAGAAGGGTACGCTCTTTGCTATGGGCTCACACCCTTGTTGGAGCGACCGAGTGAAGTGAAGCAGGAAGCAGAGAATCGTTTGCTCTTGGATTTCTCAGAATTTTAGCGAGCCTTACGAACTTACAAAGACGAGAAGACCATCGTCATCACCTCTCAATCATCAGAAGCTTACAAATAAGTTAGTTTGAAGACAAGGATGATAAGAACACGTCAACAATGGCATGCGTGCACGCCAGCCGTGATCGTTGAAAGTCACGATGAGAACGACATGAGGTGATTGTAATCGGGAGTCGAGATCCCGTTTTTTTTTCGAGGATCAGATGGATCCAGCTCCTTCTAGCTCGGGTAGGAGGCGCAACCGAGGGCGGGGCAATGGAGCTCCAGTGGACCAACATGCTACGACAGCTGCCGCAGAAACTGAAACTGTGACACCAGGTAAAAGTGGGAAGCGCAGTCGCGGTCGCGGTAGCGGAGGTCCGTTGAATGACTCGGCAGTGGCTGCTATTGGTGGGGCTGAAGTCGCGAAGGTTGATGAGGCTGCCACTCCACAACCCGCCACGGGCAAAGGCCGCAAGGGCAAGGGCAAAGGCGGCAAAAAAACTCCGAACACTGTCGTCCTAGAGGATTCTTCGCCTCGTGCGGCCGCGCCGTCTTCGACGGTAGCAGCAGCAAATGCGCCACCCTCCAAGGGAGACCGAGGTGCGCCCAGTGCTAGTTCACGGGTGGACGCCGCTCGCGGGCGTCTGCTTCGAGACTTGGCCCCACCGCCACCTCCTCCAGCTTCTGGCAACGCTAGGCCACGGCAAGCTCGACCACCGTCAATCATGGCTTCTGACTGGGAGCTTTTGCGGCGCCTCGCGCTCAGCAGTGCAACTGACATTGCGAGCGCTTCCGGAGGCAGTGGGGGCGGTACTGGGCAGGTTGCCTCTTCCGCTCAGGCAGCCTCGGACGCACTGGTGGGCGGCCTGGCCAAGATACTGGGCTCCCTTGCTCTCGCAGCGAAGTACATGCAGACTGAGCACAGCGTTAGTGAGACCAGCCTCGACGAGTCGTTTCACGAAGCGCTAGCGCTGCTAGGCGCTCTCACCGCTACTACGACGAGCGCGTCACAGGGAACGCCTTCGCCCAAGTCTCAAGTGAGCCCTCACGCGCGGGCTCTGCAAAAGTATCTGCCTGCGCTTGCCAATGGCCTTCTGGATTGCACTCTTACGGAAAACCTTGGTGCCCTCCGCGCCTCGGATGGGGGTGGAGCTGGAGCATCCATTGCGCTTGCAGGTAGCTTTACACCTCAAAAAGAGCGAGACTTTAACACTGACCCACGGCCAGCGAGCCTGGTGCCTCTGCTCGACGCGTGGCAATCGTTAGCTCCCTATTGGCCTCGAGCAACGGGTGGAAGCGGTGGAGGAGTCGCCGCTGCAGCTCAGCGCTCGCTCGGAGTGGAGTTGGTGCGCGCACTCATTGACAAGGCAGGAGCAGCCGCCAGGGAAGGTGGCGAAGCTGCACTCGACGCTGCAGCTGCTGCGCTGGCCGATGACCTCGGGAGCGAAGACTTGGGCAGCGTGATGTACGCTGACGGCACTAGCAGTGGTGGCAGCGGCAGCGGTAGCAGCAGTGGCGGCAGTGGCGGTGGTGAGGTGGCTGCTGCCGAAGCGGCCTGGGCTTCGAGCTGGCAGCGGCAACGCGCAATGCTGGAGTGTGCGCTTGCCGTCGCTACCACGGCTACTGCAGCAAGCCTAGCTACAGCGAGCAGTGGCGCAAGCACAGGTGGACAGCCTCCAGCCGCATCAGGAGCTGCAGTGGAAGCCGAAGTGGAAGCTCTGGGTGAGTTGTGGCGCTCTGGAGTGCTCACAGCTCGGCCTGCAGCGGAACAAGCCGGCGACAGCAGCAGCAGCTCGGATGGTCGTAATGGCAGCAGCAGCGGTAGCAGTGGTACAGCACGAGCAGCAGCAGTTTGGGCTGAGCTTACAGGCCGCGGAGCTCGCGCCATGTTGCAGCAACCGTCAGATGCGCGAAGTGCTGTTGGCCACGCACTCTTCGCGGTCTTGCTTGCGCAGCAGCAGCCGGAGCCCTCACCGATGTCGCCGCTGCAGGCTGAGGCCCTGGTGTCAGCTGCTGCTCTTGCAGGTCCTGCAGGAGGTGGTACCCAAGAGGCAGCGCAGCTTTTTAAGATCGCGCAGAATTTCTTGGCAAGCAGCAGCAGCAGCAGCCTTTGCGACAGAAAGGAGATAAAGAGCTCGTCCCTGAGCGAGACGTCCTCTCCTGACACCGCGAGCGAAAGAGTACATGCTGGCTTGGCACTGACATTAGCGGCGACACCCCTGCCGCCTCCTAGCGTCACGGCCGGCTTAGCTAACGACGAGCATGCGATGATTGGAGCGGATGCCGAGGCAATTGTGCACTTCGCGCTGAGGGTTCTTCAAGAGCAGCCTTCCTTGACCTCCTCCTCCACCGTAAATGATTCTGCAGCGCCTGCTGCTACTGCTGCTGCTAAAGTACATTCGCCTTCATTGGCGCGCGAACCCACTCAAGCGGGCACTGTGTCTACCCGAGGAGTGGCACAGCAGGTGGTGACGGCACTGGCTAAAGCTGGGCTCGTGCCGACTCACCTCATGGGTTTAGCTGCGCGTGTAGCGCTGCATGACAACTTGCCTACGGCCTTGCGCAGTGGTACTCATCCGACGCGGTCTAAAGTTGAAAATCTGAAGCTGTCCTCAGGGAGCGTGCAGAGCGAGAATGCTCTCGACAGTGACCATGATAGTAACATCGCATGGAGCTTGCTAGGAGCTGTGGCACCGGGCCTGTTCGCCGCTTCACAACCTCCTCAGGCACACACAGCGCAAAACACCAGCAACAACAGCAGCAGTAGCGACAGCGACAGCGACAGCAGCAGCAGCAGCAGCAGCAGCAACCTCTCGGAAGCGCACCAGCTTTACCGCCAAGTGTTGCGCGCAGCCTGCCAAGCGGGGTCGAGCGGCGCCTGGCGCGGTTTCGACGCCAACGACCTCGTTCAGTGCTTCGCTTATTTGGCGGTGCCGGCGCCTTCCCTCCGAGGCCTGGACAAGAACGCCACCAAAGACTTGGCGAACCGGAGCTCTTCCACTGCAGCTGCCGACGAGGCTGCCTTGGCGGTGCAGGCAGGTGACGCGCGAGCCGCTGCCTTCGCGGCGTTTGCTCACAAGCGCTTTCAGGACTTTCGAGCTGCTGCTGCTGCTGCTGCTGCACCAGCCGAGACGTACGAAACTTCGTCCTTTTCCGCTTCCTCGTTGTCCACGAGCTCGGCCCTAGCAGCTGCTGCAGCCTGTCCGCCTCTACCTCAGCTGTGGTGCTGCTTCGAGGCAGCGCGCGCCATCACCCGTCAGCGGCTCAAGTCCCCCGCAGGGGGGCCCAAGGACACTTTTGCGGTCCTCGAGCGCGCCCTGCGCGCTCCAACGTCTGCTACTACTGAGCCTTCTCCCACTTCATCTACAACTGCTGTTTCTTCTTCGTCCGCCTCCTCTTCCACGGTGGTTCCTACTGGGTCTACAGCAGATGCCACAGCAAGCAGCATTAACAGCAGCAGCAGCAGCGGTGCTCGAGGCGTGCAGTACCAGCAAATGATGCGAGGCGGTGGCAAAGGTGTAGCTATGGTGCGGGCTGGGCGTGCTTCGGTGAGCGGCCGCGGCCTAGCTGCTGCCCCTGCCGCTATGCTGGTGCCGCCTTCATCGTCGTCGTCCTCAACTCAAGGAACTCCTCGGTCAATGTCCTCTGGGACCTCGTCTGGCGCGGTGAGCTCTGCTGTAGCGGCTGCCATGACTGCAGCAGCCGCCGTGAATGACGTACTACTGCCTTCATCCTCGTCGTCGTCGTCGTCGTCGACAAGTTCAACTTCAAGCGCGAGCTCTTCGCTTGCGTCGACCCTGACGTCGTCTGCTGCGACGACTTCGGTGGCAGCTTGTGCGGACAACGAAGTGGTGCGGATTCGGCTGCTGATGGCTCTGGTAGACCATTTGGAGAAGTTTGTGCTGCATGCTTCCTTTGGGACTGCGCGCACCGCGACTTCGCCTGCAACAACTGCTGCTCCTGCTGCTGCAGCGTCCCTGACTGCGGCGCCACCCGCTGCTGCAGCAGCTGCTACACCGGCTTCGGCGGCCGTGACCAATGCGGAGGCCACTGCAGATGAGGTGCTTGCCTTGCTAGCACAACCGCCTCCGCCACCACCACCGCAGTCTCTAAAAGGTAGAGGCACTGATGGAGGCGCCGCTGCTGGTGCCAGTGAGAGCAGCAAGCAATCTACTACTGAGGCAGCAGTTGTTGCTGTAAAAGAGCGCGCATTGCACAGCGAAGCCTCCGATGCTTTTTTGATGCCCGCGCCCTCTGCGAGCTCCGTGGCTTTTTATGTCACCAACCGCAAAGTCTGCGAAGATTGGTTTGCGCGCGTGCGGCCCCTCGTGAGCGCTGCTGCGATTCGTTGCCCCGGTGCAGCGCCTGAGAGCGCACGGCAAGGCTTAGGGCGGCTCGGTGACCTCACCCGCAAGCTCAGCAGCCTCGTGAGTGCACCCTTACCATCTCCAAGCGAGCCAACTGCTTCACTTTCCCGCAGCAGCAGTAGCAGCAGTGGTGTTGGCGGTGGCAGCGGTGGTGGTAGTGGTGGCAACGCGGTGCTGTTGCCACGAAGTGTGTCAGCAACAAGCGCACCACCGGATTCCGCATCATCCGTGGAGGCTGCACGCAGCGCACGGGCGAAGGAACTGCGGCGCGCCTGGGACGAAGTGGAACAGGCTTGCGAGGCAACAGTAGCAGCGCTCATGCATCTCGGCGACGGGGACGCTGCCATGGGCATTGTGCACTGGCGCGCGGCCATCGCCCGGCAAGTTGGCGCTGCTGCCCACCGCAACCACACGCCTTTCTTTGTAACTAACAATGCCGGCACCAGCACCAAGGACACTGCAGCAGACACCTCCTCAACTTCGGCCGCAGGAGGAAGCGACACTAGCAGTAACAAGGCAATTGATGATGGTGGTGGCAGTAGTGGTGACGCCATTGAGGCTGCACTACGCTTAGCAGTCAGCGCCACTGTCGCCACGCCTGCACTCGCACCGCCGTTGGAGGGTGGTAGCTCTCTAGAGGGAGCAGCTGCTGCTGCGGCGGCGGCCCCTGCGGCCCCTTGGCTGATTGGCCCTGCGCTCATGGCGCAACGAAAGTGGGAAGACGCGGCGGATTGGTTGCTTAAAAATGGAACTAGCAGCAGCAGCAGCAGCGACAACAACAATAGCAGCGGAGCTACTCGCACGGCACGGTTAGGATCCACTTTTCAGGTGGAAGCTCTGGCAGCAATGCACGATTGGGCAAACCTTGCGAGTTGGGCCTCAGAGGAGACCAGTCATAGCGGCAGCAGCAGTGGTGGTGGCAGTGGAACAGATGTCGACTCGGAGGACATTTCGTCTTCCAATTATGATGATTCTGGAGGCTTCGACGGTGTTTTTCACGACAATGACGCTGCAATCAAGGGCCGAAAGGCGTTTGCTGGCGCCAATGACCTTTCATCTTCGTCGCCGTCGACTTCTTCGTCGTTGTTGTCGCTAAATGTTATTGAAGGCGATGCGGTGGCAGCTGCAGCGGCGAACCGCACTCTCATTGGCCAATCTGCAGCCGAAGCATTGGGCCAATGGGTGGACGTGGGCAGCGCTATGGAAGTGAGTAAAAGCAAGCCCAATCGCCAAAATAGCAGCGGCAACAGCGGCAGTGGTGGTGGTGGTGGGAGTAAGAGCAACAGTGGTTCCGCTGCTGGAAACACGAAGCTTCCTGCAACTAGTGCTGCCACATCAGCTAGCGCACTAACACCCCATGGAGGGCTCACGGCCGCTGACGCATCCCTCGCTCAAGTGCTCTTGCAAGCTACTGCTGCAGCGTCCAGCGGACAAGGCAAGTCCGGAAAAGCCAAAGCGGCTGCCACAGCTGCGTGGGGTGAAGCAAGCCAAGCCAACCTTGTGCCAGCAGCTCGAGCAGCCCTGGCAGGTGGGAGTGGAGGTTGCGGCGCCGCCACTGCGCTTCTGCTAGACCCCGCGGCCTTGGACTCGCGAGCTACGCGTAGCGATCAAGCGCCTTGGCTGGCTGCCGCAGCAGCTACGGAAATGGTTCAAGTGGGAAGTGCTGCTGCCCGCTACAGCAGCAGCAAATCCAGCAGGAACAACAGCAGTAGCAGCAACGGCGGCCACGACGGCAATGTTGGTCACGCTGCCTTGATTTGTTTGCCTAGAAGTGTAGATGGTGTCCTTGAATCGAGTATCACGCGCCGACTCGTGTTGGACCCATCAACGCATGCACCCGCGCCCTGGCTCCACTTGTTGCGCACCCACGATACGCTTCTGTTGCCTGCCCTGTCGCCTCTTCCACCGCGCCCCACGCCTCCGAACTTCAGTTCAAGTAAGCCTGCCTACCATCACGGCGCAGCGATGACCGCAGAAGCACGAGCGAGCGGAATTGCCGTGCGTTGTGCGGTGGCGCGGCTGTCGCGGCGGCAGGGTAACCTTCGCCTCAGTCGCCGCCTCGTGAGCGATCTCGAAGGCCTCGTTGACACTACTGGTCACGGAAAGAGTGCACTCAACATCTCTTACTTGCCGTCCGCTGCTGCGGCGGCGGAAGTGCACCTTTTCTGCCGTTACGAGCGCGCTCAGCTCGCGTTTGCAGACGCCCAACGCCTAGGATTCGCATCGATTCGGGGTGGTGAGTCCTCTGAAGTGGCCCGAGCGGCCGCAGTGCGGCGGCTGACGGCAGTAGCGGCCGACACTGCACAGTCGCTCGGCTTTGAGGCATCAGATCTGTCTCATCTCACTTCTCCGACAATTACGACTTCAGCGGGGAAGCGAGGGCCCCTGTCGGCCTCTAAAGCGGGTGCGTCAGCAGTAATTGTGGCGCAGGCCGACGAGACGGTGCGGCGGCGAGTGCTGGTTCGAGCGCTCTTGCGACTGGCACAGTGGGACAGCGACAGCGATTCAATACAAGAGCAAGAAAAGACTGCGGGAAGCCATGCCCAAGGAACATCGCAGCATCAGCCATCACGTGAGATGGGTGCGTCCAACAACAGCGATGACAACAGCAGCAGCGGCAGCACGGGTACTCCAGGGCAGTGGGGCAGGCCGCTGCTCGCGCTAGCCACACGCGTAGCCCCTACGTCAGCGAAAGCGTGGCGGCGGCTCGGGGATTGGTCACTGGCTCAAGCGAAGCAACTAGCACGGGAGCAAGAGCAGGAAGTTATACCACCAATGCAGCATGAGGAAGAAGAGGCTGAGGCGCAGCAAAAGGCTCCTTCAACAAATCCTACTACAAATCGTGTGATGTCAGTGGAAGCTTGGCTGACGGAAGCGGCTTCTGCGTACGGTGCCTGCTTGCGGGCTTCCACAAGTGCTGGCGAGAGCAGCAACAGCAGCAGTTGTAGCAGAAGCAACGGCGGTGCCATGAGCGAGGGCACTGTTGGCGGAAGCGCAGCTACCATGGGAGTGAGCTTGCGTGTGCTTGAACTGCTTGATTCGATGCCTGCTCACGTCAGCTCGAGCAACGAGCAGGCTGGCGTTGCGGAGACTAGCCGCAATAGCGGCAGTGGTGGTGGCGATGGTGGTTCGAGAGGATTAGCGTCTGCGGTGGCCTTGGCTACAATCAGTGAGTCCGCGCCGCTTGAGCCGTGGTTAGCCGTAGTCCCACAGCTCTTGGCGCGGCTCAATCATCCTTCGACCCACGTCGCTGGCTTGGTGCATAAGCTCCTCGCTCGGCTCGCGGTGGCTGCACCGAAAGCCCTCGTGCTTCAAGTGGTTGTGGGCGTGTTTGAAACAAGGCCGCACGAAGAGAAGGCGAACGAGCAGGAGGTGGTCAAGAACCAAAGAGACATGAAGACGGGAATTGTGCCAACCCTTCACGGGCGTTACTTGAGCCTTCGGGCAGCTCTTGCGTCAGGGAAGTGGGGGATGGAAGTCGTTGAGAACAGCAGCAAGGCGAGCGACGATACTTCGAACGACGACGAGAAGGGAGCAGACAGCGACCGGGGCCTCCTAGTGGCTGAGCATGAGGTATAAATTGGCTTTTTTTAAGTTCTGCTCAACTAAGTAGTATCTTATCACGCAGCCTTTTTCTCGTTTGCACAATTTCGGCCAACCATTTTTTTAGAAGTTGACGCAGTTCCTAATGAATGCAAACTAATTCCTTACGATTTTATCCATGTACCATATTGGTTGTAAGCATCACCGTACTTCTCAATTATCAATGTGCCCATAAGGTGTTTGCGTCCGAGCTGCGGCGTTGCGCTGCACCCTGGGACGAGCAGTGGCGCGCACTTGTGCTCGATGGGCGCCTCGGGAGCGGCAGCAGCGGCGGAGAGGTCGCCAGCCGCGCGCGCGCCTTAGCGAAAGATTTAGTGCGGCTCAACAACAATCTCGGCTTAGACGCTGCCGCAAAGGTATGATATGCATGGAGGTGCATTTGTAGATGGATGAAAGATTGAGGTATTGAGTTGAAGGAAATTTGCAGGCCCTGAGGTTCCAAGGAAGTGAGCGTGCTTGTGAATAAGGAACTCTTTTTGACGCTGACTGCGTGATGTTGTTTGATATATTTTTATTCTGATTTGCTCACACATATATATCCTCTTGTGCTGTTCTCTTCCCTTTCTCTCCACATAGCTGGCGTTACTTTCTGGGCGGTTTGAAGCCGCTTTTCGGTCGGTTCGCGTGCAAGTGGAAAATTTGGCGAGCAAAACCCGCATGCTGCCAACGACTTCCTCTTTTGTGACTTCGCCGCTGTCAGTGTCTTCTGGCATCGTAGCTGAAGGCGAAGATGCGGGCATGAATCAGCTGAAGGCTGAAGGTGGTGGTTGCCAAGAAGATGAAGGAGATGATACAGGGGGAGAACAAGAAGAAGCTTTGACGCCGCATGAGCGCCGCTGCCGCATGGCGCTTGGGCCCTTGGTGAGCGCTTTGCTTTATGCTCTGCAGCACCCGGACCCGCCGCGCCTCGCGCCTGCTGCTTTGCCTTTGCCTGGGAGCCCCGCTCGCGCCACTGCTGTTGCTGCTTCGACCAAAAAGGCTGACGCTAGAGCAGCGAATCCTGAAGCTGCCGCATCCGAGTCGGCAAATGCCAGTGAGAGCGCAAGCAGCAGCAGCAGTACTGCCAGCACTGCGAGCGGTAATGATAGGAAGGAAATCAGCGCTCCTCCCAGTAGCAGCGATGCTGCCTCTACAGTAGCCTTCGTGCCGGTGGCATTGCGCACCGGTCACCGCTGCTGCCTGTGCGGCGCCTGGGGCTTCAAGAATTGGGACGACTGCTTGGGCCACGTGCGCACGGTGCACGAGGCTGACGCGGTAGCCCTCACCCGCCGAAAGGACGCGCGGGCTTCCCTGCGCGCGCGCTGCGTAGCCGCCGCCAAGGACGCGGCCGCAGCCCTGGCGGCGGTTGAAGCCAAAGAGGCAGAGGCAGCGGCAGCGGCCCGAGCAACTGCACTCGGTAGCGATGCTAGTGGCGCTGCCGCTGTTGTTGCGGGCGGCAGTCTCGTAGGCGACGGTGCAAAAGGAGTCTCCGCCCAAGAGCGCAAACGTCAGCAAGAGCAGGCCGCTGCCGGCGACGCTGCGAAGAAAGCTCAGAATGCTGCCGCCCAAGCGGCGGCGGCGGCGCTCGCGGCGGAACAGCTGCGGCCGTTGGAATTCACGGCGCACGACACAGTGATGGAGACCTTTCGTGCTCTGCAACGAGGAGTGGCGGCGCTGGCGCAGCGGGAACAACCACTGCAGCAAAATGAAGGACATAGCAGGAAGGACAACGACAGCAGCAGTACTGGCCAGCAAAAGAAGAAGTCAAAGAAGGACGCGCCGCTGCTGCTCTCCGATTTGAGCCCTCGGCTCGTGCAGCTGTGCCATTCTGGCCGCACTGTTACCTTGCCGTCATCGTCCTCTGCTGCTTCAGCCCTGGCAAGACTGAAGCTCTCAGCTGCGGCAACTGCTGCCTCCTTTTCTGCTTTATCAGACCCGTTACGGCTCCTTGGCTTCGACGAGTGCGTCACCGCACTGCGCACCAAAACGCGCCCAAAACAAGTGGTGTTCGTAAGTGCCGACGGGAAGCGACGCCCCTACTTGCTGAAAGGCTGCGAAGACTTGCACCAAGACCAGCGGGTCATGCAGCTTTTGGGTGCGGCGAACCGTTTGTTGGCGGCTCAACCGGCGAGCCGAGCGCGCCACCTCAGCGCAGGGCATTATGCAGTGAGTATAACGATGATTATTGGACATGCTATTGACTTTGTTTCTGAATGTTTTTACGGCAACTGTATGATTGTCTCATATCTATCTGTTTTGTATCCTTTCTTCTACGATTACTGTGTCGTACTGTAATTGTTAGTGTTGACTGCCTTTCGTGTAATTCTGGCTATTCCTCGAGAAATGCATCATCGCCCTCTTCCTCTTTTCCATCCTTCTTCTTTTCCTTTATCTTGATGTCCTTATAAGGTGGTGCCCTTGAGCTCTCAAGCTGGCCTCGTAGAGTGGGTGCCTCACGCCGTGCCACTCTTTCAGGTTTTTCACTTACAGCATACCTTTACATCATTCGGTCTATCTTTCCTATATTAATGGAATGTGTAAAAGGCAGGCTCAGTTTTAGCCTACGTATAATGCTAATCGTCGCCTCCTCTTGTGTTTCAGTTTTTCTTCTTTTTCGTTCCACTCTTCACTGTTTGCACGCAGATCTTTCGGCGCTGGCAGCGCGCAGATGCTCATGGCCGCGCCGCCGTGGCGGCTGAACGTGACGCCTACCAACAACAGCAGCAACAAGCTACCCCGCCAGGAGCTGCGGCATCACCTCGCAATGGAATTGCCACTGCTACCGCCGCTGCTGCTGCTGCTCCTCTTTCGTCTTCATCTACCATGACTTCTCGTGCGTTGCCACCGCCCGGGTCGCCTGAGCTGCGAGCGTTGGTGGCAGTGTGCGAGTGGGCAGCAGCGGCAGGCTCTACAGGCGCGCGGCCTCAGGACTTGGCCAACCTCTATGTGTCGGCGCCGGAAGCGCGCACTGCGGTGCGAGCGTGCGGCGGCGCGAGGCCCTATTGCGACCGGTGGTCGGCGTTTCTCGACTTCAAGTTCGACGCCGTAGCAGCCGGTGGAAACAACAACAATGGGAGGCAATCGGCAAAGCAACAGCGTCAAATGGCAAAGGTAAAAATTAAAACTCTCATTTTGGTCTCATGCTTACCCCTCCAATCTGTCTGCCTTTTTCAAACGTGCTTTTTCTTAGTACATGCTATGAGCTCATGTAGTGAAATACAACGTCTCTTCTGTGTTATTTTCCTTCCATTCTCTGCCCATCTCTTCGCCGGATTAGGTGGAGCTATTGAACCAGCGAATTTACCTACGGCAGCATCCTTTGCGCTCGAAGCCCGAAAAGAAAAACAGCAGCGGTGGTGGATCCAAAGGCACCACTAGTAACGCCAGTGCTGACGGCCAATCGAACAGTGGATCATCTGCGCAACAGGCACAAGCTACTGGTGATGGCAGTGGTGGTGGCCCCAGTAGCAGCGGCGGTGGAGCCAACGCTGAAAGCGCAAACGGTGCTGCTTCAAACCATGAAGAAGAAGAAGAAAACGAAAACGATGCCTTGCCGGGGACCACTTTCTACAAGGAGCTGGTCAACGTGCTGGAAGAAGACCGGCAAAAGGAGTGGATGCAGCGCCGCCACCGTGCCGCGGCCCACGCTCACAAGCAGTTTCTCGCGTCCCAGCCCCCGCCGAAGCCACCCGTGCCGCAGCCACTCCACAAGGGGGGAATCCTCAGCGCCGTGCCCTCTTCTTCGTCGTCGTCGTCGTCCTCCTCCTCCTCTTCAACGGCAGCGCAGCAAGCAGGAGCCCAAGCCGCTGCCCACGCAGCCGCCGCCGCCGTAGCCCCGCCGGCTTATGTGGACGTGGCTCAGCTAGCCGCCACGCCGCGGCACCAGTGGCCACCGACC
>Ga0307930_1001705_pt1 | contig 17270 bp, 11 predicted proteins | sample OrgLakmetageno46_FD_203161 | JGI IMG/M metagenome (GOLD analysis project Ga0307930, IMG submission 203161) | Saline water microbial communities from Organic Lake, Antarctica - #46 | ecosystem: Environmental > Aquatic > Non-marine Saline and Alkaline > Saline | place: Antarctica: Organic Lake...
GCAGCACCGATCCGACTACTTGCGAGGTGCAGTGCTGCTGTGCTGCTGCAGCAGAGGAGAAAAGATCCATACAGTACACTACTGTACTACAGTACGTAATATACAGTACTCCTTCCCCCTGTATTTTCAGTCAAGTCGCAACACGTCGCAACAGGTCGCATGTCGTCGTCAAGTACTGTCGTCGTCAAACATAATAGAGGAAAGTAGCGTAGAGGAAAGGGCTCCTCTATCAGACTATATACTTGAAGACATGGGCTGGCCAGCTGAAGTATGGGGTGGGACCGCTGGCTATTTTTTCACCGTCGTTGGCTTGGTCGGCGCTACTCATATAGGAAAATGCTTGAAGATGGTCAAGCCTGAGAACGCCGGGTGAGAACCCTCTCGATATTAACCCCGAACTCGAGCTCAAAATTAATCCTATCTCATCATGCCTAGCTAGTCAAAGAGCATAAATATATTCGAGAAATCTTTGTTCATTGATGAATATTATTCTGTTCCATGCGGTCAGCATACTGCGACATTGCACGGAATTACTCTCCCAATACAAATGCTTTCTTATAGAGACAGGACGCCTCTCCAACTATTGGTTTCCAGTGTATACTTATACTTTCCCCATTATGTTTCAAAACTACCTGCATTAACTACCAGAATCGCGAATGTGCTCTTCGTCACGGGTGGTCTCTGCACGTGGTTGCTGTGGTAAGAAAGAGGGCGCGCTTAGTAGATGTGCCTAGTAGCTACTCTAGCCTGCCTCTTGAGCCGGTTTAACAATTTGATTCTCTGTAACTGCGCAGGTTATGTGTATGGATGCAGCAGTGGCATCCCCTTCTGACACCGACATACCCATAAAGTGAAAGTCTATGCGCTTTGTGTCAGCGAATCGCATGGTTGTCTCGGCTCTCTGGCGAATATTCGGGCTTTGTGGCATTCAGGCACAGAGGTGACAGGTGACCCGACGAGACCCGAGACTGGCAGCCTGACAGAAAATGCGAGGGAAAGGTGCTGCGTTATATATAGTTCACTTCTATAAATAAACTGGATTCGGTTGCTTAATTGGTCGTGCTGAGTCTAGACTAGGCCACTATGTGACACATTACGCTGAACTAACGACTAAAGGATTAAAGATAATTAACCATTTAACAATTAACGACGAGCTCACCACGGAGAACAGTTATATGGTAGTAGCGAACTGTGTTCAGGGATACTTAGCTGTATATGATACGGAAGCACTCTGCGAATAGGACCCAGCGCGGCCTTCGTATTAACGAAGTTTCCAGACTATATTGAAAATCCACCGCCAAAATTCCAAAACCGGCTTATTTGCCTCCTTGCTCCCTACTAGGAAGCGCACAAGCACCTCTGAGAACATTTGCGCTATATGGCAATATCTACCGCTCCCTGGATCAAAATACCTTTAAAAGCGCATTGTATGAAAGGAAAGAAAGCTCGAATGCACTCCGCTCTGGTTCTTTTCGAGCTCAAGTGGCTCTCAAAAAGCAACACAAATGCACCTATTCGTCAGCACGCTGGCGCTTCGCAGGGCGTTGTGCACTCAACCCTTGGCTTCCTCCTTTAGAGACGTCCGACTTGCACGTGGGGCACACGGGCGCTGGATCGCAAAACACCGCGAGGCAAACCGAGCACACGAAAGCGGTGCCGTCCACAGTCGTGCCGTGGCAGAAGCAAGTGGCGGAGAGGTCTACGAGGGTTGCCTGGGGGGCGCGCAGCCACGCGTGCCGCTCCGCAGGTGATGGCAAAAATGCCAACACTAATTGTGCCAAGAGCGCTGGTTGCGCCGCCGCCGTTGCTGTTCCAGCTGCTTCGCGCGCTTTGGTAGGTGCTCCTGCAGTCGTTGCCGCCAGTTCAAAGTAAGCCCCCCCTGTGCGGTCTGTGGCCTGCTGCATGAACCGGCTCGTTAAGCCGGGCCTCAGCATACACGCGTCCACCTAGAGAAATGTGTCGCGAAGCACACAAAAAGGAATAGAGAAAACATCACTTGTCGAGCAAAGCTGATGATGAGTTTTGCGCGTGTTACTACAGGAGCTGCGATAACCCTCGCTAGATGCCGCTAGGTTCGCATTAGCACTTAAACATAGAGCCCACTCGTGAACTGAACGTACCACCACATCCATGGAATGCGCGGCAAAGATGCAGTTCATCGCCTGGTTGTACAGAGAGTCGCGGTCGTGATCCGCTTGTAACACTAGCACTCTGGCGGGCTTCTTGGATGCAGCGCTGTTGTGCTGCTGCGAAGTGCCACCTCCGCCTAGGGTACCCTGAGCGTCAGCTCGAAGGCGATGCACGTGGCACAGCGCGCGAGAGAAAGCTGCTGGTAAGCCGCCGCCTACTGACGCAGCGGCAGGAGGCGAGCTGGCTAATGAAGACGCCACGGCAATGGATGACGATAGGGCGGGTATTTCAGCTCCTGCGGCAGCAGTTGCAGAAGCACGGTCGTTTTTCGCGACGAGAGCAGCGGCCCGGGCAAGTATAACTTCGTGAAAGTGCTCTTTCGCGCCGTGGCGTGCTGATGAGTATAGTTCGCAGTCATCCAATTCCAAGCCAGGGTAGGGCGCTTGTGCAGCCAAGACACGTACGTCGTTCTGCAAATCAGACCACAGTTGGCGCGAGGGCATGGAAGATTAAGGTGCAGGATAACGATTAGGATAGGGTTTTTTTTTGTTCTTTCCTAAAGAGCAATTCCACAACAAGGCGCATGGATAACCTCGCGGTTCAGGAGTAGGTAAGCTTTGCCAAAGGCAGCAACTGCATCAACTACTTCTTCGAATGGTTGCAGCTCTCCAGCACCACCTGTTTCACAGGTCTGGGTGTATGAATACGAAAGAAATTCGTGCGCTATTGTACGGTAAGCTACCTAGATTGAAATAGCACTCGCACAACACTTACGTCTTCGCCACGCTAATGGCGAGGTGTCCAAGAGTATATGGAGCAATGCCATTAGATGAATTAAGAAAGCCCAAGAGACTTGTGGTACCTTAAACTTCTAGCTGCTTTATGCAATTCGAATAGCAAGCCTAGCCTAGTCTCAACTCTCAGCCGTGCAGTAGCTTTAGTTTTAGAGTTGCCGGTAACTTCGACTACCCTAAACTCCTTTCCTAGCTAGTGCCAGCTTTGCTTTGTTTTGTTTTCCTGCCTGTTATCAAGGAACAATCCAGCTTGGGTCTGTGTAGTCAGTCCATTTTCTCGGCTACGAAGGGGGTATTGTGGGCCAAACGAAGTGTTCACGACCAGCCCTGGCATGCAGCAGCGATCTAAAATATAACTCGAATTAGACTAGTCTTAACATCTGAAAAACCCACCGCGGTATCCCCTTCAAGCACAAGGAGCGGTATTGGTCTTGTGGGTGACCTCTTTATGTGTAGAAGTCGAATGGGCCCGATGATGCAGCACTAGGGACTAGGGAGGGGAGCAGTGAGAATCAACGCAACGGCAACAACGCCGCTGGGGTCCATGCGAGCGATTCCTCGAGCGAGAAGTTACTTTTAAAAGACTTTCGTATACTTACAGACTTGGAGGAACATGGACTGCGCAGTGGACAGTAAAGTGGACAAGTCCGCGACCGTGACTTGAAGGATGGCTGCGAGATCCTCAATGGCCATTTCATATCGCCGATCGATAAAGGCTCTCTTTGTGAAAAATGTAGAAACCGATCCTCCCTGTAAGGGGTTCTCTGGTCGGTTTATCTGAGTGCTCTGTGGTTATCCTTCATATAACCTTTCTCTTTCAATCAAACTCCACTCAAGACCTCTCCTACTTCTACAGGTACTATGCATCCAGTATACTCAATGAATTTTGATGAAATTTCCTGGCTATATGGAACGCCCCTGGCTCGCTCACACGACGCCACTCTTATCGCAGATACAAAGTTTCTAGCCACTCCGGCGACTCGCGACGAGCTATCACTTGCTTCCCTCGAATTATTTTTTCGAATCCTGCTTGTTGCGGATTTGTCTACGCACCTTTTCTCGCTTTGCCCTCAAGCTACAGAGCGGAGGGGCGTAGAGACAACGCGCTCTCTAATGGCCTTATTCAGTGACTCCTTTGGCAAAGCGGCAAGTTGGAAAGCCCCCTATTTCCAGTCCTTCGAGGAATGCGTTAAAAGTTGAGTTTTTTTTTTCGGCCCTCTGATATGTAATGGAGCAGCTTAAGAGATGGGCTCGTGGATTTAGCCAGTTTCTTGCCTCCGACCGGTCGTAAACTCCTTCGCAGCCTCGTGAATTGTAAGGGGTTCGCAATGACATCGAGAAAGATCTGCGCGAAATTTGAAGTCGGACCTCTTCTACCTGCTGCTATTTGCGTCGTGTTGCTCATAGCTCATAGTCGCATCTATAGTTTTGAGACAGGCCCCAAGGAGCTTGAATTAGAACGCTAAAAGGAAGAGATAAAAAGCCAAGCAGCTTAAACTAGATTTAAGTATCAAGTCAGGCGCACATGCCTGAGTGTCCATGGTAGTGATGTTAGCGGTCCAATTGGCACGCTCCTCCGTGCTCTGAGAGTGCTGCTCAAAAGAAGAGCTTCCGCCCGCAGAGGAGGGGACTACAACGAAGTCTCTCAGGCGATCCAGAAGAAGAGTCGCCTATCCCCGAGTGAATGCGCGACCCCAATTTTATGTTCAAATGAAGTCTAGATTGCGAGATGGACACATAGGCGACATCGTTTTGACACTGGCCCTGATGGTCTGCCTGGTAGATATCAGAGGCACATAACCCAGCCATTTCTGCTATGCCGGGTTGACATTTAACAATTCACAGCTGCAACTGAAACGACACATATAGCGGAATAGATAACAGAAAACAGCGGACTAACCGCCAGCCGGCAGCAACAAGCGACGAGCAATGCCAGTATCCTACTTTAAATTCAAATGCATAACACCTTTCGCCCTCCAAGTAAGTGCATAAATAATGAGGGCACCACCGACTTGATTCACCTTCTTAATATCGCCTCTTAAGACACCTCTATCGCACTTGGAATGTTTGGTAATATAGAACAAATCTAGTTGTCACGCCACTCGCTGACAGGAGATCTGAGTGCAGTGTGCATGAAGCATGAAGTGAACGCAGTAGGGTATATTAAATTATTGATGGATCTGGGGCGTTTCGATTTTGAAAGAAGTCATATCGCTATCTAAAGAACCCTTGTCGAGGTCCTTGAGCGGCTGCTCCAAGTGAAGGGGTTTCAAAGCCTTCGAATAATGCGGGGAGGGCGACACCGCCGAACCAGTATCTGATTTAGTGATGTTTAACCGAGGTATGATTGAAGACGACGAATTGATGGGTGACAAACTGACTTTTCTGCTTCCTGAGGAGCTGCTAGTTTGCTTTGAATAAACCGAATAGCGCAACGAGCGCGCCGCCACGGGGCCGCTGCCCGCGGGCGACACGCGCACAACAGCTGAAGGCTGCGAAGTGGTTCCAGCCTCTTCGAACGAGGCCGTCGCTTCGCCGGTGTTGTCTACTAAAGCAGCATCAGGAACTGCGATGTTGTCCATCTGCGTGTCAATGGGAGAAGGAGTTTGCCAAGGTGTTTCCCACATGAATTCTCCCGTTGTATTGTGTTGATAATATACGGCGCTAGTTTCGTCATCCCACAGTTCAGTCCAATCGTTTCCAGGTTCAGTGCCGGCAGAAGCGTTACCTGCTTCCGCTGTAGCGTTTACATATCCTTCTTCTTCTGTTTGGTCGACTGCAGTAGATTCGTCCAATGGAATTTCCCAAACGACCTCACCCGAAGATGAGTTTACGTAGTACGGCGCACCCGAGTCATCATCAAATTTTTCTAAAGAGTCACAAAAGTGGCATAAGTCAAAATGATATCAATTTGAAGAGACAACAAAAAATTCAATAAGCAGGTTTAATATCCATCATATTTACCAATCCAGTATGGCGTCTCTTCGACCAGTGCGGCTGCAGCGTCGCCATTTTCATCGTTTCCATTCCCATCGCTTTCCCCAACCCATTCTGCGCCCGCTGTGGCAGGATCTGGGTCTCCATCAGCAACAGCATTTCCTTCATTCCAATCATTGTTTGCGTCAAAATTTCCATCCATTGAATTCCCAGGGTCTTCCCACTCGACAGCTCTGCCCTCTCCATCAGGTGGCGCAATCCCTGGGTCTTCCCATTGGTCGCCGCTGCCTCCTTCGGGTGGAGCATCTCCTGGGTCTTCCCATTCGGTGGCATCGTAGGTGGCGGCAACTTCTTGTGCAACGATTGCTGCTAATGCCTCTTGGCCAAGAGCTAATAAGTTTTGATCATCCACATCGCTGTCTTCCCAGCCGGCCTGAATGATCAGCGCGCGGAGCTCGTCTTCGGTCATGTCTGCCGGGTCATTTATGTCAAGGCTAGCCGGTCGAGTCCACGACACTTCACCCGTACCAGGCATGGTGTAGTAGATACCACCGCTTTCGTCGTCAAAAGTGTCTGATTTTTTTTTTTTAAGGAGGAGAACGTACCAGCCTTAGTAATTGGTCGTTTTTGTCCGAATGGCGACTTTGTCAAGTCGATCACTTATGTATCTTTCAGATATCAACCTACCAAGCGGCAATGCGCACATTTTTTTTTAAAGAACTCACTCACCTTGCCACATGACTTAGACAGTTGACTAGCACTGCGAGGCCAAGTCCCAAGCGAGACGGTGGCGCCTTCGGCGCCTTTACGTTGTACTTCGTGTGAGGGGCGACGCGGCGTCAAGTACCGACGAGACTGACGTCAACGGATCTCCGAGCCTTTCTCCGAACGAGTGATTTGACCAAGAAGGGTATCTACAAATCTACAAACCCTTGGTCTAACTAATACGCCCATCGCCCATCCACCTCATACACGCACTCTAGCTAGCTAGTCTAGTAGGATCAAACGTAGCAGAAGCTTCCGTAGATAAGTAGCAGGCAGTAGGGCGCATCATTTAGCTGACGCTTGACTAATGGCTGATGGCTACTGTAGCTAGGAGTTGAATATATAGAATTTTAGATTATTCAATTTCACACCTTACTAAGTAGTAGCTACAGTAGACTTCTGTAGTATAGCATGAATTTCGGGGGCGCGCGGCCTGAGGTCGGGAAGAAGACGGCCTCTCGGCATGAAGTGCTAGCTCGAGCAGCAGCAGACCGGGCCGAGCGTGCAGCGGCTCGAGAGCGAGACACAGCGGCTGTTATTCTCCAGTCGTGGCACCGCGGGTTTGCAGCTGCTTTGCTAGCCCGTGCCACCCAGCTTCGAGCTTTCGATGCGCGGCTTCAAAGTACCGCTCGCCTAAAGCAACAATTACCGTCCGGCACGCAGCTGCCGCTCCCACCGTTGTGCTTGCTCGCTCGTTCTCTCGCCTTCGTGCTCACTGGTCGAGGAAGTAGTCGCATCAATAACGGCAGTCTCATAATGGCTAGCGACGGTGCCCTGACTGGTGCTGCTGCTGTAAAGCTGCGAGCTACGCTATCGCTTCTCCTGCCTACATTGAATAGCGCGACCAATATCCCAGATGTTCAAGAACCAGAAGTCAATACAAGTCCGGCTGACCGTAAAGCCTCGGAAGCGGCTTCAGGTGTACCACGGACTCTAAGCCGAATGGCCCTTCTTGCGGTCCGTTTGCTCGCTGCCGAGACAATATCGCGGAGTGAAGCAGGTGAAAATTCAGCGATTCTCGCCGATTCTGCCCTTGCAGACATCTACCGCGGTCGTGGTGAAGGCAGCGAGTCATCTAGAGAAGAAGAAGAGGAAGAAAGTGCGAAATTCTCTGGGGTCAGCGCTCACAATAGTGCAGCGAGCATTGCTTCGAGCCCAGCAGCAGCTGCAGCGGCTACCTCTGGCAATTCAGCAGCGAGCGAAGGGAAATGGGGTGGCGATTTACCAATGTCCTTTGTTCTTGCTTTGCTCCCACGCCTAGGGACGCGGACGCAGCAACAGCTCTTGACTGGGCTCCATCACTCAAGTGTAGCAGGGGGGGCACGGGGAGGGTCATTGAGCAGCATTACTTGGGTTAGCCCCTCGGCATTAGCATGTCGCCCGAGCTTGCTGCGCGCAACAGTAGCAGCCATGGCGGACATTGTGCGCTCTGGAACTTGCAGCAGCAGTGGCAGCAGCAAAAGCGTTTCTAGCCACGCTGGCCAGCCAGCTGTTGAAGAAATTCTCAGCTCGGTGTCGCGGCGACGGCTAGGGGACCTCTTCCTCCTGTCCTGCACTGCGCTGATCCATCTCTCTCGTACTGACGCCACCAACGGTGCTTCTTCACTGGCACCAGAGGCCCCTGAGGTCAATCCTTCTGCCTTAGCGTGGGCTGACGCGGTGCTTTGCCTTCACCCGCGACTCGTTGCTTTGGCCGTACCGTTTGGTTTCCTCGCAGCCGCTGCCAACACCCGTTGCCCCTGGCTGTGGTCGGCGCTCGAGCGCATCCATTGGCCGGCGCTCGCTGAAGATTCGCGCCCATCGACTCCAACTGGTCTTCTCATTGGTCCGCGCCATCATATTGAGAGTGAAAGCAAATCTAGTTCTACTGCTGCTGCGAAGCCAAGAAATGCCGGTGCGACATCGTCCTCGTCCTCCTCGCCGCTCGAAGAAGTCTTTACGACGTGCTCTCGACGGCTGCGGGTCCGCCGGGTCTGCAATGCGCGGGACCTCGCAGTAACCGTGGCCACAGCAAGGGTAGTGAACGTGGCAGGAAGCGTAGAAGTGAACAAGGTTGACACAGCCCAAGCTACGAATGTGAGAACTCTGAGCCCAATCCGCCTTCCTCATAATGAGCGCGAGGCAGCAGCAACAGCAAAGTTGCTCGGCGAAGCGTTGCTGTCGCGGGCGCAACTGTGCTTGCAGCGAGGGCAAAGTGCTGCCGCGTGGCACGACTGCTGCCGCGCCCTTGACTTAACCTCTGTAGCCACCATGAGTCCTGACCTCATGGACAGTGGTCACGACGTAGATGCGGATGGAACTGGTAGCGCTGAAGCAGCTGAAGCAATGGCAGATCGGCTAGCTCAAGTTCGACGTGCCGCGGGGCTGCGGCGGGCGCTTTCACCGCTCGCAGTGTCTGCTCGGCGGTTACGCGCTCAAGTAATGGCGCCTTTTGCGGAAGCGGGGACCTCGCCACAGGCAGCAGCGGCGCGTTTGGCGGACTTGAGGGCAGCGGCAGCCGTGCCTGCGTCGGTAGTGGGGCGAGAAGTGCGCCGGGCCTGTCGGTTAGAGCTTGAGGTGGCAGAAGCGGCACAGGCCGAAATTGACAAAGCAGCTCGAAAAGTGACCACAAAAGCGAATCGCCAGGCTCAAGCGATCGCGCGTGAAGCCAAGAAAGCAGGAAGGCAGGGGGCTGCAGAAAGCAGCAGTAGCAGTAGCAGCGAAGACGACGAAGACACCAAGGCCCAAGCAGAAGCGAAACGCGTTCGTCGCAGAGCGAAGCGAGAGCGCGCCGCTGAACGCGAGCGTGCACAGGCCGCTGATGAGAAAGCCGCCCAATTGGCTGCGAGAGCGTCCACCAAAGCAGCCACTGAAGCACAGCGCGCTTCACAAGACGCTAGGCTTCTGGCCACAGCCCAGCGCCACGCCCAAGCAGAAGTAGACGCTTTGGCAGCAGCGCAGCTTGCCCATAGGATCACAAGCATGCGGGTAGGCGAAGCCGAGTCGTCGAGTGCCGCAGACGCAGCAAAGACTCAAGCTAACGCCGCAGCTGCCCTGGAGGCCGAGGCAAAACGGTTGGAGCAAGAGTCCGCAGCACGAGTAGCAGCGCGTGCCGCCGAGGACAAGGCAACCGCCCGTGCCCGGGAAGAAGCTGCCGTGGCAGAGCGAGAGGCGCTGGCGGAACAGCAGAGACGAGAAGAGGCCGCTCAGCGCCGCAAAGACCGCCGCGCAGCCAAAGCTGCTGCGGCAAAAGCTGCCGCTGCTGCAGCTGGTGAAGCCAGTGCCACTCAAAGAGGAGCTGGCGTGTCTCCACCAGCACCGCCAGTAGTAGGGTTGAGCCAAGCGTCGTTGGGAGACCGGTGGTGGGGTGCAATCGAAGATGACGACCCGATATCGATGGAGCCTATTGCCGAGCTCAAGTACCCACCCTTTGACTTGAAAGAGTTGCCTGAAGAGGAGGATGATGAAAGTAACGCTCAAGGCGGCCCAGGTAGAAACGGCGGCGGTGCTGGTGGTGCTGGTGGTGGTGGTGGACGTCAAGGTGAAGCCAGAAGTAGAGGAAACGAAAAGAAAGAAGGCAGCGAGAGTGGAGGTAGCGGCAGTGACGTGAAGTTTTGGTTTGACGGGCGGTTGCTAGCGCATTGGCTGGTGTCGACGGGCACTTTTCTGCACCCAACCACACGGCAACCCGTGAGCCGACGCACCTGCGCGCGCTTAGACACTTACCTCGCTCGGCACAGACTCGTCAAGCAACCTGCTGTCGTGAAAATGTTTGACTTGTGCGCCCCTAGCCAGGGCAGAAGTAGTGCCCTGCCGTCTGACGAAGCTGACGGAGCAACCAGTGATGGCAGTGGCGATCGAGAGCGGCGGCGTTTAGCAGTAACGACTCGCGAAGCACTGCGGCGCGACGCGAGCCGTTTGTTGGAGCAGTTCTTTGCGGGTGGAGGAGATGATGATGATGTGATGCAGGGCAGAATCAGCAGCCGCAGTGGTAGTGGCAGTGGTAGTGGCCATGGCGGTGGATTGGTGGACGACGACGACGGCGACGCTTCCCTAGCGGATGAAAGCGCTGCGGCTGCTCGTCGCGCTCACGCTCGAAGCCAGCGCTTTCTCTTGCATTCTACGCTGGACTTCCCGGCTTTGCCCGTTGCTGCCCCTCCACTTCCTCCTCCACCTCCTTCTAACAACCAAACGTTACAAGCTTCCTCGCCGTTGTCTCAGCCTGCTGCAGAAGTTGGGCCAATGTCGGTGTCTACCAGTGTCAGCGCTCTCGGGGCTGGGGCCGCCGCGAATGCTACCCCACTCTATGCCAACCTCACGCATTGGCTGGACGCCGCTGACTTGCACGCGTCAGGGGGAGTGCGCGCGCTCGAGTCCGCGCTCGCTGCTTTTGCACCTGGAGTCGCTTGCGCCCTCGTGCCTCTGTCCCTCTGGCGCTCTCTCAGCACCATGTTTCCCAGGCGCTATTCGCTGGCCACGCCCGAGGCCGCCTCACGGTTCCTGGTAGTCGATGATGACGTTGCATTTAGTGGCAGTGGGGGCGGAGGCTTTAACGGCGGCGGCTGCCCGCAAGTCCTCGACCATTTGAAGCATTTCGCGTCGAAGGTAGTCACCAACGATGCCACCGGCCGCTGCCACCGCATGCTGCTTGCAGAGTCGGCCCTGGCTTTGCGAGACGCCAACGCTGCGTTCATTGCGTGCCGCACTCAGCCTTACCTCTTAGCTGCTGGATCAGCTTTTGTGCTCTTGTAAGTGTATTGACGGTTACTTCTTAGTGCATCTCAGTCGGAGATCACGTCGAGCGTATTCAGCAGTGATGCGCTAATCTAGCTCTAACTGTGAGCATGCTACCATAAATCCTGCTTTTAGCTGGCCTTTTCGCTTCAAACTGCTCCGCACTGCTGTTTACTGGCTTCATACTGCTAAACTTTCCTTCTCAATCCGATTGCTGCCGCTCATAGTAATTAAGTGAATCGCATTATACGTGTGAAAACATCAAAATACAAAATAATTTTGAGTTAAACCTTACCAATCGGGCAACTGGGTATCGTGATTAAGAAGGAATTAAGTTGTCCTAAGGACTTCTGGGATATCCAAATACCGGCCCTTATTAGCTTCCTACTGCACTACGTATCATGGTAGCAGTCGCAGGCAAGTAACGACCTATGAACCTAAGGCCTACCCTGTGTCACCGAAATCAAATGAGCTTGAGAGACCAAAGAACCACTAAATTTCGTTCAAACAAAATAGGACTTTACTGTACTGTAGAATTGAATCAACCACAAATCTTGCATTCCGCTCTCGCATTGTCATAGCGGTTAACTTATCGCCATCTCCACTGAGGTAACAATAAAACCCTAATGAGGTTATCATCTCCAAACACGCATCCAAAGCGTCCGCGGCGCAAAAGCTCGATGGTAATGATTGGGTTGCGTTCTATACGTTGTTGCCCTTCAAGTTCCATAGTAAATTACGTGATTATTATCTCATCCCAGCACGCGACCTCACTGCACACACGTTTGTAATTTCTCACAACGTCCTTCAAAGCTTCACTATTGACACCGGCTATGTTCGAGACCTCGGCCTGAGCTTCATCCACTATATCTCTTCCTTGTCTTTCAGTACGACGCTTTTTGTTGACACGGCGGCCTCTCAAGGAAGAACGCGCAGTTAGGAGCCGTCTTGTCAAACCGTTAGATTGGATGATGCTACCCTTTGTTTCGTCGACGTCTAGTAGTACTTCGTCTATTGCCTCAGTCGCTATGTTAAATTCAAAAAGACTAACCACGAATACTAAAAGTCTTAGGTTCATTTCTGATAAAGCTACAGGCCCAAGCCTCTTCCTTTTATGAGCCTCAAACGCAGTACTTCATCGTACTCAACATTTTCACGTCAAATTTTTTTCTGGTCTTGGGCCAACAATCAGCAACCCAGCCAGGCGAGGCGAGGCATACAGGGATTTTGTTTTTCTCTTGCTCAGATGATGACATCTTGATTGATCCGAGATGACGACTCTGATGAAAGCTACTGTACAGTACTGTACAGATCTACAGATTATAGCTACTCTCCAGCTAGGGCACGTAGCTAGAAACAACTAGCTAAACTAGAGCTTGAGACTCTGTAGTAGGGTTGGGGTCTCGGAATACGTGAAACTACCAAGCTTGGTCGCATCATCGCAGCCTTTTTGTTCCTGTTTTGAAAGATCTAGGTTTCGTTTGTCTGCTGCCTACCGCTCATACTACTGCAATCGCCTGATATTTTATGCACACGTTTCGCTGACGGTTACTTTTATAAAAACGCTTATCACCACCAGTCCAAAGGGTATACGACGTGAGATGCTATCTTTTCGCTGTGTATGTATATTAGTCATCGCTAGCGTCTGTGCTAGCACGGGCGGGGTTGATATCATTGAACGTGGCGAAGCATGCGAATTCTTGACGTGTCTTCCCCACCAATGCAAGGACTTCGCGCTTTCGGATGCGGCTCGCGCATGTCACCTAAATTATTTACGTCGTGAACTCGAGGCTTTGCCGCAGCTTTCAGCTGCAGAAACTGCGGCTTCAAAAGCCTTCTTCGCGGACCAAAACAAGTCAACAAATTCGGTTGCCTCGCTCCTCATCACGGTGGGTGGTCCAGCGCGCGCTGAGTCCATTGTGCAAGCACACGTGCTGCTCGACACTTTGCGGGTGCTTCACGCTGATGTTGACACGAAGGTGGAAGTGTGGCATGCAGGCGAACCAGGCATGGATCAAGCCTGCTCTGTATGGGCCCGTCTTTATGCTCCACTGGTGTGCTTCCATACTCATGATGAAGCCATAAAACTAGTGCCGGAAAACGACGATGCTACCTGCAGCGGTGATACCACCAACGGTAGCCCCTCAAGTGGTGGGCATAAAAGTTGCTCCAGTAGTAATGGCCACCAACGCACCGCGCTTGCCCGCGCGCTGGGGTTAAGAGTGGGCACGAATACTGCTGCTGCTGCTGCTCCGCAGAGCCAAAAGGGCTATTCTGGCATCAGTGCGACTACCCAAGCCCCACCTCTTGAGTGGGTGCGAGGCTGGCCCATCAAGCCGTTGGCGCTGCTTCTCACCCAGGCTTCAGTTGTGCTGATGGTGGATGCTGACGTGGTGCCACTGGTCGGAATTGCCTCTCTTCTTCAACCCAGCACTGAGCCTGCCGATGCAATTGCAGCAGCAGATGGGACGCCTACCTCAGCTGCAACCACGTCAATAGACAACACGCTGACCGCCAGTTTTCGTAAGCACGGCAACGTGTTTTGGCCTGATATAACGTCGCTAGCATCTACCGGCCACTCGGAAATTCGTTCCGCGCTTGGTTTGCCCGCGGTGCTTGCGTCAACTTCGAGCAGCAGTAGCAGCAGTACTAGTGACGATGCCCACCACCACCACCACCACCACCCACCTTTGTCAGCGGAGTCAGGACAGCTCTTGGTGGCTCGCGATGCGTGCTTACAAGCCTTGCGAGCGGCGTGGATCCTCAACGCGCACCCTGTGACCTACAAGTTGCTGCATGGCGACAAGGACACCTTCAAGCTTGCGTTTGATTGGGTGAACCACCAACGAGCCTTGAAAGGCAATGGTGTTTCAACCGTCACAGACAACGCTGTTTCTCCTCATCCTCCTCGTAAAGTAGATGAAGACGAAGCACAATCTGCTACGGCAAGAGCACATGCTAGTGGTGCGCAGCCATCTTACAACCAAGTCGCGTGGCCGCCTCAGGCGCTGGGCTTTGGCGGCGGTCGCGCCACCATGGTCGATGGGTCGACTGCCTCGGTAAATTACGACCCTGAAATGAAAAGCATCCATGTATCTGTATTGCTGGACACCATTTTGAGCTAGCGGTTGTTATGAAATTCGTACAGAGCTTTTATTCGTGCATAGAGCTTGCATCCAGTCGGTTCTAGGTATCTTGAGTACGTGTGTTGGCGTCTCAATGTGTGTTTGTGATATGTGTGTTCTTACACCCCTGTGTGTGCGTGCTTGCTCTCTCGTACGATTGGGAACAAAACAGGCGCAAGGCGTATGTGGACAGGCACTCGTGCAGCGATTTCCGGGCAGAAGTGGCGGACAGCCCCTCTTTGTGCACCGCGTGCTCGCCAAGTACAACCCAAGCAATTTGCTCGCAGTGGACTCGTGGCAGTGGCTCACTGCGCCTCAGCGCGAGCATGGCCCCAGCGCCTTAGTGCAGCGTGGTTGGTGCATGGAAGAATGCGATCTAGGATGCACTACGGGTGACAGCAGCAACGACGGGAGGAGCATTAGCGATAGCAGAAGTGGCAGTGGCAGCATGCGGTGCTGTGAAAGCGGAAGCAGCAGCTTCAGCAACAGCAGCAGAACGAAAAATGGCCTTCCTGAAAGGGCGAACTCTGACATTTTGGCTGTTGCAACGCACTCTCTCAAGGCGCGAATGGGAATGCTGAGCCACTTTTGAATCTTCGTTGAATTAAGCGCAAGTCAAGGAATCGGCCCACTGCTGCTTTGCGTGTTTGTATAGTGCCTTTGTGAGACATTATTAACGAGAATTGAGCTAATTCCTAAAGAAATGTTACTTAAGGCCGAATAATAAGTTTAAATATAGGACTGAGGAGACGAAATTCGCCATTAGATAATTAGATTAATCGCGATTTAGATATAATTTTGTAGTTAAAAGACCAACTGGCAGCTAAAAGGGGGTCACTTCTGAAATATCACCTTTATTGGCCATAGCATACGCAAATCGAGGCGGGATTCCCCCCAATCGAGCTTATACGGTCTTACCGCTGTGGCCCGATATTTTGACGGCATCGAGGGGGAATCCCAATACAAAGAAGCACGATATTCTAATGAATTTGGGGCCTAGAATGGACCAAAATCGCTCGAAATCCGCAGTGCTGCACTGGCTGTGCTAGATGAGCACCAAAAAAAGTTGTAATGGTACCCAACGGACAATTTTTCATTGTTTTACGTTGTAGTCCTACCGGGTATACCAACTACGGCTTATATGTGCATTGGATGATAAATAAATCGCGTCTATGATGTGAAATGGCCAATAATGCGCAATTTTCCGCTTTTGTGAAAAGTGACCGCCCTTTAGCTGCCAGTTAGTGTAGAACCTGATCTCCCCTGTAAGGGGAAGTCACAGAGGTTGAAGTCACAACTGCTGTGCACTTCCCTTTTCTTATAATCTTTTAGTACTTCTTCTACTTCTACAGTTAGACACAAATAAAAGGAGAAGACTTAAAAGACCTCGGCATTTCTTTTTCTTTGAACTGCGTTATACACACGAATATAGGCATTATAGGAGAGGAATATAAAAAAGAAGAAGACGGGATTTGCGATATGATATAGGAATATAGGCATTATCAAAGAGGACGAGGACTAGGCTACTATCCGTAGGATATGTATGGGAAGTAAATACAGCTTCCGTACTTTGTACATTGTTTGAATCGGTTCAACGTCTACTCTGACTTGGCTGCACTCAGAGGTTGAAGTGTATTCAAGTACGTGTAGCTTGAAAAGAGAACAAACAGGACGCGGTACCATTCAAGCTGCGATGCGTGTGCGAACATTGCGTAAATTCCCAAGGCTACATCGGTTGGAAAATTCACTACCAAAGAGTCCGCCATTGGAAGTAAGCGGGAATGAGTGTCGTGTGCCTTTTCGGCGCTCCAACCGTGCTGCCACCACGCCACGAGTACATCCCAGACACCGAGATACTTCCGCCAGACTGGAACCGTCTTAAGCACGAGCACATCAGGCTGAGACAGTGGTGGTAATGGTGGTGACTCGTGTGAGCTTTTCTCGCTAAAGTTGGTACTTGGCCATCGCTTCAACATTTCAAGCACCCCGGCGGGCAACGTGCAGTGGTTCAAGTGACCGGAGACGCCACTGGAATCGAAAGTAACGATGCAGTCAATGGCATGCTCAGTTGCATAAGGCCCGACCACCTTGGCGATGCTATCTGGCCGCCAGTGGTTCGTTGGGCCATCCAAGAGATCAGGAGCATCGTGGCACGTAACGTGGAGAGAGTCGACGCCCAAGCGACTGCAGCACTGATGAAGTTCACGAACGCGCAAAGCTCCTTTTCCGTAGAAATTTCCTGCGTTCAAAGCACGACACGTGTGACCAAAATTCACTAACAGCGTACCCGGTTCCCAGAAGAAATCAGACACGGACAGAATCAAGGAAGGTGGCGCTCCTCTAGGTTGCCTCTCTGATGCGAATGCATCATTACAGAGATCATGAAAGTTCAAAGACACCTGTAGACAGGCTAAGAATGTAGATTTTGCAGTGGCTGCGGAGCATGTGTCGAATTGTTGGAGCGAAGAAGAGCACTTCGTCATCCGGGTGAGCAGTTAAAATCAAAACACGGCGTCGCATCAATCACTTAGAAAATATGCTTGTCATCCAACGCAAGCCGAGATAGTTATAATCTAATTGTTCGTAGAGCGTCTTCCTGAAAAGCATTTAGCCTGCTTGTACGTAGGCTATGCTTCTGTAGTGTGCTGGCGTGAAACCGTTAAAGTAATCATAATAGATATTAGAGGCCTTCACGCTCTAATCACAGAGGTCCAGAGGATATTCTAGGGTGCAAAAATCACCCTCTGGAGTCCGATTTGTCTGGAGAGGTCTGGAGCCTCTCCAAGATTTGGAGAGGCTTCAGACC
>Ga0307930_1001710_pt1 | contig 17228 bp, 13 predicted proteins | sample OrgLakmetageno46_FD_203161 | JGI IMG/M metagenome (GOLD analysis project Ga0307930, IMG submission 203161) | Saline water microbial communities from Organic Lake, Antarctica - #46 | ecosystem: Environmental > Aquatic > Non-marine Saline and Alkaline > Saline | place: Antarctica: Organic Lake...
TCTACTGACACCACACATCAAGCTCGTTCGCGCCATAATTATTTAGCAACAGTGTGTTTGAATTTTTAAGGCCTTTCGAATTAACGAATCGGTACTTGAGGCCTTTCGAATTATCCTCGAATTCTGCACAGCTCGAGTTGATTGCCGATCACCGAAAAAGTTCTTGAACTTGAACAACTTTTGTGACTTCATCGTGAAATCGTGACACCAAGCACGGAAAGCAATCAAGATCGCCACTTGGCTCGATCAATAATCACTTCATTGAGGGTTCCTCTAAACAATAAATTGAAATATCAAATCTATTCGTGGCTTGCTTTATTAGGTCGTGGCTACTCCCAGCAATCATCGATACGTAACTGTCGACAGGTAACTAATTGACACACGTCGCCTTCAGGTCATAAAAGACTGAAAGACGAAACCCAGCATTTTGTGCATTGCCACTAAAAAGCTTAATCGTATTCTAGTGACTACGGTCGGGCAGGTCATTGCTTAGGCCTTCATACTTCAATTTTCGGGATTACTAGACACCCCGTTTGTGAACGTAGTAGCTGAAAGGATGCCCATCAACGCATCTAGTGCACTCGAATTGCCGCGCAAGGCATACGCCCCAATTTACGGAGCCGTTGAAGAAAGCGAAAATACTACTCAAACACGTGCTTCAGCTTTCCAAAGTAAAAAGAAGTTCTTTATTGGAGCCTTTGTTTTGGTGTTGGTGCTTTCGTTCGGCGCCTATGTGCCTGCTTTAGTCAGACGCAAATTTTCACCGATTTTAAGTACGTCGTCCAGCGCACCCCACCTACACATCTTACCTGCTAAAACCTTTCCAAGCGCTCGATGCCTCGATGGATCACAGGTTCGTTAAGCTTTGAGCTATCTACGGTTAAATTTTAAGGTTCAGTTTTGTCTTATTTCCAGTCTGCTCTGCCTTGCAAACCCAGGGCGCGTACTATTTTCGACCAGCATCGACCGTAGAAAATACAGACAAATGGGTGTTTTCACTTCAGGTATATTCTACATTTTCAAACGTCATGCAATTGATGCCTTGCGTTGATCTGGTTGTCCGCTTTACATTCAGGGGGGCGGCGAATGCGTCACGGAAGAGGCGTGTGCCATGAGGGCCTTAAACGATTTGGGCTCGTCGATAGAATTTGAATTGGACGGTTCTCGCTTTATGGTGCAATATCAAGCCCAATCAATCAAAGAAAATCCAGAATTTTGGTCGTGGAATCACGACTTCATTAGATATTGCACGGGTGATATGTGTATTTTGGCAGCATAAAGAAGCCAGGGCGTGCGCAATGGGGCTGGGCACATTTTTCAGGCGCAATTATTGTGGACAGCGTCATCGAAGACTGCATCAATAACCACGGGCTCGGCGAAGCTTCCACTGTTGTCTGGTCGGGTGACAGTGCTGGTGGCATTGGCTCCTTGGCCTCGGTGGATCGCATTGCCAGAATGATACCTTCAGCTAAGGTATGTGACCTTGAGGATGAATTGCTATAGTTTCATACCGAAGTCTTCTTCACTCATCGATGCGCCAATCGGAACAGGTTGTTTCAGCGCCGATTGCAGGATTTTATTTTAACAATAAGTATGAATACAATGGCCCTGGTGCCCTCGGGGTCATTCCCTTAAATGTCGACGCTCTCGAAAAATACTGGTGCGCTCCCTGCATGAATTGATGGTGTTCACACGTCAGAAGTGACTTATGCTTGCTCTATTTTTGAGCCCGTAAGATAACTTCTTCTCTGTTCTACCACAAAACAGGAATTTGTGGGAAATGGTTGTTCCCCATGCGTGTGCAGATGCATACCCTGAGACGCCGTGGGCTTGCGTTCTTGCTGAATTCAACCTCCCCTATACAGCGTCCGATGTCTTCGTGTCTGAAATGCTTCTAGACAGCGTTCAACTCTTCCTCCATAGCGGGTACGTGCGAATAATACTTAATTGTTTTTCAGGCCTGCTTCTGAAAAAATTTTAACGTGGACTTTCTTTACCTTTTTCCAGCGTCCCTGGTTACAACAAGAATACTTCCAGCTTTGTGAAACGATTTGGAGAGAACATGACAAAAGCCTTGTCAGCATATTTGTTCGTTAGTGACCTCAACGTGACGCAAAGCCCCCGGCGCACTGGTCTCTTTGCAGCAAGCTGCTTCAGCCACACGGTAAGACACAACATCGAATTCATCAATGTTTTCTATCTCGTTCTTATTCCAAACAATGTACGATTTATTCCACAGATGTTCTCCAGCAAGAATCCTCTTTTGTTGGACCCCTTGAGCAACACAACAGTGTCTTTCATTGAAGTCTTCGCAGACTGGCTCTTTGAACGAGGCCAATTTTCAACCGTCATCGTGGAAGATTGCTGTAGCAGCACTGAAGTAAAATTCAATGACCTTTGTCCCGCCCCCACCCCAAGTAGAAGTCAGGTTTCGATGAACACATCTTTCTAAGAACATGGGACTTCAGGCCGCCAAAGACATAACAAAGTGGATAAAAAATAGTACTAGATGTGTGCTGTTGCTGTTGTGGTCTGAGTGTTAATTATCATATGCTATATGCTGCACAGCCCCCTTTTTGTTGTCATTAGGATTATCCTCTGGATTGGGGTTTTCCAGTCGATGGGTACCTTCAGTGGTGTACTACATTCGTACGAACAGCGCAAGGCACATACTGGGGATTAGCCCAATCCTTAATTTGTTCCTGGTGAACAACTCTACAACCCGATTCTTCGCTAATTCAGCTCACACAGAATATCTATCGTGCCCATGGAGACAGCGCGCCCCTTACTTGGCTTGTCTGTTTGTTAGTAGTTTAATTCTCTCTCTCCAGTTTACTTACGCGATTGTCCTTATATTATACTTAGAGAACCAGTATTTATCTTGAGCTAGTCAGACCTCTTTCTGGGTTATAGGGCCTACGTTTTTATTCTCCGCGTGGACACGTGTCGTCTTTGGCCATTCTTAATTGGCCCACACCGTGCCTTGTTCTTCTTTGTTGCCTTCGCGTCGTGACTTGCGGATATTTCTGTTTTGCTGTCATTGACTTGAGGCTTTCCTACTTCTCTTAGCTCAATTTATAGGTTCTCTCGTCTTTTCAAAACGGCGAGAACTAGACTAGTATCACTATCACGCGCTGAACGTCCAGTTCTGAGCTAGAAACAATCATAAGTCATAGGTATTATAAATAATTGATAATTGTGTTAAGGTTTTCTAAGTTCTAAGAAGTAAGAAGTAAGAACTCAGAACATGTTATACATTTATTTCCTTGTAGTCCATCTCAGAATTCTAGATGTTTTTCTCTGGAGTCCCGTCTCTCCATCTCACATGAAACCTTGTTATAAGGTTCTATTCGAATACATTGAAGTAAACTTCGAGCTCAAAGTTTCAAGGAACTATTTACATCCATAAGTGAATTTGGGTCTTGCGTGGCTTCCATCAGATTTCGGCGGATACCGAAATCTTGAGCGCTCAAGACTTCCCCCACTTATCAGTTAACTAGGTGCTATAAAAACGCCGCCGTCGACAGTCCATAAGTTCTGCGGATTTTGCTCCTTGAAGCACGTCACCTCCTGCTGCCCGATGATAGGGCAATTCGGGCAGTTTTTCTGCGTGAAGCGGTGCTGCGAATGGGAGTGAAGGTAGGCACCTCGGTTTTTGGACTGTAGAGTCACCTTCTTGTCGCGTGCCCACACCTGTGGCTTCACGCCACGCTCCTCCGAGCACAGCACGCGCCAGTTGTCATTAGAGTCGCCTTCCTCACGGGGCTCGTAGCAACTCACTTCTTGCTGACCACTGAGCGGTGACGTCACCGTGTGAGTATGCAAGTTGCGCTCCGTGGCCACATGTTCAAGACGCACAAATTCGTCGCATTTTATGGGTTCACCAGTGGTACAGGGATGCTCGCCGAGTGCTTCTTTGACAAGCCAAAGGTTGCCTTCGTCGTCTTGCAATTCGACCGCTGTGATAGACTGCTGCTTGGATCCCGCACCGTAACGAATGCCGTGAGAGTGCAAGTAAAAATGAGACTCGACGTGTTCAAGCCGGATCAAACTAGGCCAACGGGGAAAGAACAAACACATCAAGAGCTATGGTTAGATCGATAATAAATCCTTCACGCATCATAAAATTAACACGCAACCAAGGTAAAGTTTGCCAATTGATCTGGGACTCGATGGACTGAGAGAAGAAAATGCGTAAATTTCTTGCTCTGGACCTGCCGCATGTCACGGGTGCGTTGTCGCTAGCTGACAGGCTAGCCTTGAAGATGGTGATTAGGAAACCAAATGTCCAAGGAGTCTTCATTCCCTGAACGATATCTATAGTGTCAAGAGGCTCTCCTCACGCGCTGACAAATCGATTACTTACGATGCCTCTCCACTCTATAGTTTCAAGCCTAATGCAACAGCCTATTTCAACCCACTGTGGCTCGATGTCTAATCGAAGCTACGTAAACAGGAAAGTGTCAGAGCTACAGATAATCGCAGATAGCTCGTAGTAGCTTGCACTGTAGCTTTTAGCATTACTGTAGCCTGCCTGCCTGCTGCCTGCACGAGGACGGACGGGGGACGGGGACGGGGAGACAGTCACCGATTTTTTCAGACCCCCGAGAGGAGGGTGTCGTGAGAGAAGTTCAAATATCTAGAATTTACGGTCGTCAGTCAGTTTGTCAGTTTTGTTCACGAACAACGAACGACTGGACAACAACTGCTCGACCGTTTGGAAAGTCAAAACTCAAACCTGCTTGTCCCGCCCACCTAGAGTAAACCCAGGAGCTCAACACAATGCGGCGCCAGACGCTTGGGCCCATGAGTGGCTCGACGCTTAATTCTCGTGCTTCACTCGGCCGTCCTTCCCTCGGTGGTCGAAAAGCTTCACTCGGTAAACAATCGACGAACATTCAACTTCCTGTGTCGGCACTTCTGTGGCAGTGCTCACGACTGCCTTACGTGATGTTCGAATTTGCACGCTTCACAGGAGCACCTCGAATGTCAATGGGTGCCGCTCCTGCAACTGAGGAGAATCGATACCCTATGGATGAAACCCCGGCGCCCAGCGCTCGTCGTTCGTCCGTTGCCAGGTGAGCTCTCGGAAACATTTTGACGCTGAGTTTGACGGTAGCACTTAATTGACAGGATCAAACTATTCTCAAGTTTACGCAAATCATCGAAGTGTACTGGTAGCTTCGCTTTGGCTCTTAATGCTTGAGTATTGGCTTATTTTTCGACTCTTCTCCATCTACCAGCTCTCGACGCTCAAGTGCTTATGGTGTTAGAGGTGCTGCCGACCCTCGCCCGCTCGGCGACAAGCAGTGGATGAGCGACGCTATTCGCACTCTGGTGCCGTACCCTCATTTTCTCGTTGCATGCATAATCCTAGATTTTTATTCCGGGGTGCACTCTTTCTGACGGAGCTCTCTACTCTTTTGAGAACCCTGGGGTCGTAAATCCGCTCACGTTGTTATCTTCCTGCTTTTAGATTGATCACTTGCTCAATACTGGCTATCCTGAGCGGATGGATGTGGCAGCGAACAAAGGCTGGCGGCCAACTGGGCGGGACTTCCAAAGCATTTGCTGCTTCCTCTTCAAACAAGTGGACTCTAATTGGACCAGTGGAGCCAAATTTGAGGACGAGGTGTGATACTGCTAGTAGCCGTGCAGCGACCGATCCCTTGCTTGCTTTCCCATAATCTAGCTGTCTTGCTTTATTTCAAAGCCGAAGCTTGACTGCCTTAGATCATATGAGCCATAGCAAATGAATTGGAAGTAATGCACAGCAACTCACACCACATTTGGACTTTTTTTTTTCGTCTCCTGGTTACGTTGATGCACACGCCAGTTTATCATGGTATTCAAGACCCTGGGCTACCCTTACACCATCAGCAAGACCTCGCTTTCCGCCGTGGGCTCGCCGCACGCGTGGCCCCAGCTCCTGGCCGCGCTCGAATGGCTCGTGGAGCTGCTCACGTACGACGCCGACGCGGCCGACGGGCACGGCACCAACGCGGGCTTCGACGGCGACGGCAGCGCTGGCGACGACCTGACACGAGCAGGCGACTTGCGGTTCATCGAGTACTTGGGCGTGGCTTACCAAGCTTTCCTGAGCGGAGACGACGCCGGCTACGACCGGCTGGAGCAAGAATTCAGCGCGTCGTTCGACGCGCAGACTTCGGAATGCAGCGAGCTGGTGGCCACGCGGGAAGCGGAGCAGGCGCGGCTGATGAAAGAAATCGAGCAGCACAAGGCGGTGGGGCTGACTTTGCCGGCGAAGCGAGAAAAGCTCGCGGTGCTCGAGTCCGACCACGAAAAACTGTGCGACTTCGTGGAAAAGTTGCGCGAGCACAGCAACACCTTGGAAGCGAAAGTGAAAAGCAAAGAAGCGGACTTGGCCGCGCAAAAGGAGCTGGTTGAAGCTGCGAAGGACTCCAAAGAGCAGCTCAAGTCGCGGGTCAGCACGCAGGAGCTGTCAGCAGACGAGGCCCTGCGCATGGTGGCGGAGCGCGAGCGGCTGGAGCGCACTCTGAACGAAGCCACGGCGTACCACGCGGCGCAACGCCAGCAGGCGTGGGAAGCCGACATGGAGCTGAGCCGGCGCACCGAAGAGCTGGAGCGCAGCGTGCACGCGTACACTGCCCAGGCCACCAGCTTGCAGCTCTTGCCCAAGGGCAGCAAAAACGCCAAAGGCATTGACTTCCGCATGGTGCCCAACACCGAGCGCATCCCTACCGCGGGGTCGCTGGCCGACGTGCTGAAAACCGACGTGCACGGCGAAATCATGCCGGCGCTCGCCAACTTCAAGGAGCTGGTGACCCGCAAGTGCGCGGAGCTGCGCGCCAACGGCAACTTGCTGCTGGACCAAGAGGAGCACTCGGCGGAAGCGCTGGAGGAAGCCACGGACGCGCTCGAAGCGCTGCAAGCCAAACACGCCAAGCTGGAAGACGCGTTGAAGCGCGAAAAAGAAGACCTCGAAGCCACCCTGGCGGAGCGGTCCGCGGAAGCGCGCACCATCGAGCAAGCCTTCGAAGAGCTCCGCGACAACCCGGCCGAGCGCGAGCGGAAGAAAGTGCTGCAGACCCAGCGCATGGCAGAGCTGCGGTCGCAGCTGGCGGAGCAGCAGGAAAAGCACGACGCCGACGCGGGCCGCGCCCAAGAAATGGTGCTGGCAGCGCTCGGCCAGCTGGCGGACTACAAAGCCCACGTGGGGCGGCAAGTCGCCAGCTTGAAGCAGCATTACGCGGCCCGGGAAGCCGCTCTCTCCAGCCTCTGAAATGGCGATCAGCGACTTCGCAAAGCGGGTATATAGAGAGGGGAAGCAAATACTTGAAAATAGTTAGACACATATTATTCATTCATAGCACATAAATCAAGGACCACTTATCTCCAAACTACTCATTGCTTATTGCCCCATTTGTTATGGTTGATATTGATAATTGTTATTGAGTTCGTTGGCGTTGGACGCTAGGTTAGAAACCTCACTGCTCACTGGGCACTGGAATTGAGTTTTTAGCGATGCCGAAGTGAAGTGAGTCCCGTGCGCAATTCGCACTAATTGCTTATTCTTATTAAGAATTGGAAATTAGAAATGCCAATGCCAAACGCCAAAGATTCAAATTCAAGTTTGGCGCGTGATTCAAGCACCCCAAGTTGGCCCCAAGCACCAACCACCAAGCGTAAATCAAGCTTAAATCGCGCGCCAATTAATTCTTCAGCACCCGGACGTAATCGTGCGTTCAGGTTCAGAAAAGTTCAGAATCACACAAATTACACTTCACTTCCACTTCGCACTTCGCACTTCGGAGTCAAGCGGCTAAACTTAAAACTTCGTACTTCGCCATGGAACATAGAACTCCTCGTGGAGGGTAGGAGCTAGAAGCTAGAGTTCTCGTGATATGGGAATTGCGAGATTTTACTTGTGCTTTATGTTTATATATTATACATTATAACCAATAAATAGCGGAATCGGGTTACTCACAAGTCCACGCCCCCCGCCCCCTCTCTTGCACCAAACATAAACACCGAGAGAAGGGATTCAAACTTCAAAATTTTGTACACGCCGCATCAAATATTTTAAGCTTCTCGGCTTCTCGCTTTTTGACCACCTTTGCTTTTGGCTACTAAAAATTGTTAAAAGGACTCATGCACCCCAAATGAATCAAAGACGCGCGATTATTAGCAGGCCTACTTCCGCGCGATCACAGGGTCTGGGCGAAGAAGTGGCCACTCCTCAGGTCGCTCTTTGCCTTCAAAGAAGTAATCGCGGGGTGCATGCGACGAGCGCTTCTCTGCAGTTCCAATGATGCTGCCCCATATCCCCGACACAGAGTCAGGAGAGCCGTTAACGCCACTTTCGTCCAGAGCACGCTTCCATGAATCGTCGTATTTTGACGGCCAGCCCTGAAAAACGAAAGCAAAAAAAGCAGGTAAAATTAGAAAGATAGTAAGTGTACTAATCGTGCTGTGCGTCAGACGCGTACCTGCATTGTTGAGCCTTCGGGCACCACGTCACCGCCGAACACAAGCGTATGCTCCAGAAGAGTGGAATACTTCTCCAATGATGCCCCCGAGAGGAGACGCGACCCGGAGCGCATTGTAGCACCAGCACCCACCGTTAATTCATTTAATGCAAAATGACCCCGCGAGTTAATGTGGCAAATCAAGCTCGCTTCGTCGATTGCAGCGCCTTCCTTGATCGTCACGAGATCGGGCTCAGTCATCATCGGGTCACCACCGGTTGGGTACAGTAAGACACGATCCTGAATCGTATGAGGATCGAAAAAACACGCGGTCACAGGAGGATAAGCATGGAAAAAAATTAAAAGATAATTATAACGCGTCTTACCTCAATTTTTGCCCCCAGAGATCTAAAGTACGTCAGCAGATACCCCGAACCACGAATGAAGTCCAACACTCCACGACCTCCACCAACCTTGCTTCGCACATTCAAACTCAAAGTCAGGTAGAGTTGCCAGCGCTGGCAATAAGACGTTTGGTCCCAAGCGTGTGGTCCGACCGTCCTCCGACCCAAGAGAATCCATTTCGAACTCACATCCACCATGAGGCAAAACAGGTCGTTGAGAAAGAACGTTAGTGCAAAGCTAGGTATGAGCACAAGCAGAAACCTATATGCATCTGCCGTGTACCAGCCGCCGCCGCCGCCACCTCCACCACCACCATATTCAATTGGAGCACGGTCTACTAACGCACTGAGCATCAGAGCAGCTGGAAGGGGGAATGCGTGAAGAGCTTTGGAGAAGCCTGCCACAAATGTATTGAAAATGAATATTTCTGCTTGTGTGATAACTCTATAAGGAGCTTCTTTACAGTAAAAAGCTCGACCAAATGGAGCCAGTGTTGGAGCATCTTGATTGTCTTTGGCCTTGCCTTGAAGCTCCACAGCCCCTCCGTTTCGCGAGCCAACATAAGTGCTGCCAGGAGGAAACGTGAATCCCCGGGCAGCCAGACTTCCGCTCCCGACCGTGGCACGGCGCCCAACAATCGTACCCGGTAAAAGCACGCAGCGGTCCGCAACCATGGCTCCTGCTCCGATCACGACCTTGGAAAGCTCGAAACCATCTGCAGGCATGATGATTGAACGGCTTCCAAAGGTGACATCGTCTCCCACTTCAAATAGGTCAAAACAGCCGCCCAAGTCGATTCCACTCCCTGGCCAGTACACATTCTTCCCGACCTTGGCACCAAGCAAACGATAGATTATGCTGACCATTTCGTAGTGAGTACCAACAAGATTAGCCACGCCTCTCAAAGAATTTCCAGGTACGAGCTCCTTAACAAGCCACAAGTCGAATGCTGCACGCCCCGACGTTGGTCGTGAACCAGGCTGAATCGTTCCCACAACAAGACGTTTAAGTAATATCGCTGCCGTGAGCTCCAAAAATGGTACCAATGTGGCCTGAATGAAACGAATCAAAAGGTACACACCAATTCGGTCGTAACGGGTAAACCAGCGGATGGCGTCCCGATAAGCGTTCAGTCTGTTGTGATACTTGTGCACAAGTGCAATATCGTCGAAGCCAATGTCGTCCTCGAAAATGCCTGCATAGAAAAAAGTATTCAGCAACTAATACAAGAGAAATTATAGCATCTAAAGCACAGGACGAGAAAACGAGTATTTACCTGGCCCATCTGCCATTTGAACAGCGTGCACAAATTCGTAGAGTAGGCAAAGAATGGGAACGAGGCCTGCAAGCTTGACTGCCAAGAGGCAAGGCCAGCCGATGACATAGCGGCGCCAGCACGCAGGGGACGGGAAAGTTGGCCTACAATAACGCCGATAAGATGGATCCGTGTCTTCTGCCTCGTATGACGATGACATAGGTCCCATGCAAGCATACGCAGCCACTGATGTTCCTGGGGCTACAATGCTCTTAGGCCCAATGCACACACCTTCGCCCACTGTAATGGGTTTTAGAATGAATCCTCCATCGTCGACTGCAAAGGCTCGCACAAGGGCAGTATCAATCACTACCCCAGCTCCGATATTGAGCAGATCATATTCTCGAACTTTTGCTTCGCTTGATATGATAGCGCCAACACCGATTTTTGCTCCTAGTATGCGATAGTAGAAGCTTAACGAAGCATTACTGTGCACGAATATACCACGGCCGCATATATCCATGATTTGATCGACGAGCCACCACCGCAAGTACATTGAGCTCCACGCTTCAAACTTACCAGCCTTGTATCTCCCAATAATCAAATACTTCGCGAAGGCCGCGACTAAAGGCAAGATGATTTGATTCACACATTTCACAACTATAACGCTGATGATGAGCCCTTGGAAGCGATTGAATGCATTTATTTGTTGAAAAAAGAGCCACACGCACACGAAAGCCGTCCATGAAACGATCCGTTTAATCGGGTATATAACGACGAGTGGTAGGAGTTGAATGAATTTCGCACAAATAGTATTCTCAGGAGATCTAGCAAAGAGACCACAACATTTACTTGCCACAGGTTCGACAACTTTCTTCGGTGCTGCAGCAGAAGCCCTCGGCGTGGTCGGTGCTTCGACGAGTTCAGCCATGGAGTTGATAGTTCGATGCGAAAATACTGCTGCCGCTGACAAGACAGCACCAGTCTCTTTGCGAATGGCTGCGACGAGTTTTCCCGCGAGAAGAGAACTCCCGCCCGATTCAAAGAAATCTGCCTCATCGTTGAAGTACTCTTCGTCGTCAAGGATTTCATTCCATATTTTCCGTACAACGTCCGTTGTTGTATTTGATTTAGCGCTATTCGAGACCTTAGGCGCTTTCGCAGACACAGCAAACGCATCAACATCAACACTCCAACCGTCGGATAGCGGCCGGGAGATGACGCACTTCCCATGCTCAGCATTATGATCGTCAACTTCCTCATCTTCTCGAGAGTATGGTTTGTCAAGCCGACGTGGGCGAGGTAAGAATTTGCGCGGGAAAGACTCGAGGTCCAGCATAACAATGGAGGAAGGTACTGTATGGCAGGGCTGCGTCTGCTCGAGGTCGGCTAACAATTCCCGAATACCAAATGAATTGTTCAGCATCTTAGTCGGAGTAATGTAAAGAGTCAAGGTACTGACCCCTTTCTTTGAGAGACGGCGAACTAAGCATATTTCGGGCGAGGACTTCGAAAGAGGGTCAGTGATTTTGAAAAAATTAAGGACAGCTGCCAGAACTGGCCGCAAACTCCAACTCACATGTCTCATTTTGATGGGGACACTTAAACTCCCTCGCGGTGAGCAGTCTGCTTCGAGTAATCTATTCCAGAAAAAAAAGAAGAAATGAGACAGTAAAATGAATCGAAACAGGCATAATCTCGATACAATATGTAGCACGGTAATAACCCGTGCATCAGAAATTTATACCTTGCCCAAGCAGGCGTTTTGTCACTTAATGTCTCGAGATTTGCTCTTTTCGCGAAGTTAATGCGCTGAGCCTTTCCAGTTGGACCCTTGGGCACATCAGTCTTCATGACAATCAACAGCTGTGGCCATTTCGCCGGATGCAGCTTGCCAGCGGCGAATTTGTGAAGCAGAGGAAGGTCCGTGGGCCAGCCCACTCCTTCTTTCGGAACGATAATCAGTCCCACAACTTCTTGAAGCGTATCGTGTGGTACACTGATGGCAAGCACCTGAGACAGACTCGGGTGTTGCTGATACACTTCTTCGACTTCAAATGGGCTAATCAACTCGCCTCCTCGATTGATGACCTCCTTGGAGCGGCCAGTGATGAAGAGGTAGCCGTCTTTGTCAAGATACCCGAGGTCGCCAGTGTCGAAGAAGCCTGCATCATTGAACGCTTCTGCGTTTGCTTTTGGGTTATCTTCGTAACCACTGAAAAGAGGTAATCCGTGGACCATGATTCTCCCCACGGTTCCAGTAGGAACCGGGTGCTCGTCGCCATAAATGGCCAGCTCTGGCCCCACCGCTAGACCGCTTGTGCCTGGTCGATCGAGCTTGTAATCTTGCGGAGGAGTGCTGATAGGCATACATTCAGTCATGCCATACGAGGGCAATATTGCTGCTGAGGGAAAGCACGTCATGAGCTCACGCGCTAAGCTTGGCAATAACCCCCCTGCAGCGTTCGCGATCATCCGCAGGTGCCCCGCCGCCGCAGTGGAACCTTCATCACGAGCCTGCAGAATCTGCTGGTGCATCGTGGGGCCTGCGTAGTACCTTTGAATAGAGATTTGGTGACAGATTATTAGTATGGTGCCCTGTTCGAACAATGAGTTTCCATGGTTTCTTCTTTAGGTAACTAAGAGTGCAACGCAGCTCACCAAGTCACTCCTTTATCCTCGAGGGCGCTCCAGAATGTGGCTGCATCGAAAGCAGCTAAACACACTACGCTGCCTCCAGAAAGCACTGGCGCAAAGATGTTACGCGCGATACCACCCACGTGAAAGAGGGGCATCATGTTGCAGCACACGTCACGAGGCGTCAGGTGCCAACTCAACGCCACCACTGCTGCACCAACGACGAGGGACTCGAGCGTATAAGGCACTCGTTTTTTATTGCCCGAAGTGCCACTCGTATGCAGCACGAGAACGGTGTCGAAACGTGATGACATAGAGCGAGATACTTCACCAGAGAGGCTTCGCGGTGGCGCTGGCGGCACGCAGGTTAATAGCGAGAAGAGCCCGCAATGAGTTGGGCTTGGAGCAAGAATGACCACTGGCTTGCCAAGAGCTGCGGATGCAGCGAAGATATGGTCGTTATCTTGACCGGCAAGGACGACTACAAACTCGGACTTGAAGCTCTTCAACTCTTCTGAGACCTCCTTTTCCGTGTTGTTATGGTTGATTGGAGCGCAGCATGCAGCACTCACGCATGCAATCAGGCACACAGCTGCTTCCGGACCATTCGGCAACACAGGAGAGATGCGGCAACGGTTGCTTTTCGGTGCAATTTTGCGTAGCAGCTTGGGAAATTCTACCGTGACAAACTGATTAAGCGCCTCGTATGAGAGGGAAGCCCGAACATCCGTGCTGACGATACAATCGGCACTCCGACGTGCAGGTAGCAACTCGTGAAAGCAGTCGAATTGAACTGCTGCCGCTATATCGGTCCCTACTATGTGGTGATTGTGGCTAAATGCTTTGAGCATCTGCAGCACTGGCACCTCAGAGAGATTCTTGCCATCCATCTTTGCGCCACGAGAGGCAGTTCTCAACTTACTATGCTCAATGTAAGGACAGCCCACGGCACGAAATTCACAAGGCGATCTATTTGAATAAAAATGCTCATGCACGATGAGCTGCTGAATGGCAAAACTACAGATATGTATGACACTCGACAGATGGATCCAGTGCTCATAAGCTAGCTAGCACGCTGGCATTGAAAAGCTGTCGTAGCTATCGTGCATGCGATGCTATGCAAACTGCAGCGGCGCGGGTGCGCCGCGCCACGATCAACGAAGGAGTTTTTTATGTCGATACCGTTGTCGATTCTCGATACCTTGAAATGGATGTCGTGAGGGAGCGTAAAGGAAGTTTGAATGGAAGTGAAGTAAAGAGTGGCGCGATGCGCAATGGCATGTGCCGCAAGATCCTTCGAAGTGGGGCTGCATTGGAGGCGATCGTTAGAAGGGGAAGTGCAAGAAGTGTCAGAAGGTGTATAGTTTGAGATGGTGTCGAAGTGTAGAATCTTTGTTTCAGTCGCCAGTATTTTTTGATTATCGTGACCAATATTGCTGTGTATGTCTTACTTCCCGATGATATTATGTGCCCTTGTTCAATCTCCTTGTTACTCGTCCGCATTGTTCGTTGATGAATGAGAGAGAAGTACACATCACGTGTTACACTTTTTATGCTCTACCTTGCCGACCTCTTGTTTGAAGGAAGTAACGCGCTACATGTTACTGCACACTTCACACGACCTCGCGATATCCTCGTCGTCTCTCAACCTTCAAACCATCGAGGTCTTTACAGCGCACATCATGATTGATTTCACCTACTGCTGCACAGCGCTACAGAAGTATCTATAGGAGTACAGTACGTACAAACGCTATCGTCATGTCATCAGTCACACATAAGTCACACATGTGAGACCATAGTGTAAGTATGCGAACCTATTTTAAGCACGTGCTAGCATATGGCAACGTGTCAGAACAAGCACGCAAGGGTTTTTTGTCGTTGTGATGTAACGGAAGGAATGACGGAAGGAATGACGGACAAAATTCAGTGCGAGCACTTTCGTGCCGATATCAGTACAAAACATCAACTCTTCGTTGATCTATATGCAATGCATTGACGAAGAAGTTAGAGTAAAATTCTGAGAATTCAGAGGGCCACGCAAGCCCGCAAGCGTGGCGTGGCGTAGTGCGACACCGAAATTCCGGGAATCAGTCATTTACCGGATCTTCTGCTTAGCCGAAATGGGTAAAAACCCGAAAAACCCGCGGTTTTCTTGGTTACTGGAATCAGTGCGATAATCCTACAGTGCTTTATACGAGTAAAATCATGAGAACTCTGATAACGGTAATCCTGGAAGCTTCATATGTTCGTTTTGATGAACATCTGTCCTGAGGTGCGGCGCTGCGATGGTGGCTACTATGGCAAATCTAATTCCGTCTCCGGCAAACACGACTACAAAAGTAGCAGAAGCGCTGTCGGCGCTATCGACCTATTTCAGCCATTTCTTTCAATGACGTGCAATGGGGAAGGGTTTTCGGCGATTGAAGGAGTAGCTGTGACGGAATGTACTTACTCTCGCGGTTATCATTTGGGCCCTGAGGGTCTAGAAGTAGTGTTTTTGATGCAGGCCCGAAGGGCCGAAATAAGAAGGCTACAGCAAGGTAAGAACAACAGTAGTTTTCCGTATATATCCAGAAGGAAGGAATCCCCAATACGGCACTGAGGGCAGCAGAGGGAGGTATAGGTAAAGCAGTTACCTCAAGGTCCTCACACCTGAATAAAATCGTTTTTTTTTAATACTTTATTCCCATCCCTATTGCTTTGACACAAGCCCCGAGGGGCCGGAATCAGAAGGCTATTAGGCAGAGACAGACTTCAAAGCAGCCCAAACTATGAAGCTAATCACGCACACATGCCCGAGTGGCCATAAAGGTGGTGATAATGGTTGAATGTTGAATACTCCTCCGTGCTCTTGAAGTGCTTCTCCGTTATTCTCCAGGTACGAGCGATTTACATCACTCCCCCGTGTTTTCTATGCCTTCAGTGTAAGGGCAATTCGAAGGAATTCAGTGGGTGGACCACCATTGCCAAGGACAGGCCGAAGTGGAGTCAGCTGACTCACTTCATTCCCAAACCTCGTGATGCTTAATGATGACTGATAACAATCGCATTACGAAAAAGGACACTCAGCCCAGTCAGACATTTGTTCTGAAGGTTACATTTTTCTGTTGCTATATGCCACAGTGGCATTATATATGGGGAGTATCAAGTAGACAAGACTAGACTCAGAGTCGCATTGGAATTTCATTACTTAGAAGCACTTTACGTATCACAATTTTGAATTAGTTTTTATACTCGCGCACGGTGCCCATCTCAAAGTGGTGTCATCCACTGTCCCTGACTGTTCGGCACAGGCCCAGAGGGGCCAGAATTAGAGCATTACTTAGTAGCACACTCTACGTATCACAATTTTGAATTAGTAGAGTAAGGTCCGGTTGTAACATATAAGCCATACCGCCTTCTCATTAGTTTATATACTCGCGCACGGTTCCCTTTTCAATGTGGTGTCATCCACTGTCCCTGAGGAATATTCGCCACAGGCCCAGAGGGGCCAGAATTAGAGGGCCAACAGGGCAGAAATACAATACAATACAGCTCATTGCGAGGAGAGGCGAGCTAATAATGCGCATGTGCCTTAGTAATCATTAAAGTGATCTTAGCGGCTGAAAGACTTTTGACTCGGGCCCCGATGGGCTGGAATCAGAAGGCTAACAGGCAGAAAAAAGAAGGCAAAGTAGCTCATTTCGCACTTAAGACAAATTATCAAGTGGTGCATTGCCGGTAAAACTGTGCCGCCTTGAAAATGATGAACTATACATACATTAGCATCCATCCAGCCTCGTGCTGCCAAGTAGCTGAAGGAAGAAACACTCATCAGATACGGCTGAGGTTAATTCTGGAAGTACCTTTTATAAATTCCAATGTAAGGACGACGGCATTGTAGTATACAGAAAGATACTCAGCCTAGTAAGAATTTATCGCGAGGGCCCATCTATTTATTTAGTAGCTCCGTGCTCTTTGTTAGCATTTGCTTGAAATTTAGAAGTAAATCAGAACTGAACCTGCAGGTTTTATGAGAGTTAAGATGAGCATTGCATTTCGCAAAAGGGCACTCAGCTCAGTCAGACTTGTTCTGGAGGATTCATCAAAACGCAGCTTTCTGCTATTTGCTGTTGTTGTTGTTGTTTCTTTGCAATTGGGGAGTATAACCGAACTCGAACTCGAACTAATACAAACCCAAATGACACAGAAGCCAATGTTGCGGGCAGAAGTGTACGCGCGTGCGTTGCGCGCAAGTCAAAATCGTAAAGAGGATAATGTGTAGAGGGCAGGAAGCATAATACTTCCACCCCCTTCTAAAGTGGAAACTGTTCATGAAGTAATTTTGAAACCGTACTTAAGTCGTTTCTGCGTCTGTTTCTGCATTGAAGAGAGCGCGCCATTGTTCAGTGTCTTGGGCACGCCGCGCCAGGAAGCCCCGCTTCTTCTCTGGTGTAACTCTAGTGTCGCACCGAGGTGGCCGCAGCAGCGGTTTTCTAATG
>Ga0307930_1001711_pt1 | contig 17226 bp, 19 predicted proteins | sample OrgLakmetageno46_FD_203161 | JGI IMG/M metagenome (GOLD analysis project Ga0307930, IMG submission 203161) | Saline water microbial communities from Organic Lake, Antarctica - #46 | ecosystem: Environmental > Aquatic > Non-marine Saline and Alkaline > Saline | place: Antarctica: Organic Lake...
TTCTCGAAACCAGAAACGCCCAGGGCGGCGCTTTTTGTGTTTCTTAGAAACGAAACACGAGCAAAATCCGGGTTTGTTTCATATGTTTCCATTTCCCTGTGTTTCGACTTCGACCCTAGTGGAGCAAACTAAAATTCCCATTGCACTTTCTACATTTACTCCTTAGGGGGTGAATCTAGAAGTGAAAGCGTGAAAGCGTTGTTTGTTGTTTGCTTCCTGCGGCAATGCTGCGTTAAGGGCGGCTCTCTAGCTTATTGATTCATATCGTAGAATTAGACACATGCCTCCCAAATCAAAAGGTCCCTCTGCTGCAGAAGAAGCAGCGGCTGCAGAAGCGGCAGCTGCAGCGGCAGAGGCAGAAGCTGCAGCAGCTGAGGACCGCGAGCTGCTGGTAGAGATATGCGCTGAGCTGTGCGAGGAAGTGCTCGCACGCTCCTTGGTGGCCGCGCGACACGAAGAACTCGACCAATACCAGTGCGCCGTTGCTGCTGAAGACGCACTCTCGCAAATGAATCGCGTGATATCATGGGCCACCCTGGCCTACCGCCCCTCGCCACTCGTAGATGACCACAGACTTCCAGGTGGGGCTACTCCAGCATCGCCTCCTAGCCTACTAGCACCACCCGAGGGGAAATGGTCGCCTGAGCGTGCGCCAGGGCTGGCGCTCATGGACAGACATTCACGTTTCGAAGTAGTCTCCGCGCCGCCTGCGGCGAAGCCTCCACCTCCTGCATCGCGCGGCCGCACACCTGGCACCATGGACGGCGGTCGAGGTGGAGGCACTCGAGGGAAGTCGCCTGGTGGGCGCAGCAAAACGCCAGGGTTTGAGTCAGGCACTTGGGCCGAAGAAAAAGTGGAGATTCGTGACTTGTTAGACCCTACAGAGGAGGCGAACGGTAAGAAAGGCGGGCGAAACAACCTGGAAAGAGAGTACTTCGCACAGATGGAGCGTGACAAGCAGGCAGCAGCAGCGAGAGAGGCAGCAGAGGCAGCGAGACTGGAGGCAGCGCAAGCGGTCAAGAAAGAATGGGACGAAACCATGCGCGACGTGGAGGGTAAAAAATGGACGGTGGACGCGAGTGGCAAGGTGATTGTGGTGGAGACGGTGGACGGAGACAAACTCCCTCCTCGCAGCGTGCCGGTGAAGTACGCCACTGAAAAGGCGCCACCCCCACCAGGAGGCGCGAAAGGTGCAAGTGCAGCAGCGTCTTCACCGGGTGGAGCTGCATCGCCGTCAAAATTTACGGGTCCTGGGAGCGCGTTCAAAGAGTCGATGGATTACCAACCGCCTCTCTCCAAGACCTTGCTGCCAGAAGACGGGGTGGAACTGATGTACGACGGGAAGCGAAAAGCGGGCCGTGAAATCAAGGGCGTGGAAGGAAAAATGTCGGTGGCTGAGTACGCTGAGAAGACGGGTTTTGGGCCTCCAGGAGATCGCACGGCTTCAATGGACACGAATGAGTTCGACGCTACCATGGCAGTGAACTCGGGAGGCAAGAACGCTCGGAACGGCGGCAAGAAAGACTCCAAGGCCGCCACCAAATTCCCACTTTTGGACCCACTTAAAGGGGGAAGACCGCGGGCAGACGCAGCACCCACTTCTCCTGCGAGTGTGGACGGTGGGGTGACCTTGGGCACTGGTGGTGCAGCCGGGCTACTCGGAGAGACTTCAGCAGTTGGCTCGATTGAAGGCGGCTTTGCTTCCTCACCTTCGGGGCAATATGATTCATGGCTAGCGGCAGAGGAAGCGGCGAAGGCTCTGGAGTTGGAAAAGTTGCAAGAAATGCAAAATGCCGTCGGGAGTGGCGAAGCAGTGAACATGGCGATTCCAGCGCAGGGAAGGGGGCGGCCTCAGATCTTGCCGAAAGCAAACCGCGACATTCGCAACGCGTACTTGCCCTCTCAAACGCCCACGGCTTACCGAGCCAAACTGGCGCCACCTTCATTGGTGGGGTTCAGCACCGGCCACGGTTCAGTCAGCAGTCCAGGCGAGAAAGCTGACGTGTCACCAGCGAAGCTGGCTGAGGTGGTGGTTCCTGAGGAGTCGGAAGAGCAGGGCTTGCGGTACCAAATCGCGATCAACAACGGCACCCGAGAAGGGACGAGGGGCTGAAGCGGCTCTTGTTTTATTTCTTCGCCGCTTAGAGCCTCCTACTAGCCTAGTAATTAGTAGTCTTGTTCGGATATCATTTGCCGAACACTGATGATGATGATGCACTGCCCAAAAGGGAAAAGGGAATAGCATAAATATTTTAACAAGGAATAAATAATTTTACGCCCCTGCGCCTGTGAGCTGTGAGCAGTGAGCCTTTAAACTCCAGTCCTTTGAGGCCTGTCCGGCAATGTGGATCCGGATCTTGGATCTTAAATAGTTGGCAGCTTTCTTGTTAGTTTCTAAATCCAATCCCTCCTTTTTTTGGGGGATGGGCTCAGAAAAAGGAGTGCTTTTATTGATGTCGATCTTGATTTTGATTCCGGATGAGTAAGATACAAAGTGCATTTTCCGTATTCGGAACAAAATTTCTTCCATCTTTACTACTGAAACCAGGCCATTTGCCTTGCTTCTAACACTGATATGCGTTGATCAGGATCCGGCTGAAGAAGCCCGTTCAAAACGGCCCAGGCATTTGCGGAAAGTGGTTCGAAGTCACTAAGTTGCCGGTAGTGTTCGATCACTTCCGTGAGGCGGCCTTCCTGCACATAAGCAAATTCAGCGCCGAGTGGACCCCACAGAGTTTGCGCCGGATCCAAATACTTTTGATTCCAACTCCATGGCTGCTTTCCCGTCAAAAGAGAGAAAAGAATAACATCACATGCCCACGCGTCCGTCTTATAAGGATCGAAGCCCGGTTGTCGAGCATTGATCTCTATCGCACTTCCGAGCATTTCCGGAGCCGCGCAGCCAGGTTTACCGCACTTGCAAGGCCAGCCGACACAATTGCACAAACGCACGGGGCGCGTTCTCAGGACTGGCGCCTCTACAGGGGCGTCCGCTGCTACTGGAGTGCCGTGTGGTGTTGTGCTGTTCTCTGGAGTGGGGAGGCGAATCACCATTCCCCAGTCGATAATTACGCAGCGACCGCTGGCATCAAGCATAGTATTTTCCAAGCTCACCTGCAGGACGAAATAAAAGAACGAAGAATAGCACGATGAGGCCTGCAAGAGATCCCAGCAGTAGGTATTTGACTACACACTCACATCGTGATGAGCGAGTCCAATCGAGTGGGCTGCTGCGAGGCCGTCTAAAATCTGAACAAACAAGCGCAAATAACGATGCTTTTAGTGAAAAGGCATCGAAAAATGTAGGAAGCCGCAACACAATTTTAAGCAATATACGCCAAACCTGTTTCATGTATTCTCGAGCTGTTTCTCGGGGAAAGGCTTGGGTTCGTCCGTCTAATTTTGGTAGTGCCGCAACTACTTCGAAAAGGTCATCACCCAGGAGCGGGAGAACTAGGTACTCTGAATTCTCATCTTCAAGCACATCTTTTGCCACATTCAATCGTGACGCATCTCCTGGCAATTCTGGTGCCTGGCCGGACGCTTGAAGCTCCCTTTGCAGCGCCAGCCGATGCCACATCCATTTGTGGCACAATATCTATCAATAAATGGAGAGCTTGAAATGTGAGAGAGTGTATTTAACGAAAGTTGTTATCGAGCAAATACTAAGTAAAGCATTTCTTTAAATTGAGCACCTACTTCTTTTTCAGGGTCTTCATCCATGGGCGGTCTTTCTTTGTTCAGGCGTTTGACGGCAAATGCCGCGCCAGTTGAATCAAGCTGGAACGTGCGCACACCATCAATTGGCCCCACTTCGAAGGCTGCCAGTGTACGAACAATCATTCCTAGATTCGGACGATAAATAAATCAAAGGGAGAAGATTAGGCAATCCTATAACTTTATTGACTCGTACTAGACATCTTGACACAGACATTGCTCGATGCTCAAAGCAGCGCACGTACAGCTTCTTACCGCCGCGGCAGTCGTCGATTTTTTTCTCAATCGCATAACACATGTTGTTGCCTTGATTTACATCATTGTTTTTGAGGCATAGAATGTGCCAGAGCGGTTCATTGCGGATTGTATGCGTGCGAACGCCATCTGGGCTAATCACCGCGCCCCGCACAATCTCGCATGGTTTACCCTCAGATGACGGAAACGGTGAACGCCGCGCCCCCAGTCCTACTTGTTCGAGGCCATTGAGCAGAGCCTCGCGGCCATCAGGCCCAAGAGGAAGAGTAGGCGTGTGGTCAGTGGCGAAACCATGCATGGCAGCGTTAACGCAAGCAGCAGCGGCTGCGTGGGATGGGTCTGCAGTGAATTGCGCCAAGTATACAGCGAGGCGAGGGCCGACACTCGCGTTGTGATCCATCGATAAAACATCACGCAGGCCCAAAGTCAGTACTTGATCTGATACTGGAAGGACATCGTCGCGAAGGTTCAATAGCCTCAAGAAGTTGCCAGTGCGCTCCTCTTCGTCTAAAGCCGCCGCCATGCTTAGATGACGGACGATGTAATTAATTTTACGATCTGCAAGCCAAGCACTCCTAATCATTCGTAAACCTACGTCGCAGGGTCCTTCGGTACATACGTACATACTACAGATAGGTACAGTACGTTTACTTAAACCGAAGGACTCTGGGACGTAGGTTAACGAATGATTAGGAGTGCAAGCCAAGATCAAGCAATCCCCTTGGATCAAGGTCATCAAAGTCGTCAGTACGTACCTCATCAGTAATAACGCCCCTCCGGGGCACTCCCCATCGTTCGCGTAAATCTACGCACGCACAAGGCCTTCGGGGTGGCAGCACAGCTGCGCAGACGAATACAGCATCCTCAAAAACATTCCATATACTGCATATTGTACTAAAATAGTATATTCCACTCCCGTTTGGATTCGGCTTTGGCTTTGATTCCGGTAATCCATATCCCAGCGTCTATCATACCTTCGGGGGCGTTCCTGGTATTTCAGGACCTGTGTTGGTGTCAGAAACAATACCTTCGTGCTCGCCATGGTAATGGTAACGACGAAGAGGCCGCTTATAATGGTCTGTGAACTCTAAACCCAGCTATAATTCTAGCCCAGGAGGCTTTCGGTATCTTTCGATGCCGACTAGATGGCACTTTTCCTGTTACTTGTTACTAAAAAAACGATCCCCCCTCGGGGATCTCATAAATCTCACAATAAAACAAAAAAGACCTTGCTCAAGTCCAAAGCGATTTTTTATTACTTTATGCGCATTTATGTACATATTCAACGCAATTGAAGCCCGAGTACTGCTATTTATGCTTATAACAACCGTATTCTTCCTTTTCTTTGTTTTTGGAGACTATACAAGAGAGGAACTCGGCTATACTGATACTGGAGACTAGAGCGTTTTTTCCTTGTGCTCTCCTCGCTCTCGGAAGATCGATTCCAAGAGCCACAAGGCCGAGGAAGCAGATACATGGAGCACATGTTCGAGCCCACGACTTTCATGCAAAGCGGACTTTAAACAGCCCCACACACCACACCGATACCGGAACAGCGACTGGATCGCCGTCGTCATCGTGTAAACCCATGGCGCTGCAGGCGTTCTGAGTACACACCAGGCGCATCTTGGTAGTCTCCACTTGGGGCACCAAAGCAAATTCTTGAAGCCCATCTCGATCGAGCGTGATTAGATCTGGCGACACATCAATCCAGTTTGCTACTTCGTTGCCTTCGGGATTAGCTCCTGAGCTTCCAATCAATGCCTCCATGTGAAAACGCCGAACGGAAAGTGGGCCACCCGGCATTGGCGGAATGCTTATGCCAACAAACGATACAAGGCGAGGGATGCCCCCGAAAGAAAACTCCAGGTACTCCTCTCCTTCTCCATATGGGAAGCTTCCATTCTGAGAAATCCACCATTCATCCTTAGTGCTGCTGAGCACACAATCAAGTGGAAAGTCACCTCGTGTGGACGAAGAACCACACACTCTCACATCATCATGCACGACTCGCTGAACGACCAACTTTTCAATGACTAAATCCACGACGCCTTCGGGGAGACTCCAGCCCCTCTCGCCAAGCAGGCGGCGAAGAACAGGTATCGACGGTGTGCCCATTTGGGTCGTTTGAAGTGGTCGTTGTTCTGGCTCAGGGCAGAGACGAACATTTTCTGGCTTAATCATCATTGTCTTCGACGACAGCAGCCGATCTGGTTTCCAAACAACATCGTGCAGCATGATTCCAAGCCGCTCACCGTCGGGTTGAAATTGCACTACTCTTCCCACATGATTGTTGAACTTCGCAGATTTCAGCCCAGTCAGGCGTACACTGGATCCTAAATGAATATTCTTCGTTGTCATGTTCTTGAAAATAGTAAAATTGGCTTCTAAGTCTTCAAGATACACGATAAGCAGATGATACCAACGTTAATGTCGAATAAATCTTTGAATGTTGATGTACGTCAGAGCTCTTATCAACCAAAATCAGGTAAATCAAGGTGAAAGTAAGGTACCGGTAAGTACTTATCGACTTGTCGACTACTAAAGTCGTCAGAAGAAAGGTAGAGTAACTAAGGCACGAAACTCGTTTCCAGTCCACGGGGGTTGATTCTACGCTCGCTTGTTCCTTAGAATATTGAATGTTCTGCCAGATGTACCCAGAAGACTAGCAAGCTCAATGAATTAGAGGGCTTAAGCATCCATCCGTGCCCTGACTACTGACTACTCTTCGCTAATATAGGTACTGTACACACTGTACAGTCAGTTTCGTCAGCGCGGAGCAGCAGAGCAAAAAAAAAAAAGAGACGAGGGAAGCAAGAAAAAAAGAAAAAGACCTTTTTTAAAAAGAATACTTGGAGGAGAGGCGGAACGACTGAAATGCCAACTGATTAGCTCCTCTTCTCATAAAAGCTCCTCCATTAATGTTAGCTCCATTACTTTTTGCCTCTTCCTGTTATCCCGGGGCCTTTGAGCCTATGCAATAGCTACTGCTTATGCCTTCCCGACTTTCTAGAATGTAAGCTCGGAAGAATATAAGTGCACTAAATGAGCAAAACATAGAAGAAAGGAGCTGCGTATTTCTTCTTGGTGGCGTTCTACTTCCAGCCCTTCGAGGCCTGTGTCATCTAGAGCCGAATTAGTGCTGTACATCAGCCAGTGTGCCAAGAGCCAAGAGAAAGAGGGCCAATCCAAAGCCTAGAGAATCCAGCGCTTACAAATGCAGTGCCCTCTCGTGTCTCGTGGAGTTCGCGAATATTAAGTGGCAAATAGCTCGGGGATAAAATTCATAGCTAAAAGCAGGGAAGATATAATCTGCCTATTAATTTCGGTTCTGGCTTTCTAATTCCGGCTTCTCGCCGCGCTGGGCCCAGCTGATTATGATTATGAATTCTGTAATCTCTTATTCAAATCGCATGGCAGCAAAAAAATCTACAATTTAATCATTCTTCTGCAGAAAAGTCATGAGCAAAGTATTCCTGCAAAAGGTTCTCCGTTTCTCGAAGCGCGTTTGCCCGTTTTAAACCTTGAGCTTGTTCTCTTGGCTCCAGGGCTGACCTCGTATCATTCTGACATGCGCCATGCGCGAGCTCAAACAATCCTTGTAGCTCCAAATGATCATGAGCAAATACGGTAATACCACAAACGTCATTTTCAGCTTTCACAATGCCTTCAGTGACAGGAGCAGGAGCAGAAGCAGGTGTAGGAACTTCCAACACTGACGACTCAGCTGATGCTGCAATTGCTTCAGGTGATGCCGCAGTGGGCGCAGCGGAGCGAGGGTAGCGCTGAGAGAAGTGCGTAAGGACAAGGAGGCCTCTGTGGTTCATGTCTCGAGCTACACTGCGAGCTTCTCCAATCGTCGAATGCCGCTTGCGTCGAGCATCCTCCCTGTCACCAATAGTAGGCCACATGCACAGAATTGAAAACAGTTTATTTCAGAAATCGAAGAAGATGATGCGACAGATCTAGGGACAAATTAATACAAATTTAAACAAGTAGTTCCATTGCAAAAGAACAATACCTATATTCGTACTGGAATTTACGAGACTTGACTGCATATCATATGTGAAGGTAGCCCGTACCTGCGCTCGTCACCAAAGGTTGCTTCATGAATGAGAACGCTAGCATGGCGCCCTGCGGTTGCAAGCAGTGGACACGGTCGCGTGTCACCACTGTACACCACCACAAAAGGAGTGGGTGATTTATTTTGTGTCGAAAGAGAAGGCAGTGCAGGTATCATGCTTTTCGACGATGGTCGGAAGTTCAACACCAGTCCATATGCCTCTTTGCAGTGAATTACGGGCACTGACGAGAAGCTCATCAACATCGGCTCCCCGGGACCCTCAAACCTACGATCACCACCTCTGCCATGGCAAGGAGGAGGCACTCGAGTAGCATTTACTAAGTGCATGTATGCAGGACTTTCAGGCCAGTTTGCTTCAGCAGGTGTGGCCTCAAGCAACACAAGCCCTCTGTCTGCCAACTGCCCAGTGAGGCGGCGACGCGCGCGCACGTGAGCGAGTACTTCTGGTGCTGCAATGAGCGCGAGCTGATTACGAGCTTGGAATCCTGTCGGCTCGAGGCTGTTGTGTGGTGGTGGCGGAGGAGGGCGGGGCGGTGGGTACGGAGGTGGGCGCGGAGGCAGAGGAGGATGAAAGCTCGCTGCCTTTGACATGTAACCAGCTGCTGTTGGAGGTGGCATCGGCGGGGGGCACGGCACTACATGGGGAACAACACTGTAAGCAGACGGTGCTGAGGCCTGTGATGGAGTTTGCGGCGCTCTAATTCCTACGGACGAAGTGCTCAGAGGGGTTGACTGAGTAAGATCATCAGAACGTAGAGTGCCTACAGCGTCTAGCAATGCAGGAAGACCCGAGTGGTGGTCGGCATGTTTGTGGCTAATCCACACGCCAACCAATGCTGAGAGCACTTCCTGCCACGTTGGCCGCACATGTTGCTTTTCATTGGAGTTATTGGCGTTACTGCTACTGCTAGGGCTAACATAATGGTAATCAGGAAAGTGCGCTTGGAGCTGACCAAGTACACCCTCACCGCAATCTAGCAACAGTGACCACAACACAGATGCGGTATCCTCAGAACTTGGTACATCTTGGCGCCTTGAAGTAGCGTAGAGCAAAAGGCCTGAACAATTCCGGTGGGGTGATGGTTTGGCAGAGCCAGATCCCAAAACTACCAAGTTCAGCGAGGGAGTGGGGTCGTCCGAACTCCGAAGCGACACTGATTGCTCATTTGAGTCCGCAGAAGGCCGACGCTTATTAATTGATAAACGCTGCCGCAAAGCCTCGGCTGCTGCACGATTGGCAGCCTCGCTTCCCACAACATCAGAGCATTTAAGAACTTCCTTCTTCTCAGCTGGTACTTCTTTTAACTCCATACATTCTGGACTTGCTTCTGCACTTTCAGACTTGGAACTGATGCTGACGCTTTCTCTATCGGCCAATCTTTGAGCGAGCCACTGCCTAGCGCGGTCAATTGACTTCACTGCAGGAGTAGACGTTGTTTCTGATTCTGCAACGTCGATTTGATGTTTGCAACCATCAGAATCATCGCTGTTTTCGTCATCGGCTTCATCGATTTCATCATCAATATTATCTAAGGTCGAGGCTTCTCGTTGCCTTCGTTTGGCTTCATCAACGAAGGTCGCAGTCTGCTCGACAACCTTACGAGCTTGTGCAGCCATCAGCACCAATCGACGAGGTGCAGATTTGCAAGGCGCGCTCAGTTTATAAGACGAATCCTTCGGCGATGCTGCCAACGGAGGAGGGTAGGACCCAGGAGCCAAGGCATGAAGCGTTTCCCATGAAGATAGTGAACGATCAAGCACACCCTTGACAGAAGCGAGGCGATTACCATGGTGTAGCCAGTAATGCTTCAAAGGTGCTTGCGGATTGCCAAGAGTCGGCCACCACCCCGGAGCTAACGGCAGTTGGGCAGGAGCTACGAGAGACGCTTGTTCGTTAGTAGGCAATGCAAGGTGAAAAACCACTGGTTTGAAACTTCCATCACATTCTCCTTGAAAAGGTCTTGAATTCATAGCCCAATTGGAAACTCGCTGTTTCTCGGTTTCAGAAGTAGCCGGCACCACAACAAAGCAAAGATGGTCAGCATTGTCACCTAACTTCAATTTGACCACGAACGCCACTGTGCCACTACTTTCTTTCATGACAGAATTCCGAGAGCGTTCATCCATGGCAGCTCGCTCTCTCAACTGTGCAGCCATGGAGGGATTTACCTTCACAAGCTCTGCCCAAGATATTGGCGCTGGTTCATTGAGCTCTTTTTGCAAAGCTGCGAGAAGTCGAGCAGCACCAGCGTCTTGAGGTGCCGGTATTTCTTGTGCTTTCACTTCAATTCGTTGTCGCTTAATTCCAGGATTCTTAACATTATCATCATCATCTTGGGTCTCTGTCGAAGTACACTTAGCCATGCCAGCACACGATTCGCACAAATCAAAGTCACAGGGGCGGCACCCAAACATCCGTGAACTTTTTGGAAATTTGTTTTTACATGTACTGCACGAACATCCATCGAACGGCGTGTCGTATTCAAGTAAAAAATGTTCCTCCGGGCACTGCAGCTGAGATTGCGATTCGAGGCAAGAGCAGTTCGCACAAATATCATAATCACATTCGCGGCAGCCCCAGAAAGTCGTACCTTGAGGTACACTTATTTCACACTTGCTGCACCAGCATCCATCACAAGGTGTCGCGTATACCTCCACCACGTGATCTGCAGGACATTTCAACTTTCGTAGCGATGGCGGCAGCTGCCGTGAGGCTTCATGAAGAGGATCAGGTAAGTCGCCTAGCGCAACCGCCTGCACTTCAATGATTCCATCGTCGAATTTATAAGATTGTGAAGGACTGCCTGCGGACACTTCAGCTACTTTAACGGATGGGTATTGACGGGCCACGAACCCTTTCGTGGAGTCCACTAAATCAGCCGAACCGTGTGGTCCTATGACACTAAGAGTTTCAGCACCTGCATCGCTGAGCGCAAATCGCAAACCCGCTAGTCCTCCTGTGTGCGCTGCAGAGAGATGGCTCATGAAGAGTGCCTTTATAGTACCAACTTTGCCTACGTGAGCGTCCATCAGCGCCCGCTGAAGACCATCAGGCGCTCCGAATAAGTAACGAGCGATTATGGTGCTAGTTTCAGGCGTTTGCGGCCCAGAGGCGGAGACTCGAACCGCGGACAAGAGCAAGGCATCGCCCGAAACTGTTTTGATAGTATCTAGCACGATGGTCAGGCAACCTCGTTTGAACGCCTCTTGAGCAATACGCGAATATGTTGGTAAGTCTTCCATTGATCAAACTTAATGTGAGTCGATTCAGCAGCAAATAGACCTACTAGTAGCAAGATCTAGCTAGGTAAGCTTTCGGTCTTTGAATCCTATCCAACCACCGAATGCAAGGACTCAAAGTAGGCTGAGCTTACAGCTTACAACTCACACCTAAACGTCGAAGGCCTCTATGAACTCACGTAGGCTAGCTTTTTTTAGTAGGATTTAATTTTACTAGACGCTAGTGAACTAGTAGTGAAGCGATAGGGCATTAGAGGCCTTCACGGATATGTCGCTGCTGGTTTGATGGCTTGAACACTTTGGGTTTCAGATTCAGGCGACTTCACGAGAGAACCGAAAGAATCAGCCCTGTAGGGTACAGTAGTAAAGTACGGCGACCGCGCAGCTTGTTTTTGCGCCGGTGTCCGGTGTTCAAAATAAGCGACACATGCCTGAAGCCTGATAGCCCAGTCTTTTCTGCGCGTGGCCCATCATTGTTACCAGGGGCTACAACACGAGCAGCGGCGCAAATTGCAGCTGAGCGAGCAATCGTTCAAGATGGCCTCAGTAGAAGCTCCGCTAGCCTCTAGCGACGGACCACGAAGGCGTGTGGATCCGAGCGAGTTGCCGCATATCGAAATCATCGAGACCAACGAAAGGCATGCAAGCGCACCACCTTTCAAAAAGCTTAACTACGTCAAAGAGCGATGCGAGTGCAAAAGGTGAGGCTTGTGTTATTATTATAGATGTGTGTGATTGCGAGCATTACGTTTTTATTATTCAATCGTGCAGTAGTGGCGTAATTGAAGCTTGTGATGTGACTGGATCTTGCCCATAGGCGAGGCTACGACTGCGCCGGGCAGGAGTGCCTTAATCGAGCATTGCGGCAAGAGTGCACTGGGAGCACATGTGGCTTGAGCAAAGAGGAGTGCCTGAACCGCTGCATGCAAAAGCGAAGCTGGTAAGGACTACAGACCCACTTTAGATACGCCTCTTACCCCCTTGCGTTGCCTCTCGCTGAACACCATTATGACTCTATAATCTCTCCGCTATACCTGTAACCCCACATCGGATGTACAACAGGCGCAACGTAGAGATTCGCGACTGCGGCACTAAAGGGCATGGGCTGTTTGCCGCTGAAGACATTGGCGCTGATGCATTCGTGATGGAGTACCACGGGGAGATCATTGGGGAGTCGGAGTTCGTGAGGCGATCGACTGAGAGCGGCCACCGGTAAGCATTGCTTGGACGTCTTTTGGTCAATTTTTAATCGCATACTTATGAGTCAACTATTATCTCATTGTTGAGCTATGTAACTTTCTTGTGCCCTAAAATGGTGTTCTCATGTCCCGACCCTCCCCCCGCCTGCACCTAATATTTGCTTACGCTTTTGCCCCTTCATAAAGGTATTTCATGGCGTTGGACGACGGCGAGTACTTGGACCCATCCCGGCGGGGGAGCATAGCACGGTTCATGAACCACAGCTGCGAGCCCAACTGTACGATGGAGATTTGGACGGTGAAAGGCGAGCTGCGCGCGTGCGTGTACACCAAGAAAGCAGTGGGGCTGAACGAAGAGCTGACCTTCGACTATGGCTGGGAGCCCATGGCTAGGAAGCCTTTGACCAAGTGCTTGTGTGAAACCCCCAGCTGTCGCCTCTTTGTGGAAGACTGGCCAGCGTTCGATCCGGTGAGTGCATTTTTAAAAAATGAATGTTGATGGTGGGATGGGGTGGAGGTTTTAGCCATAATATTATGCTACGTCTTCATTTTCTTGCTTCTTCTCACTCATTCATTTTCGCTGACACTTCTTTTGGCTGCAACGTTTTTTTGTGTCTAATATCAGAACCCGGCCGCCCACCGTCTGGGTACCTGGGAGGTTCCGCCGGGCGCCCCACTGGGTCTGCACCACCGATTGCCCACCCACGGACAGGCTCCCAAGCGTGAGTTTGACGCGAGCCTCGGCATTGCCATCAAACCCAAGCATTGGCCAGTGGATGAGAGACTGGTAAGCGTGCACTTGCGTAGGTGTGTGAATGCTCGTTCTCGAAAGCACTTTTAAATGCGGTCGTTGTTGCTCTCATTTGTCGTGTGTGTCGACACTTCAACATATGTCAATTTCTACATGTGCGCTTGACCCTGCTACCGCATTCCTTCTACTGCTATCAGGTGGAGCGCCGAGTGCGGGTGTGGTGGGATGGAAACGCTGATTGGTTCGAAGCTGACATCGTGGGCTACGACAAGGACACCAAGCTTCACCTCGTGCAGTACTGCACCGATGCCGAACAATCCTACGAAGATCTCGCGTCCTACGTAGAGAGGGGGCTTAAAACTACGGTGGAGATGGGGCAATACAAAAGCTCGACCTTGGGCACCAAGGAAGGGAGAGACAGCGAGCCAAGCACAGCAGATGGTAAAAATGAAGAAAAAGCACCAACCACAACTGCCGAAGCCGCCACCGCTGCTGCTGTGACGAAAGCTGCAATTGCTGCAGGCTATGAAGGTCTCTTATACGGTGGGCCTTGTGACGCGGTGAAGTTCTTAAAGAAAAAGAAGAACGAGGATGGAGATCCGCCGAAGGACAACGACAATGACAATGGCGAAGGCGAGGAGAAAGAGAAAGAAGGCGCAACAGAAGAAGCAACCTGTTCGATTTGGGAACTCCTCAACGAAAACGAGAAAGCCACACCGGACATGGTAAGTAAATATTTCTGTACTCTCTTGACTTTATTGGCGGCTTGTGTCTGTCGCATGGATTGTTGGGTCAAATCTTTGTCGATGTCCTCTTCTTGACATGTATATATATGTATGTTTTCACTCATGCCTTTGTGAACATGTGTATGCGTGAATCTATTACCAGGTGTTAGCACCTGAGACTCCCGTGGTGATTCCGAAGCGAATGAAGGAGAAGCGCCGGCAGTCCTCGCCGTCGTCGTCCTCAGGCAGTGCGCAGTACCCGCCGCCTTTGCTTCATCAGTCCAAACTGCGAAAGAGCGGGTTTCGCCGCACCCTCGGAGGAGGGGGAGGATTGGGAAATGGCAGCGACGTGGCGGCGGGCCGGGAAGCGTTGGCGTTTTATCGGCGAGAACAAGCTGCGAAACAGGCGGCCGCTGCCAAGCAAGCTGCGACCAATGCGGCGATGATGCGGCAAGGCCTACTGGCACCGTCTTCTGTTAGCAGTGGCAGTCCTCCAGGAGGTGGCAGCAGCGGCGCTTACAACAACCAGTGCAATAACAGCAACAGTAGCGGGTCGCCTACGGCTGGAAGCGGTTCGATTATCACTCCACCGGCGACGGCGGTTGTGTCCTGCCCCTCCGGAGAGGCTGTGGTGAATTTCGGGAACCTCGACTTGAAGGTGGGTTGTGAGTCAATCCTATCTTTTTGCTTTCCTTTTTACATCGTCTCTTCTCTGCCTACTGTTTCAAGTTCATCGTTTTTCTCGTGAATCACTTTGCTTTTTAGAAACAATGAAAATCAACAATTTTCACTAACATATCGCGCACGTTTTATCATTCTTAGTTACTTCTTTAATGTTTCCTCCGTCGTTTAGACCAAAAACCTCTGGGTAGGCACTTTTCAGCTGCGCAACGATGGCAGAAGTCCCGTAGCTTTTCGCGTAAAACTGGCTGCGCCTTTGCTTGAGCCCTCTAGTGTAATGCCAGCTTCGCCCAATCAACCACCCTACGGGAACACATGGGCTGCCACACTCTTACCACATGTAGAAAGTCGCCCTGCTCTTCCTCCTTCGCACAGCAATGGCAGTAGTAGCAGCAGCAGCAGCAGTGCCCTCCCTTTGCTTCATCACTCTACCAAGGAGGAATCCTGGCCTTTGCCTGATCCGCCCTCAGTCGCTCCTGCCTTTGGTCTGTTGCTGCCAGGGCAGAGCGTTGCCGTGCGCTTCAATGCGCTGCGCGAGGATGCCGCCAAATTGAGAAACTTGCTGCTTGCTGGTGGGCCCGCGGCGCATCATCAAGAACATGAGGAAGAATCAGCAACTGGGGCCACCACCCACGGTAGCTCTAGTAGCAATACTAGTAATGGCCATAGCAGCAGCAACGGCAGCAACGGTACGAATGGCGGTAGTGGCAATGGTGTTAGCAATGGCGATGGAAGCACCAGCAGCAGTGCTCGCAACCATAGTAACAGCGGTGCACTGACCTGGGCTAGCCGTTGCGCAGTGGTGAAAGCCTGGTGCAGTGGCACCTCCACCAAATTGTGGTATGGAGTAGACGCGCTGGCTTTACGACCTGAAGACGATGCAAATGCGGTGAGAACGAATAATGAGAACAGCGGAGGTAACAAGAAGGAGGAGAATCCATTAGAGGCGCCCTCGAGTAAAAATGGTGTTATGATATTTGTATTCAATTGGCTGACCTTTATTCGTAATTTTCAATTTTCGTTTCCTCGCATGCGAAGGTGCAACAAGGAGGCCCCAAAGCTTCGCAACGGCTCTTTGAAGACATCGCTTACGATCTGGCCGAATACAGGGGGAAAGATACCTCTCCGAGGGACGAGTGGAGAACTCCTTCTTCTTCGTCGGACAGGAGAAAGGTGCCAGACTTGAGCCCTTCCGCACCGATTCGTCTGAACGCCAAGGAACTTACTTCAGGGAATAATGGCAGTAGCAGTAGCGCTGCTACGAGCAGCAGTGGTGCAGCAACAGCAACTGCAGGTTCAGCAGTGCCGGGACCTCATTGTCGTTTGCCTGTGGCTTGCGCCTTTCAAGTCGACGCTGAGGCTCTGCTCTCAGGCGAAGAAGCGTTACACAAGGAAGCGTTCAGAGCGGAAGCACTGCTGAAGAAAGCAATGAAACAAGTGGAACGCCAGCAGCAGAAGCAGAGAGACGAGTACGAAGGCAAAAACTCGCGCAGCAGTAACGGCAGCGACAAGAGCAAAAGGCGCTCGAGCGGCGAGAAAGAGACTGACGAGGAGCGCCGTCGCCGCAAGGAGCACATCAGGCAGCGAGATGAAGACGGTAGGCACAGGGCAAGGTCAGAAGACGAAGAGGCAAGGCGCAAACGAAGGGAACGAGAAGCAGATAAGGCAGCAGCAAAAGCAGCAGAGAAAGCGGCAGATGAAAAAAATGCAAGTGCCATAACTACAGATGATGTGCCAGCAATGGCAGAAGGTGCTCAACCTTCTTCATCTTCAGAGCCCCAAGACACTGCATCACCAACTTTAAAGCGACCCCGGAACGAGGAAGGCGGCAGTAGCAGTGCGAAGACTAGCAAGAGCAGCAGTGGCGGTAGTCGCCCGCTCGCGCTGAGTTCGGTGGACTTGAGAAATGTCGGGGACTTATCGGAGACGGCGGTGAGAGCGGGGTGGCGCATGAAGTATTCGAGCAGTCGCAACAACAAGCCCTATTTTTACCGTTTAAAGCATGAAAGTGACGTGCTTTGGAGCAGGACGGAGGTGAGGAGTGTAGTTGTATAACCTTGGTTGCATCTTCTGTTGATTAGATTAGGTGTAAGGCCTTGGTTGTAACCTCGATTAATAATAGTCTCCTTTGAAAGTATATTCCCCTTGTACATCAATTCAGCAGATGGAAAAGAGAGTGAGAGAATGGGTGAGGGCGCGCAAGTTTATTGTCACCTTTGAAATTATATTCCCCTTGTACATCAATTCGACAGATGGAAAGGAGAGTGAAAGAATGGGTGAGGGCGCGCAAAGATCGCAAGAAGGCTGAAGCGGCTGCTGCGGATGGTGGTGCCACTGATAGTGGTACAGCTGAGAAAAAGGAAGATGCAGAGGGGGGCGTGGAGGCTGCTGAGGCAGGAGCAGAACACAAGGAAGTGCATGCCGTAGGTGGTGGTGAAAAGACAGCAAGTGTTTCGGACGATGAGATGAACACAAGTGACTAATAAAGACGAAGAAAATTCTGAAAGTGGAAGTGGGGAGTGCGGTGCGATTTCGTTGAGAAGTACTTTATGATATATCTTCCTTAAGAAAGAA
>Ga0307930_1001713_pt1 | contig 17224 bp, 13 predicted proteins | sample OrgLakmetageno46_FD_203161 | JGI IMG/M metagenome (GOLD analysis project Ga0307930, IMG submission 203161) | Saline water microbial communities from Organic Lake, Antarctica - #46 | ecosystem: Environmental > Aquatic > Non-marine Saline and Alkaline > Saline | place: Antarctica: Organic Lake...
TGTGCGTGCGCATACATGCATGCACGTGTGCGTGAATGCGCTGATGCTTAACAAGAAGCCTACTTGCAATTGCACACTTCGCCATGCACCCATCGCATGTATCCTCCCTCTTTTGAGCTGTATTCTTTTTTCTCTTGTTGCGGACACTTCTCCACACCAGGGCGTGTGCCAAGACCACCGCCCGTTGCAGCGCGCGTGCGGGACCATGGAGCTGGTTGACCCTGCCCTGTGCAGCTCCCGCCACGGCTGCCTGCAGTACCTGGCCTCCACGAGGCGCACCTGCGCCCAACGGCTCTTTGACCTGCGCCAGCCCGAGCACTTGGAGCTGACCCAGCACGGCGCCACCGCCCAATTCTTGCGGCAGTTGCTGACCCTGTGCGGGATTCCCGTGGTGCCCCCACCGCAACAGGGAAGGCCCCCACCACCCGAAATGGAGTGCTTGGCGGAGTGGTTCGCCACGCCCGAGTCCCCGTTTACCAAATTGCCCAGTGGGGAAGCGTTCCATTTGTGCCGGGACGTGGTGCTCTTGGCCAAGTTTTTGGCGACTATGGAGACCCGGGAAGCGGAACTGATGCGGAAGCGGAAACAAGTGAATAGGTTCGCCCGCTTCTCGCTCAGTTTCGACCCTTCGGGGGGTGCGGGCCTAGCGGGGCGATCGGCGATGCGAAGCGGTGGGGGCGGCGGCGGCGCGGGCGCGCAGCACCGGAGGCCCCTGCAGTGGGAAGCGGTCAATTTCCGGGGAATCGACAAGTCCATCTGCGATTTGGCGGTGTTTGGGTGCGGGGGGCGGCAGCTCGGCTACGGAGAGGGTTTGCTGGTGCGGTCGCCTGCTGACGTCAGCCGCCTGGCCCCCGACACCAAACCCAAGCAACTGGCGGCGGGCGGCGTAGCTGGAGTGGCGGAGGTAACTGCATTCATTGACTAAGAGCTGCGAGCTCTTGAAGTATTTTTTTAAATAGAAATATTGTTCTACTGCGCTAAGAACTATATAGCCCCCAAACCAATTTCGAACATGTTGCTATCGTGGCCTTTTCTTGGACGTTTGTTTTCAACAAAACGATCGCTTCAGTGTTTGACTGACAACATTGAATCCTTCTTCCCATGCCTCACCGATCAGGTGAGCGAAGACGACGTGCTGTTTGCCGACGAGCTGCCCACTTTTGGGGGCACTCTGAGCCTGGAAGAGTCGGAGGCTTTGCTCTCGTACTTGACGGTGCCCTACTGCCGGGTACCCCTGGTGTGCGGCTTCTTTGCGGCAAGGGACCGTTCGTCTTACCTCATGAACGGCGACTTGCAAGCGCTGTTCACGGCGGTATGGGATATTTTTATTCTGCTCACTATATTCTTCAATCTCGTTGTCTTGCTCACGTGGGAATTAAGCAGAAATGATTCATTAGGGCTATCTTGAAAGTTTTTTTTATTTCCAGGTTTCGACTGTTTCCAAAATTGGTCTTCCAATGCTCCTTTTCCATAACCCTATGCGCTTTATTCATCTCTCTTCCCCCCTTTTTTTTTGCCCAGGTCCTCTTCGAAGGCGGCGCGTGGGTCGACGAACGCGCGAAACCGTCCTCCGTCAAGCACGTGCCTCTGCGCTGCTACGGCAACGACGACTCTTCCTCTGGTGGTTTCGGCAGCAGCAGTGGCGGCGGCAGTGGCGTAGGCGGGCGGGGAGAGAGCGACTGGAAAGACGTGGATGATGCGCCTCTGGACCATTCGGGGCTCGCGCACGATGCTGAAACCGCAGTGACGCAAGGCAAGGGCAATGTCAGGCCGGAAGCGGCGCTGGGCACGTCGTATGGCTTGCTCCTCAATGAGCTGGAGCATGCCCCCGCTGCGGCGATGGCGCCTTTGATGACCATTTTCAAGGCCGCCCTAGAGCTGAAAAACACCTCGGTGTACAGCCCGGACGCGCAGTTCATTTTGTTCTTGGTGGAGAGCGCGGTCCACGTGGAAGCGTATTTGACGCACGCTGCTTTTCAGCCACCGCCGACGCTGACTTCAGCATCAGGCAGCAGCTTTGGCAGCAGCGGCGTCGGCGACGGCAATGTGAAGTCTCTGAATGCGCACGCGAAACGCACGAAAGAGCTCCGCGCTCTGCGGCTCGACTTGCGCGCCCTTATGCTCGGGCCCATGGCTGCCATTTTGGACCGATGGGCGGACGTAGCAGGGGCAGTCTCAAGCCACGACGGTGGGGCTGGTACTGGGGCTGGTACTGGGGCTGGTACTGGTGCTGGTGCTAAAAGCAAAACAGCAGGAGGCGCGGGAGTTGGAGGTGGAGTTGAAGGACGAGTTCCTGGAGCAGCCGCAGCTGCCGGAGCCTCGGCTGCTCCTTCTGGCGATTTGCCAACCCTGTGCGTGGTGCACGCGTACCGGGCGCTGCTGTACAGCAACAGTACTCTAGAAGAGCTCGGGCAAGTGGCAGACCCCATCAAATGGACGGCCAAGTGGGTCGAAACTGCGGCCGCTGCTGCGACCACCACCACTGCAGGTGCAAGTGCAGGCCCAACGGCAGCGTCAACAAGTGCAGGTGCTTTCGCAGGTGTTGGCAGCTCAAAGAACACGGATAGCAGCAGCAGCATGGTCCCTGCCCGCGGCGAAGAGACCTTGTTTGCTCGCCTGCTCGGGGGCGCCGCCTTCGTGCCGAACTGGCACGGGTTCGGCCTCGGGCAGCAGCGGTCGGATTTGCTGCGGTGCTTGGGTGGCGACGCGCGCGACAACGAGCAAAGACTCCTGCGCTTCCTCCAGGTTTGATCAGGAGGAGGAAGATGCTCCTATAGGAGGAGAGTTGGTGGTGAAAATACCAAAGTGTGGCTTTGCCACTTGCATTCATTCATCTTACGCTCAGTGAACTAGTATTATGACATACGCCTTCGATAATTTCTGCTTATCGAAGCATCTTATTTGTTCCTCCTCGTAATCATTTTTTAAAATGGTTCAATCCACCAACTTGGCCTTTCTTCTCCTGTAGGCGCAAGGTGTCGACACGTCAGCCCATGTGCAGCCGGGGTCGCTCGACCGTTACCTGACAGGGCGCCCCCTGTACCTGAATGTCGGCGGCGAAGTGATCAAAGTCCCTACCGTAGCGAAACCTCAGCACTACCAAACCAAGAAGAAGAAGAAGGCAAGTAGCAGCAGCCACGGCGGCGGTGCTGGTGGTAGTGGTAGTTCTGGAGGAGGCAAATCCAGCGAAGGAAAGAGTGACGACGACGAGGACGACTGGCGGTTGCCGCCTGCGGACGTGCCCGAGCACTTGCTCTTCGCCACCATCCAAAAGCTGCGCCCCAATTTAGTGGCCTTTGCCGACCGGCTGCCTTCCGAGGTTCTGGGCCAGCAGTTCGGCCTGGCGCTGGGCACCGCCCTGCGATTGCCCCACCTGGGGGTGCAAGCGTGGGTGCAGCGGCCGGGGCCTCCGTCCGCGTCCTTGCCATCGTCTTCATCGTCTTCGTCCGCATCAAGCTTTCCTTCTGCCGGCAGCAGTAGCGGCAGCAGTGGCGGCGGCGGCAGCAGCAGTACCGGTCTGGGACTGTGTGCATCAGGACGCTGGGACGCTGTAGGCGCAGAGCTGTCGGTGGATTTGCAGACTACGGAAGTGATGTGGCGCAACGACGAGCTTAAACCGGTGCCGGACTCGATGGCGCAGTACGCGGACTACGCGTCCATGTTCGGAAAGCAACCCTTGCACTGCGGCCTGGTGGTGCGGCAGGAGCACCGCCACTGGGTTCACCTCGTGGGCTCCGAGTAAGCAAATCAAATGCACACATACTTACCAATATGTGTGTCATTTTGCATTTGTCAATCTATAAATTGATGTACTGCATCGTATCCGCAGACGTTTCTTTCGTATGATATAATTCCTTGTTATTAATTTTCTCGTCCTTTCTAACTACATACATTGCATGCTCCAACCTTCGTTAACTGAACGCGGGCGTATCTCTTGCTTTTTTAGGTACGACTTGATCGAGTGGGACGTGCCCGACCCCGAGCGCCAAGGGGTGGCTTTTCCTTTAGCGGGCGAAGGCACTCAGGTGGCCAAGGCTTTTCAGGAAGCTGCAGAACAACAGCAGCAAGACACTGGCGGCGGTGGCATGGGCGTGGGTGGTATGGGCATGCCCAACCAGATCCCTTCGTCTCGCTCGTCACCGCCGTCGTCACAAGGTTCTTCTGTCGATCCGGCGTCAGTGGCCATGCTGACGTCACAAGGGGTGCCCGAGGCTCTCGCGATCAAAGCCCTGAAGGCGGTGGCGCCTCGCAATGGGTCGGTGGACGATGCGCTCATGTGGGTCTTTACCGAGGGGCAACAAGAAGGGGGCGCGGCTATGACCGACGATCAGGATACCGCCACCACTGAAGCCCCACCTCTTCCCTTTGTGGAGTTTGAAGGCGTGAAGTTCAACCGAATCGTGGACTGCTACAGCGACGAGGAGTGGAATGAGCCGTCGGAAGCGTGGGCGATTGCCTTGTTGAAACCGGTGGTCCAGGCCTTGTTTCGCGAAGACAAGGACGACAAGCTCAAGTATGATTTGCTGCTGCCAGAGCTGCTGTCGTCCGATCCTCCTACTGGAAGTGGTAGCAGTGGTGCACCAGAAGCACAGCCAACTTCTTCAAGCGTTGTAAAGCCGGCGTCAGGCCAAGATGCCAAGGCTCAAGGCAAGCGCGTGGTGCGGCTGCTGGGCTGCGACAAGGCGGGCGAAGAGTGCGCGACCTGGAAGGAAATCGTGCTCCTGGAAGAGTGGGCCACGGTGCACGTCTTCAACTTGCTGAGCCACGGGCGCCGGGCGTTCCGCGCCCAGTGCTTCACGTCGGACGCGCGCGTGTCCTTGGCGAGCTTGGACCTGGTGGGTTTGTCCTCGCGCGAGCCCCAGCCCCCCGTGCTGGCGCGGCAAGCAGGGAGCTGGAAGGACGTGCGGCAGGCGGAGGGCTCGCTGGTGGTCACCCGTTTTGGGGGGGACCAAATCCTGGTCCCAGGGCGCTTGTTGGCGGGAGTGGTGCCTGCTGCCCTCCTGGAGTCGTACCGTTTCTGGCAGAAGAGCCCACCTCGCAGCAATAGCAGCAGCAGCAGTGAAAGGGTGTCAGAGCGTGCGTCTTCGTCTTCTTCTTCTTCTTGCCCAGCCCTCGTGGGCGAACCTCTTGATCCGTTCGACCCGTTCTTCGGCGACAAGCTGTTGTTGTGGCCGGCGGAGTCGGCGCCGGCAGCAGTTGTGCACGAAGCAGCGGCCGTGGCAGGTCCTGATGGGTCTACTGCTTCTTCGTTGAACAGTGCGCTTGGCCTTGGAACCCTCCTTGTACAGCGCGTAGGCGCACGCCCCAGGAGCAGCAGCAGCAGCCGGGCTAGTCGCAAAGGAAAGTCGAAAGCAGGGCATCAAGGTACCAAGAAATCAGCTGCAACAGCCACCGCCGTCGGGTCGGCCGGCGAAGAAGAAGAAGACCAAGAAGAAGCAATCACGCCGCGGTCCCCTGGCTCCGCCTCGATGGACTCGCCGACCAGGAAAGGCCCCTCTTTGCTTCGTGTGCGCAGCATCGGCCACGGAGAAGAAGAAGGAAGTGGCAGCGCAGAAGTACCTGTTGATGAAGCGCAGGTGGCGCAGCTGGGAAACCTCGGGGTCTCGGCCACCGCTGCGAAGCTCGCGCTGCGGGCGGTGATGACGCCATCGACTACTTCGACGACATCCCGCCGGGACCCGGAGGCTCTGCTGGGGGAGGCCATGGACTGGCTGTCCCAACCTGCCAATGTCGAAGCGGTGGAGTTGGCCGAGGCCATGGCGATGAGCATGGGCCAAGACGAAGGAGAAGCTGGAGAAGCTAGTGGAGGTGCTGGCGGTTCAGAACAGCCAGCTGCTGAGTTGGGAAAGTCGATGACCGACCAGGACGCCGCGTCCTCGGCTTCATCACCGCCGCAGCTACCGAGCCTCATGAGCCAAACACACCCTGCGTGGTCGTCATCGTCGTGGTCGTCATCGTCGTCGTCAAAGAGTGGCAAAAGCATTTCGGACAAAGGCCGCCCGCGGCTCGTGCTGCTCAACTTGCTGCACACCGCACCGGGCCCACCGACAACACCGTCAGCAGCAGGCCAAGACGCCGACCGCGCGAGCAACGCCCTGCACCGGTTAGCACTGCTTTTGAGCCGAATGGAAGACTTGAGCCATGTGTTGGTCTGGGCCAAAGCGAATACTGCGAAGGAAGAAGAAGACGGTGCCGGTTCAGCTGGAAATGCCCTCAGCGACAGCAATAACGAGGGCAGCCAGGCGCTGGCTGCGCGCGTTGAGTTGATTGAGTTGCCGCGGCTCAAGCTTCGCCTCAAGCCAGTGGTGAGCCGCAACGGCGCTACGGTGAAGTTGGAGCTCTTGGACCACGCAGGGTGGTTTGTCTCGGACCGGTTCTCTTCAAAAGCAACGGCTACGGCTGCTGGTGGTGAAGCTACTACTAGTAGCACTGCTGCAGCTGCCTCTTCACTTCCGAGCACAGCAATGGCGCTTGAAGACGAGGAAGAGAAGAAGGAAAGCGATGGTAGCAGTGCTAGCATGGGCAGTGCTTCCCTGCGCTGGCTGCCGAGTTTGTTGCATGGCCTAGGAGAAGCTCTGGTAGTTGAGTCTGAAGGCGAAGGCTTGCAGCTTCTGGTCCCAAATCACGATTTGCACCGGCCAGAGGTGAGATGAAAGAGAAAATAGGAAAGAAAACGTAGAGAGGTAGTGACTGCTGATCCGATCATGGACATCTGCTTAGTTTTTTTAATCATTAAGGAGGGCAGGGGTTGATTCTCTTTTCTTAGGTGTGAGAGCTTATAGATAGCTATCAATCTTTCTTACTCCACTCTAAAATCCCTCCCTTTTGGTCTGCACCCTATCTATCCGGGTATAACTCATTTTGAATTCTTCACTTTTGCCCCCTACAGGTTCAAGGGGAGCCGTTCTCGACTCTTTTAGTTGCTGATCGTGCGAACGGGGACTGGCAAGAAGTGATGGCTACCCGCTACTATCTGTACCCCGTCCACACCAGCTTGAGCTTCTTGCACACCCCCTCTCTGGCAGCGGCCCTCTACCTGGTTTTGTGCCGGTTCCTGAGCCGGGATTACGCAGCCGCCGCGGGAGTGGTGGCGACCTGTACGGTGGACGTGCCGTTTACCCCAGAAGAAAAGTGCGTCGTTCTCATCCGACTGCCTTCTTTTTGTGTTTTTGCCGTCTACATTTTCCCGATTTCGTGTCTTCTGTGGCTGCCCACTTTTGAAATTGGCTCGCCACATTTGTCTGTGTTCGCATGCTCTTCTTTAACCTACTTCTTTCTATAAACCCTTTGTAAGTCGTTTTTTTTATTTCCGACGGCCTCATGCTTCAGGTGGATTTTCGACAAGATCGGCCAGCGGTGCGCGCAAGACGCCCACCCAGACGCGCACGCCCTACGGCTCAAGCTCAGCTTAATGGTGGCCTACAGCGACAACAAGCCCAAATGGGAGGTACGCGCGTGAACTCGCAAATGGTTCAAATACGAATTTTCGATATATTCGTTGCCGTGGCCGAAAGTTCCTGCGTTATCTTGAGTCCTTGCGCGTGTTCTCTTTGAATGTGCACGCGGCGCTTGTGCCTCAAGTCTTCTGTTTCCCCATTTTACATGTGCTAGGCGCACGACGAGATGGGGCGTTACTTGGCCAAGCTGCCTCACGTGTCGGCGGCCTGCCGCTTGAGCGTGTCTGAGGAAATCGCGGCGCTGCGCCTGTGCAAACAGGGCCCCATTGCCATTCGGAACCGGCTGGAAGTGCTGCGCGGGCTCGAAGTGAACAAGCCAGGCTCGCCCTCATCGTTGCAAGGGGGGCGAGCAGAAAGCAGCAGCGCAAGCTTGGTGGACCTCAAGGGCCCGGCGCCGCGGTGGGGCGGGCAGCCGTGGCGAAAACTGTGCGCTACAGGGTTGGGAGCGCTGGAAACCCACGCCCAGCGCATCAAGCGGGTACTTACCGCGTGAAGGAGAAAGGTTTTGTGTTTGTGCGCGCGCGTGCGCACTCCCACCGAGCAGCACAAATGATTGAATTTGCGAGTGATTCTCTCTTTCACCGCTTTGTCTTTTCTTTCTTTCTTCTGTTTTTTTTTTTTTTTTTTTTGAATGGTATGCGACAATGGCTGCTCACGTGTTTTAACTTTCCTACCTTTCTCATTCAGGTGCACTACAAGCGGCCTGGGAGGTTGACGCCTCTGGGTGAATCCCTGAAGCGCGAGCGAGCACCCGACATCTCCGAAGACGGCAGTGGCGGCGGCTACGGTAGTGGAATGATGGGCATGGGTGGAAACATGGGCATGTTCGGTGGGGGGTTCAGTGGAATGATGGGCGGCGGAGACGATTTGGAGGCTATGCTCAGTAGAGGAGGCAGCATACCAATGCCCCCACGACCACCTCCGAAACCTCGGCCAGACCCTGAAATCACGGTGCTGCTGGAATCCATGGGCTTTGGTGCGAACGCTGCGCAGCGCGCCGCCCTGAGCGTGAATAACAAGGGCGTCACCGAGGCGCAAGAGTGGGCGTTTCAGCACATGACCGACGCCAATTTCAATGAACCCATAGGCCCGAACGAAGACTTGCGTGGGCAGGCCACCAGTGCCGCTGCTGGTGCTGCAGGTGCTGCTGCTAGTGCCGTCTCCGGCGACGCTGCTGCAAGTGCAGCCGCAACAGCCGCGACACCACCACCGCCGCCAGTAATTGATGAAGCGTGCGTGGCCCAATTGGAAGCCATGGGCTTCAGTGCCAACGGAGCCCGGCGGGCAAGTGCGGCCACCAGGGGCAATTCGGAAGCGGCGCTGGAGTGGGTGTTCGCCCACATGGAAGACGCCGACTTCAACGAACCTTTCCCAAGCCCTACTGTACCGCCTCCACTGGAGGTGCCAGGTGCTTCTTCTTCATCTTCTTCTTCTTCTACTTCTGAGGCAGTAGCAGCAGGAGGAGCAGACACGGAAGTAGACACGGAAGTAGTCGCTGGGACAGCAGAGGCCGAAGCAGCAAGTGCACAGGCAGCTGAAGAAGGCGACGATCAAGAACTCGCCATGCCTGACGCTCCCGGTGCTCTCACTCGAATCACATCGGTGAAGCGCGACGCTGAAGGCGCACCTAAACCGCCCAGCCCACCGGACTTGACGGTGGCAAGTGTGCAAATGAACTTGCCTTCGGCGCCTGTACCTGACGCTGCAGCACCTGCTTCTGTCACTTCAGCACCTGCTGCTGCGGCAGCCGCTGCATCAGCAGCACCACCCGCCTCTTCGACAAGTGCAGCAGCAGTGCCAGGGCAGTTGGTGTTTGACTTTTCGCAGCTCCTTCGCACCACGTCACCTCCTGAGGCCACAGCACCAACTGCGCCCACCACCACCACTGCAGCTGCAGCGCTGCCTCCGCCTCCCATGGCGCCGACGGCTGAGGCAACAGGAGCAGCGGGCGCAGGAGCAGCAGGTCCAAGCGTTGGGTTGCCCAACGGATTAGACATTGCTGCCATCATGGCTGCCGTCACTCAATCCTCGTCGAACGCAACTGCTACTGGGCAGAGCAACAATGCAGTTGCACCTGTTTCAGCAGCAGGAGCACCGTCAACCACAGCAGGCCCTGGAGTTAGCACTGCACCTGCTGCACCAGCAGCAGCGGCCGCACCACCGCCAGCACCGCCAGCACCGGTGCCGCAAGTGCTGTCGGTAGTGAACGAAGAAGACACTGCGAGTTTGTTGTTGGAAATGGCGGTGGCGATGGACGAAGAGTCGGGGGCGAACCGACAACTCGGCGCCGCGTTCCTTTATGAGGTAAGTGGGTCTGAGATTCGGAATGAGATTCCAACGCCTATACGTATTTATAATCATTGTTTAGTCGTCAGGTTGTGCTTTTTCAGCTCTTTTCTCCGTATCTTAATTGGCCTTCCATGCTATGTCTGCCTTTCTATGTACACTCTATGAAAGGTGGTGCGCGGGCGCGTGTCCTTGCAGCTGTTGGGCCAAGACGTGAGCTCGTCCCTCGGCGACCTCTGGGTGCGCCTTGCCCATTTGAAGCATGCGCGGTGGGGTCGGGAGTCGGCGGCCGACGCCGAGACCGAAGCGCAGCCCTCGCGGCTCTTTGCCACCCTCGCAGCTCTCTTGACGGAGAAGGCCCACCAACGCAACAGCAGCAGCGCAGCGATCAGCAGCAGCAGCAGTGGTAGTGTCGGTAGTGGTGGTAGCGTCGGTAGCAGCGGCGGTGGCAACAGCTCTAGTGATGAATGGCCCGACCTCCCTGCCGACGGCAATTCCACTGCGCGCATGAACCGTGGGTTCGACTTGAAGCGGCGCGCGCCACCGCCCAATCCTCTCGACGACATGCCGCGGCGCCCGCCCCCCAAGACCCCCATCCACGTGTGGCTCGAGCACCTGGACAAGAGCTTGCGGCTGTCGCACGGACAACCGGAGCGGCGGGTGCTCGAGCAGCAGTGGCATTCCGAAGCGAGCGCGCTCGCGAATCCCGCTGCCCTGGGCCTCGAGAAGCACTTGCATTTGGCTGTCGGGGAAGTGCCCAGGCAAGAATTGCTGCACCTCGCGTCGGTCAGCCCGTCGCAGCCCTGTAAAGCGCTGATTCGCCCCGTGCACGAGCAAGTGACACCCCTCGATTTCGTGGTGGAAGACACCAGCTGCCCGCTTCGCCCCGTCTTGCCCGATGACCCGAGTGGTGCTACTGCCACCGGTAGTAGTAGCGCCGAGATGCTGGCAGCAGCAGCTGCTAACCTCAAAGGTGATGACGTCACAGCAGATGCCAATGAAGTGGCTGCCTTTAGACTCGACGCCCGCGCTGCGTGGCGGCCTTTGGCTGCACCGCTCGAGATTTACAAGCTGGTCTCCCCTCGCCCGCCTGCCGCGGAGCCGCCTTTGCAAGGCTTGCCGTTTGACTTGTCCACCCACGGGGACGCCCAGTCTGCGGTGGCCGAAGACTTGTTGGCGCGGCTGGAGGCGGACGTGGCGGGCTACGCGAAGATGGTGCACGCGGAACAACTCTTTGACCTGCAGGGTGTAACGGACAAGGACGTGGCCACCATTGCCGCCGTGCACGCCTCTAGCCCTCAGGACGCGGCGCAGTGCTTGGCCCAATTGTGTGCCACTTTGGACACCTTGGAGGACCAACTCGCGCGCCTGGCCGCCTACGACCAGCGCATTGCGGGAGCTGCCTTGGCCCGTTCCGTCGATGCGGCCAATTGCCTGGACTTGAACCATCTTGTAGGTGCATCTGAGGGCATGCAAGAAGAAGGAACAGCAGCACCACCACAAGGAGCAGATGATGAAGCAGGCCTAGGAGTTGGCAGTGAAGCGGAGCGCCGCCTTCGGTTCAGTCTGCGGCGGTCTGCACGGCAATACCCTCCCATTAGCCCCAGCTTACTGACCCGCGCCCTCATGGCCAAGGACGCTGCTAGCCACTTAGCTCGCGCGAACCCTTTTCTGCCTGCCAGCGTTGCCAACGGCCCTCAAGTGCTGGGTGGGCTGCCTGCGGTGCTGCTGCGTCTGAACCGGGTGGCGCACGCGCGCCGCGCTACTGCGGCTGTGGGGCGATGCCGCGACTTGGCCTTGAAACTGGCCAAAAGCGCGGCTCTGGAGCGAGCTGCTATTGTAGCGGTGGAAACGGCGGCTGCGTCGCTTCCTAGTGAAGAATCTGTTCTTGGCAGCAGCGGTGTTGGAGTTGGCAGTGTTTCAGTGGCTGTGGCCTTCACGGAGTCAACCTCAAAGAGCAGCAGTAGCAGCAGCGGCAAAAGTGGCAGCAGTGGCATCGCCATGATCGACAACCTTTCCAAGCGCCTCCAGCAGGCAAGCCGAGTACTGGTAGGGCAACTCCTCGCAGAGCGGCACTATCTCTCAGGCCCGGACGGCCAAGATCTTGCCTCGAACATTACTGACGACCACAACAGCAGCATGAGTAGTGGCGAAACCATTGCGACGGACAAGCACCTTAAACCTGCGGTGTGGCTGGACCCGCGCTTCCTGGTGTTCGAATACGGCTTCGACATTTTGCTCCGCGCGAGGCAAGTGGAGATGGTGCGGTCCTTTGTGGAAGCCGCGCACACGGGCGAGTCCCGCGTGCAACAAATGATCATGGGGGCCGGGAAAACCACGGTGATTGGGCCATTGTTGACCCTGTTGCTGGCGGACGGAGAGCGGTTGGTCGCGCAAGTGATGCCCTCGGCCTTGCTTGAGATGAGCCGAAACGTGTTGCGGAAATGTTTCACCTGCCCTCTGTTGCCAAAGCGGGTGTACACCTTATCCTTTGACCGGTCGGTGGAAGATTCCGCGGAATTGGTAGACACTCTACGGTTCAAACTGACCGCAGCCGCGAAGGGACGAGGCGTGGTGGTGGCCGCGCCCGAAGCTCTGAAGTCAGTGGTGCTCAAGCTGGTAGAGCAGCTGCACTCGGTCGAAGGTGCCGACTTGGCCCAGCTCTTGGCGCCCTCTACCAGCGGGCGGCACAACCGCGAAACCGTAAAACTGCGGGACACCATGTGCCGAAGGGCCACCATGGCCGACGCCCTGGTGCCTATTTTGGACCTGTGGCGGGACTCGGTGCTGGTGATGGACGAGGTGGATGTGCTGCTGCACCCGCTGCGGTCCGAGCTCAATTTCCCCATTGGCGCTAAAGTGCCGATCGACTTGGGCGCGCAGCGCTGGAACTTGCCCTTCTTTTTGCTCGATGCCCTCGTAGCGCTGGACCGAGGGAACCGCACGGCTTCAGCTTCTGGTGCTTCAACCAGCACTGCTGCTGCTGCCGCTGCTGCTGCTGCCGCTCATGTGGGTGATTTGCCCACTGAAGCTGCCGCTTTGTTGTCAACGCAAGCCAGGCAAGCGCACCTCGCCGCCCAAGCAGAGCGAGAAGCGAACCGAGGGGCAGCTGGCCCTGCGACTGCCTCCGAGACTGGCAGCAGCAGCAGCAGCGGCAGTGGCGGGCTAGCTGGCATGGCAGTGGACGGGCCAGATGGCAGCGACGACGACGAAGACCAAGGCGGCGTCAGCGGTGTGTCGAAGGTTGGCTTTGCTCCAAGTGCTCGCATTGACAAGAGCAGGGCCACCTGCACAGAATCTGAGGTGCGGCAGTGCTTGGGCACCTTGGCAGCTGTTCTGAAGGAAGGCTACGAATGCCACGCCCTGCAGCGCCAGCCCCACTTGGTCCTCCTGGATCCCCGGTGGTATGCCACCAAACTGCGCCCGGCCGTGGCCGCCTGGGCGTCCTTGTGGCTGCTGCAGGAATGCCCTCGGATTGGCGCTGTCCTCTCCTCTGTGGCCCTAGCTAGCTACTTGACCGCACCCTTGGAGCTGTTGCAGACCCAGCGCACCAACGTGGAGACCCACTTGTCCCCCGCGCAGGTGAAGCTCCTGAACCTGGCGCGCTCTTGGGTGCTGACTTTGTTGCCGCACGTGCTGGGCAAGATTCACCGGGTCGGGTTTGGGATTTTGAGACCCGGCGACCTCCGCATGGTCGATCCCAAGTCGCCTCCTTCGCGGCGGCTGCTGGCAGTCCCCTTTGTTGGGAAAGACGTGCCCAGTCGAGCGTCGGAGTTTGCGCACCCAGACGTGCTCATTGGCTTGACGGTACGATTGACGATGAGATAGATGCGTGTATGATTCCATCTTTCTTTTTCTCGGTTTTCTTTTTTTTCGCTTCAGTTGTCTTCAGTATACCTCGTTTTCATTTTCTGAGCACTGCCACTCTCACTTCCATTACCACGACTACCACCATGTCACAATCTTTTTTTCTTCTTCTTTCCCTCGCAAAAGGTGCTGGCCTACCGCTACGACGGCCTCCGGGAGTCGGACGTGCAGCGGGTGTCAGCGCAGCTCAAGCAAGATTTGAGCCGTCAAGTGGGGCCTCGAGCCCTGCGACCAGCGGCGGCCACTTTCAACGGGTGGTTGGACCAACTGAGAGCGAATGCTGGTGCAGATGTGAATGCTTCGCCGAATGGTGAAGTTTCGAATGATTCTGCTGGTGTTGCTGGTGCTGCGGGCTCCTCAACTGTGGGTGCGCCACCGTTGCCAACATTGGCGCCGCTTGCGCTGCCCGAAGACCTTGTTGCAAGCAGCAGCAGCAGCGGTGGTGCTAGGGCTCAAGAGAAGGACGAGGACGACGAGGAAGAGGCAGCAGTGCCTGCACCGGTAGCCCTCACCCGCACTCTGTCCTCGGTAGCCCGGGATGCAGTGGAGGTGCTGCCGCTGGCCCTGTTTCAACCCAACGACCCCGCGCAGCTGTCACGCTTGCACGGAGTACTCTCCACCCACCCGCCAGCTACCCACTACTACCTCCGCCAGCACATTTTCCCCGCGCTCATGAACTTCCAGGCCACCAAAATCAGCGCCTGTGGGCACGAGTTGGGCTCCTCCATTCTCTTCGGGACCCGCATTGGCTTTTCGGGCACGCCAAGCAACCTGCTGCCCGCGGACCTGGGGGACTGCCAGTACGAGCCGGGCAGCGACGGTAAGGTGGTGTCGGTGCTGACCAACCCGAATGTAGTACGCGCCGAAGCCAAGCCCGGCTGGTCGGCGCGCTCGCTGCTGCGCGACGTGGCGAACGCTTACGACCGCACGGGCAGCGCGGTGCACGCCCTCATTGACACGGGCGCCCTGATTACTGGTGAGTCGACTTTTTGACGTATTGTCTCATGTTTTATCTTGATGAATGCTTAGTACTCAATATGTGATCAGGGCTGCCCTCGCTGCTTTCTCTCCCAAGAAATGTATAGTTGTTTACATGTGCTTATGCCCTCCCAAAAAACAGGCATGGATAACGTGGCGGTGGCCGAATACCTCTTGGCCCGCCTCCCACCGCACTTGTTCGACGGTGTAGTCTACCTTGATGCCGCGGATCGGCAAATGGTGCTGATGCGAGGAGCCCTAGGAAGGCCGCGGGCGCTGGCTACCGTAGGTTTACCGCCAGAAAGGCGCTTTTCTTTTTATGACCAAGTGCACACGACCGGGATGGACATCAAGCAAGCCCCTTCGGCAAACGCGGTGCTGACCATTGGCAAAGACATGACCTTCCGAGACTACGCCCAGGGGGCCTATCGGATGCGCCAGATTGGGGAAGGGCAGTCCCTGGTGCTGTACTTGATTCCAGAAGTGGAGTCCCGCATGAAGGAAGATCTCCAAGGGTTTATGGCTGCTGATGCTGCTGCTTCAACTTCATCACCTACAGTAGCGGCCTACAGCAGCAGCATCGGGAGCACTACGGGGATGACTAGTCTGCCCGTTGCAGGAATGCAGCCCAACGCTTCTTTTGCGATGAACCCTTTGACCGCAGTACCTGCCTGGCTGCTGCTCAACTCCATGCGGTTAGAGGCCCTGCAATTCGTGATGCTCAGCACCCAAGAATTGCGCAACGTGTGGCGGAAAGCTGCGCTCAAGCTGTTGTTAGCGGAGTCGCGCAGTGCGAGCCGCGTCAGCGACCCGACCTTAAGGTTGCGGCGCTTCGAGCTGGCTGATCACGCTCACGACGGCAGCTCTTCTTCTTCTGTGCCCACAGCAGCAGCAGCAGCAGTGGCGGAACCTACTTTAGTGCCGTCGCTGAGGAGCTGCGTGAATCTGTTCCGAGAGCCTTTAGGGGTGTTGCACGATTTGCCCCCTGTAGTGCCCAAGCCCGCGCTGTTTGCGGACAAGGTGCTGTGTTCTTGTAGCGAATTTGGGCACTATCTCTGTTACTTTTTGTGTGATCTGGGGCAATTTTTATTTGTGATTTGCGTGCTAATTTCTTCTTCGTGTGTACCTTTAAGCTTACGATCTATGAGCATGTGTGCTTTTGTTAACTAACTGTATTTACTGTACCCCCTTCCCTCTCTCTCAACAGGTGGATGAATTGGTAGCCGAGCACGGCATGTTTGCTCCAGACGGCAGCGACGGCGCTCTCCGCGTTGCCGCAGTGAGGGCCAAAGCTACCACCACTACAGATAGTGGTGGTTCTAGTGGTGCCGGTGCTGGTGGTGGAGCTAGCACTGGTCGAGCCGCTGCGTCCACCGAGGACATGGCCTTGGAGACGGAAGTGGTGAATGAGGCGGAGGCGGAGGCGGAAGAAGAGGCGGAAGAAGAGGCCGAGCAAGAAGAGCAGAAAATGTCGGCCTTCTCGCGGGACGACGAGCAGGCAAATCCTTGGCAGCTGGAAGAGTTGAACGCGCTGGAGAAGGCGTTCAAATTCTTCAGTAGCAGTGGTGGTGGTGGTGCAGTGGCTACCGCAGCAGGAGCATCTGCAGCAGGGACTATGCCCTCTTCGGTCGCGATAGGCACGGCAACTGTTGGGGACGTAGGAGAGCACCCGTTTTATCCTCTGTCCACTTTCCGGGCTGCTCCGACTCAGCCGACCTTGCCGTTTCCTTCGCCCCTCCTGGTATGGTACTCACTTCAGGCGTCCACGCGTGCCTCTTTTGTGGGCCTGTTTATTCGCATGTGTATCACATTGAAAGCTTGTGCCTGAAACCTGAGTTTTGGGATTGAGCCGTAAAAAGCTCCTTTACTTTTCTTTGACTGTGTTTGTTTATGTCTTTTGTCCTAAAACTTTTTCTCCACTGCTCAATTTTTTGCACATGTAGGTGAGCGACAATTACTTCCGGCCTCGGTGGGTCGGGCTCGGCGAGCGGCGCCTCAAGAACGTGACCTTTGTGTTGGAAGTGGATCCTTCGGCGATGCCTTTCTTCTCACAGCAACAACAGTGCTCTGGTGATGCTGACGGAGGACTTGGCATGGACCAACGATATGCGTCGTCGAAGGTGGCGGCTGCAGAAGCGGCTATGGCTCGAATGTCGAAAGGCGCACCTCCTAGTTCAGACCCAGGGGCCCTGATTGGCGCGGCGCACGAAATGCTGGTGGCACAGGGGCGAGATCCCAGCGGAGCCGCTGCAGAAGCCTTGCAACTGGTGAGAGCAAATACACGAGTCTTCGTCTTTTTGCACCCGATGTTGATTTATCTTCTGCCCTCATTTCTGTATTTGATTTTTACCCCTCTCTTGGTATCCAATCTTGGCTCTTGATCAGGTGCTGTCCGATGCCTTTTGTGCACAGGCCTTCGTGTACGGGCATCTCGCCAGCGAGGCCAGCCGAGCCGCTGACGAGGCTGAAGCTGCAGTCGCTGAGGCGGCTGTAAAGAAACGTGCAGCAGCTGCTAGCAGCGAGGTCGTTCAAACCTCTTCAGATAACAACGAGCTGTACGCTACGGTACCTGATTCGTCACCCTTCGAGGTGGCAGCCAATACTAGTGTAGATGCTGACGCTGACGCTGAGACGAG
>Ga0307930_1001717_pt1 | contig 17200 bp, 10 predicted proteins | sample OrgLakmetageno46_FD_203161 | JGI IMG/M metagenome (GOLD analysis project Ga0307930, IMG submission 203161) | Saline water microbial communities from Organic Lake, Antarctica - #46 | ecosystem: Environmental > Aquatic > Non-marine Saline and Alkaline > Saline | place: Antarctica: Organic Lake...
GCCTTCTGGAGCGAATTCGCTAGCGCATTTGCAGCTCAAGTGCATTCTTTATGTGCCTCTGTGACTGCTGTGTACTTGTCTTTCCTTGTTTTTGGGAGAGTATTAACTAGACTAGACTAGACTAGAGCCTTCTGGAGCGCGCAGATACATGCCACAAGTGCAAATACAGATCACCTCTGAGAGCGTGCTATTTCTGCCCTTGTCTTTCTTTACACTGGGGGAGTATAATCTAATCTTAACGCGAATTGCTTGGTCTTTAAGGATAGTAGACTGTAGCAGCAAGCAGCCAAGCAGCAGCTTCGTGCTTCTTGCAGCATTTCGTGCTGTTTGTGCTCGTGCTTCCTTCTACTTACATACTGTACTACTGTACTAACAGATTGCTCGTAAAAATACGGTTATTTTTCTTCTTCGAGGGAACGATTGTTGTGGTGTAGCGCCGGCTTTTTGGCTGTTGCACGCGCACTGGCATAGGGCTGCGGACCATCCGGTGAGGACCAGTTGACAGCCTCGGAGGTGGAGAGACTACTAATCGTGCTGGCATAGTACCACATATTCGGGTGATAGCACTCGCTGCGGGGTGGAATCATGGAGAGGACTACTGTGTCCAAGGAAGAGTGGCGCAAGAGCATGCTCTTTAATTGCCCAGACGAGGTAGCGCTTGAGGCCAAACTCGACCGAATCAAACAGTTCAAGAAAATGCGCGAAGAGTCTGCCAAGGGAACTAAAGCTAAGGCTCCGGTGGGGAAAGCTAAAGTGGACGCTACATTGGCCGGCATTCAGCGGAGCGCTGGAATTGGGTCTGACGGGCAGCTCGAGCTCGACTCAGCCAATAGGTTCAAAGCTTTCAAGTCGCGCGAAGCGCTGGCTGCGGACGAAACCAATCAGCGTCGGCGGCGCACCAATGGGCAGCGGGAGCAAATGCGGCGGCTGCCGGACTACCTAGCTCCTGCCAACGACCCACCACCGGCCCCTTATGTGCTGGAGTACAAGGCAGCCGTCTCCAGTGGGCCGCGTGGACAAGCTACGATCAAATTCGAGGAAGCTGCTGACGCGGCTGAGTTTGCAGCTGTGGCGTCGGGCCATGCCTCAGCGGTGGCGAAGTCGATCAGCGGTTTACCGGAGGAAGTGCGCGCAGTGGACAATGGCGTGCAGGTAGCTTCTTTGACCACCGCAGCTGCCAAAGTGCTCTCCGTAGACCGTGCCCTTTTACCCCCGCTGGAATTCTTTGAGCTGGCTGACTTTGTGGAGAAAGACAAGCCGCCTGAGGAATGGCTGGCCGACGGCCCTTGCGACGGTGCAGTGCCGTACTGGCGCGCGGAAGGCAGCGCTTGGGACTGGGCGCCCTGCCAAGTGCTCGGCTACCACGAGGGCAAATACGAAGTCCAAATCAAGGGCGACCCGGGGGGGCAGAAGAAGGCCGCGGCGGCTGCCGTGGGTGGGAAGGCCCCGAAACTGGGCGAAGATGCCTACCAGCCCAAATGGGTGTCGCGCTTAAACCTGCGGTTCGACAGCGAAGACCCCCACATGTTCGAGCAGCGCCGGCGCGCCGCCCAAGAAGGCCGCCAGCAAATCATCACGTCGCTGCGGTTCGACAAAATGGTCACCACGCGCGATATTCCGCAGGTAAGCAGCCTCGAGACCTCATTTGAATTGCGCGTGCATCCTTTTCGGAAGCCAATGGGCGCTTCTGTTTGTTTGGTGTTTTTTCTTTTCTATTTGCCCACTGCCATTCTTCCCTACTAGATAACTACATGTATCCACCCCAGCATCCACCCTTATCCCTGTCTTCCTTTCTTTTTTACAGACTCAAGCAAGCCTCATGCCAGAAGAGTCCATGATCAGCGCCATTCAGGGGCGTGTCTTTGAGCCTCTGGCTCCGGGCCTCAAATACGAGCTCACAGCCGGCGGCGGTGGTGGCTCCGGCAGTGCTCACGACGACGCCAGCGTTGCCTCCTCCAGTGGGAGCAGCAGCAGCAGTGCTGGGCAAGGGCCGCAACCCAGTCCTTTTTGGCGGGAGCGCTTCTCGGTGCACATGGGCGACGGGGTGCGGTCCTACGCGCGCGGGATTCGGCTGGGGGTGCTGCGGCGCGACGTGCAACGGTCCCAAGCGCTGCGCAACGAACTGAGCGCAGCCCAGCTGCCGCTCCCGCCGCCCCGCGCGCCCCCTCCCTTGTTGGGGAAGCTTGACCTGGGGGCGCGCTCGTTGCCATTTCAAGGGGCGCAGAGTGCTGTGGCGGCTCAGCACTTCTCTGCGCGCCGCGAGGTCACTTTTGCGCTGTCCTGGCTGTACCGGGACTGGGAAGCCAACCACTCTGGTCGACGGTTCGTGGACACGCAACGCGAGACTTTGTTGCAGCAGAAACCTTGGCCCTTGGCCGACTTCAGCGCTCTGCAGGCCAGCTACTGCGCCGCCACCACGCAAGACTTGCAAGAGAAGTGGCGCGACACCTTCGCGGAAACGGTGACCGACTGTGGGCAGCAGGTGTTTGACCTCTTTGTGAACGACTTGGAGCTGCTCCACCAATCCCCGCTCTTTGCCTTCCTCACGCAAGCTCGCCTGCGCATGGCGCTTCTCTTGCGCACCCTGGTGGAGTTGACCTGCGAAGAAATCGAGGCGATGGTCTCAGGCCACACCGCACCCTTGGTGGGGGGTGCAGGCGCGGAGCTGGGATGCCAGTGCCAAGGCAGCGGCGACGGCCATCATTCCACCCCTCTGCTCGTGGCGGCCATCGCAGTGAGCGCCGACGAAGGCGCCCGCGTGGTGCCAAGCCGCGGCGAAACCGAGTCCGCGCTGCTGGAGCTGGTGGACACCATGGTGGGCGCAGCGCGCTCCCTCTGCACCATTGACCCACGGGTGGCTACCATGGTGGCCTTGCCAGACACCCCTCTGCTGGACCTCGAGCGCCGCGCTGGCATGCACCCTTTGTGCGCAGGGCTGGACCAGAGGCTCAGTGACCTCCGCAAGCACATCGCCGCCTCTGTGAGCCGCGCGTACCAAGGGCCCGAAGCGCTCGCCGAACGGTTGAGCGCTTTCGTGTGGGTGCTGGAAATTGACACGCCGGAGTACGTGGAAGCGTTCTGCAGCGCCACGCCGCCGCCCGACCACGAGGCCTTGAGCGCGAAAGTGCGGTCATTTCATGCGCTAGCCCAAGAAGTGGTGTCCCCCGCCACGGCGTTTGCGGACGAAGAGTTTGCGCTGCTGCGCGTCTCGACGACGGAAGCCAGCGGCGAAATGGCGGCAAAAGCGATGGAAGTGCGCGACGCGCTGCTGGCCCGCTTGGTTGAAGACCAAACCCAAGCGTCGGAAGCAGCCTTGGAAACCTACGAGTCGATGCTGGAGACCCTGTCGCACGTGCCGGAGAACGAAGCCGAGCTGGCGTCGTTGCGCGACTTCATTGCCGAGACCCCCGCCCGCGTGGCGGAACTGGTGGAGACGGTCAAGACGGTGCACTACAAGCTGTCGCTGGTGGAAGAATTTGGGTACCAAATCTCCGAAGAAGACGGTTTGCTGAACTGGTCGACAATGACCTACCCCATGCAAGTGAAGGACGCGATCGAGGAGGCCCAAGCGACCCAAGAAGCACGGCAGGCGAAGATGCAAGACGCGTTGAATGCGGACAAGGACGCGTTCGACAAGCTGCTCGAGCGCTACGCCGAAGACCTCCTCAAATCGAAAGGGTTCGGCGACTACGACGAATGGGAAGACGCCGCAGGCAGCGTGAACGAGCTCTACGATGGCTTGCAGGCGGCCAAAGCAACGGTGAAAGAGATTAATGCCCGTGAAGAAGTGTTCAAGTTCCCACCGACGGAGTACCCCGCCATTGAAGCGATTGAAAAGGAGCTTGAACCGGCCTTCAAGCTGTGGAACATGATTGCCGACTTCAACACCAACCAAAAGGAGTGGATGAGCGGGAGTTTCTTGGCCATTGACGCGCCCAAAGTCGAAGCGGACGTGGTGGACTGGTTCAAGAGCAGTGCGAAAATGGCCAAGTCTCTGGAGGCGGATTACCCCCAAGCCGCCGAGTGTGCCATGAAGTTGCGAGAAGTTACGGGCGACTTCCGAAAGCATTTGCCAATCATGGTGGCGCTCGCCACGCCTGCCCTGAAGCAGCGGCACTGGGACCAATTGAGTGACATTTTGGGCGTGGATCCTGCCATTGAACCCGGCGAAGACTTAACCCTGGAAGATTTGCTTGGTTGGGGGGTTGCGGGTCACATCGAAGAAATCGAAGAAATCAGCGTGCACGCCAACAAGCAGTTTGGCCTGGAAAAGAACTTGGCCGCGATGAAAGCCGATTGGGGACCACTGGAGTTTGACGTACGCGACTACCGCACTTCCGGCACCGCCATCATTGGTGGCTTAGACGAAATTACGGCCATGTTGGACGACCACATCGTCAAGACGCAAACCATGCGAGGGTCTCCGTTCGTGAAGGGCATCAAAGAAGAGTGCGAAGGCTGGCAGCACCAGCTCATGTACGGCCAAGAAATGCTCGACGAATGGATCAAAGTGCAGCGCACCTGGATGTACCTGGAGCCGATTTTCAGCAGCGAAGACATCATGCGGCAGTTGCCCACGGAAGCGCGCCGTTTCAATGACGTGGACAAAGTGTGGCGCAAAATCATGGGCGAAGCGAAGGAAAACCCGGGCTTCCTGTACTTGGCTTCCGAAGACCGCGGCTACAAGGCCAAGTTCGTGGTTGCCAACGAGAAACTTGACCGGGTGACCAAGGGGCTCAACGACTACCTCGAAATCAAGCGCAAGTACTTCCCGCGCTTCTTTTTTTTGTCCAACGACGAGCTGCTCGAAATTTTGTCGCAAACCAAGGACCCTCAAGCGGTGCAGCCGCACTTGGGCAAGGCCTTTGAAGGCATCGCGAAAGTGAAGTTCGAAAGCGACCTCAAGATCACGGAAATTCGTGCGGCCAAGGGCGAGATTGTCGTGCTGGACGAGGCCATCGATCCGGAAAAAGGCAAAAACAAGGGCAATGTGGAGTGCTGGCTGCTGGAGCTGGAGCACATGCAGTGGCGCACGCTCAAGACGCAAACGGAACTGGGTTTAGACGACTACAAGGTCACCAACCGCGCTGACTGGACCTTGAAATGGCCTCAGCAAGTGATCCTGGGCGGCTCCTCGGTGTACTGGACCATCGAAGTCAACGACGTGATTCGCAGTGGCGGCGCCAAAGGTCTTCGGGAGTACGTGGACAAGACCCTGAACCCGCAGCTGCTTCAGATCGTGGAGCTGGTGCGCAAAGGGGTGAGCAAAGTGCAAATGTCCACGCTCGGGTGCTTGGTGGTGATTGACGTGCACGCGCGCGACACCATCGACATGATGGCCGACGCCAAGGTGGAGACGGTCAACGACTTCAACTGGGTCAGCCAGCTGCGGTACACCTGGGACCCGTCCTGGAAGAAAGGCCAAGCCGTGGAAGTGGGTGACACCACGCTGGTGTGCCGCATCGTGAATGCCAAGGCCCTCTACGGCTACGAGTACTTGGGCAACGGCATGCGCCTCGTGATCACGCCGCTCACTGACCGCTGCTACCGGACAATGATCGGCGCCGTAGAATTGCTGTATGGCGGCGCGCCCGAAGGCCCTGCGGGCACTGGCAAGACCGAAACGGTGAAAGACTTGTCCAAGGCCGTGGCCATTCATTGCGTGGTCTTCAACTGCTCCGACAGCATGGACTACTTGCAGATGGCGAAATTTTTCAAAGGGCTTGCGGGCTGCGGTTCTTGGTGCTGCTTCGATGAATTCAACCGCATCAACGTGGAAGTGCTTTCGGTGATTGCGCAGCAGATTTTGACCATCAACAACGCGAAGAAGCGCGGGTTGGAGACGTTTCACTTCGAGGGCACGCACATGAAGCTCAACCAAAATTGCAACAGTTTCATGTAAGCACACTGATTGTCACTATTATCAATTTTCTCACAAATGTGCAAAAGAAACTAACTTTTTTTACTTGTTTTTGTTTTTTCTTTCAACAGTACCATGAACCCGGGCTACGCGGGCCGCACCGAGCTTCCGGACAACCTCAAGGCCCTCTTCCGCCCCTGTGCCATGATGGTCCCCGACTATGCGCTCATTTCCGAGATCCGCCTGTACTCGTTTGGGTTTGGCGAGCCGCGTGGCGTCGCGCAAAAGCTGGTGAAAGTGCTGCAACTCAGCTCCGAACAGCTCAGCTCGCAGAAGCACTACGACTACGGGATGCGCGCCGTGCAATCCATTCTAGTGGCTTGCGGCGCCATGTTTGAAAAAGTGGGGAAAGATCCCAATTGGTCCGAAGCCAAGATTGTGCTGCGGTCGGTCTACGACGTGAATTACCCTAAATTTACGGTCGAAGACTTGCCCCTCTTCACGGGCATTACCTCCGACTTGTTTCCCGGGATTGCGCTTCCGATTGCGGACCACGGCCCCCTCTTGGCGGCGATCGACGAGCAGTGCCGTGACGGCGTAAACGTGGCTCCTGGCCGGAAGTTCCGCATGGACCCGCTGCCGAGCTACACCACCAAGATTCGCGAGCTCTACGAGATGGTGCTGGTGCGGCACGGCGTGATGATTTGTGGCGAAACCGGCTCCGGCAAAACGGTGGGGGTGCACTGCTTGAAGCAAGCGCTCACGATCTGCAGCGAGCGGGGCCACAAGTTCCCGCGCGTGAACACCTTCACCATGAACCCCAAGTCCATCAAGTCGTCGCAGCTCTACGGCAATTTCGACGAAAACACCCACGAGTGGTCGGACGGGATTTTACCAGTGCTGTACCGCCTCGGCGCGCGCGACACCAGTTCGGACCGCAACTGGGTGATTTTTGATGGGCCTGTGGACGCGGTGTGGATCGAGAACATGAACACCGTGCTCGACGACAACAAGAAACTGTGCTTGAACAGCGGTGAAATCATCAAGATGTCCGATGAGATGACCATGATGTTCGAAGCCGAAGATTTGGAACAGGCATCTCCGGCCACGATTTCTCGCGTGGGGATGATTTTCTGCGAGACGCGCAACGTTGGGTGGCGCCCCTACCGCAACGTGTGGCTAGACACGTTAGCCGAGGGTTACGGTGGGGAATTCGCGGAGCAGCGAGATCTGGTCGAGGAGCTTTTCGAATGGTTGTTTCCGCCTTCAGTGTTCTTTGTGCAGAACTACTGCCGCGTGCCCGCGCCTGTGTCGATTGGCATGATGTGCCAGTCGCTGCTGCGCCTCTTGACGTCCTTCTTTTCCTCGCCCGAAGGGTTTGCCTCCGACATGGTGAAAGTGACCGAGTCGCTCTTCATGAAGGCCATTTATTGGTCGGTGGGCGCTGCGGTCGACGGTGCGTCAAGGCCGAAGTTCGACGACTACATGCGCATTTTGCTCGGAGGCACCACGGACGAGAGCCCGGCCCACGCCAATTTCCTCAGCAAAAACCGCACCTACGACAAGGAAAAGTTCGGCCCGCGCAAAGCCCTCATGGTGCCCAAGAGCGACGAAGAAGGCTGCAGCATGATCTTTGACTTGCGGTTCGACGCCAAGAAAGGGCAATGGCTGCCCTGGGTGGAAGCGGGTGCGCGGTCCACAATTCCCAAGTCAGCCTCGTACAATTCGATTGTGGTGCCCACGGTCGACACCGTGCGGCACGAGCATTTGATGGATCAGCTGCTGGTGAACGGATTCCACGTGCTCTGCACTGGTGACACCGGGACCGGGAAGTCCGTAAGCGTGAAGCAAAAGCTCATCAGTGGGATGGACGAAAAGTACATGTCCATCTTTCTCAACTTCAGCGCGCAAACGGGCGCCAACCAAACCCAGGACATTGTTGATGGCAAACTGGGCAAGCGCCGGAAGGGCGTCTTTGGCCCGCCTGTAGGCAATCTATGCATCATTTTCGTCGACGACTTGAACATGCCGGCCAAAGAAGAGTATGGCGCGCAGCCGCCTATTGAAATCTTGCGGCAGTGGATGGACCATGCCGGGTGGTACGACCGCGACGAAACCGTGTTCCGGGAGCTGGTGGACCTGCAGTTCATTGCGGCCATGGGCCCACCCGGTGGGGGGCGCACTTTCATCACCCAGCGCTACGTGCGGCACTTCAACCTCATCAACTTCGCCCCTTTCAGCGACAGTTCTTTGGCCCGGGTCTTCAGCACGATTGTCGACTGGTTCTTGGCGAAAGGGTCCTTTCAGGGGCCCGTCAAGTCCCAGTCAGGCCCCATTGTGGCGGCCACTATTGACGTCTACAACACCATTGCCCTCAACCTCTTGCCGACTCCCGCCAAATCGCACTACTTGTTCAACTTGCGCGATCTGAGCAAAGTGTTCCAGGGCGTTGCCCAAGGTAACGCCGACAAAATCAAGGACAAGGAAAGCTTCGTGCGCATTTGGGCTCACGAGTGCTTGCGCGTGTTCGCGGACCGTTTGACCGACGAGCCAGACCGCACCTGGTTTCAGTCCATGCTGGCCGAGAAAGTCAAGGACAATTTCGGCATGGAGTACACCAAAGTCCGGGGCCCCCATGAAGTGTTGCTGTATGGGAACTACCTCGAGCCGGGCGCGGTGACCCCTGTGTACCAAGAAATCGTGGACCGCGACCACCTGCAGAAGGTCATGGGCGAGTATTTGGATGACTTCAATTCCATGACCAAGAAGCCCATGGCCCTGGTGCTCTTTGGAAATGCCATTGAGCACATTTCGCGCATATCGCGGGTCATCAACCAGCCTTACGGGAATGCACTACTAGTGGGCGTTGGCGGCAGCGGGCGTAAGTCTCTCACCACGCTTGCGGTCTCGATCGCCGACTTCAAGCTGTTTGAAATTCAAATCAATTCCAGCTATGGTTTGACCGAATGGAAAGACGACATGAAGCACGTGATGCTGTTGGCCGGCGAGAAAAATCAGCCCACGGTGTTCATGTTCGACGACACGCAAATCATTCGCGAGTCGTTCCTTGAAGACGTGAATGGCATTTTGAACACTGGCGAAGTGCCGAACCTGTTCACCGTGGAAGAGTTGGCGGAGACTTTCGGCGACCCAACTTTCGAGAAAGCGATGGTTGAAGCGGGTGTGAACACGGGCAACCCTGTAGAGAAATACTCTTTCTTCGTGCGCCGTTGCCGGGAGAACTTGCACGTGGTGCTGTGCATGAGCCCCATTGGGGATGCGTTCCGGACGCGGCTGCGCATGTTCCCCGCGCTGGTCAACTGCTGCACCATCGACTGGTTCACGGAATGGCCGGGCGAAGCGCTGCGAAGCGTGGCGAAGGCTTCGCTGGACCTCCTGGAGATGCCGGACAAGGTCCGCGCGGGCCTGGTCGAAGTGTGCGTGATGATGCAAACCTTGGTGCGGGACCTCTCGGTGCGCTACCGGATCGAAATGGGGCGTTACTTTTACGTCACCCCTACCTCGTACCTGGAATTGATCAGCACGTTCCGGGGCCTGTTGAACTCGCAGCGCACGGAAGTGATGGACGCCAAAGTGCGCTACGACAACGGGTTGGACAAGATTTTTAGCACTCAGGAGCAGGTGGACGTGATGCAGAAAGAGCTGATTGACTTGCAGCCCAAGTTGAAGGAGGCCACCATCTCGACCGACGCGCTCATTGTGCAAATCGACAAGGACACCATTGAAGCAAATGCGAAGAAGGCGGTGGTGGAGAAGGACGAAGTGGTTTGCAAAGCTCAGGCCGAGGAAGCGAATGCCATCAAGCAGTCGTGCGAACAGGGTCTAGCTAAAGCGCTGCCGGCTCTGGATGGGGCCGTAAAAGCGCTCAAGTCCTTGAGCAAAGGGGATATCGGCGAAGTGAAAGCGATGAAAACCCCACCTCCGGGGGTGGTTTTGACCATGGAGGCCACGTGCATGATGTTCGGGGTAAAGCCCGACAAAATCAAGGACCCCGCGGGGGGGAACAAGAAGGTGGACGACTATTGGGGCACCGCCAAGGCGAAATTACTAGGGGACCCCAAGTTTTTGGACAACTTGATGAACTACGACAAGGACAACATGGACCCGGACATGGTGGCCAAAGTCGGCAAGTTTTGCGAGCGAGACGACTTTACGCCCGAAGCCATCAAGAAAGCGTCGGTGGGTGTAACTGAATATATTTGTGATAGAAATTGTTTCCGCCCGCTGTACGCTTTTTGCTGTTGCTTTGGGCTTCTACAAGTCGAACCATTTTGCTTTTCTAATCTATTTGTTTATACATCGTTTGGTATCGTCACTGAGAATTACTGCTCGAAAAGCGTGCTCTCTATAAGATTTGACTCTCACCTTCTCTCAATGTTTTTGAAAATGTATTCAAAATAGGTGGCGGCCGCTGGCATTTGCAAGTGGGTGCACGCCATGATTGTCTACGATGAAATCTCCAAAGACATTGCGCCCAAGAAAGCCGCTCTGAAAGCAGCCTCCGACGCCCTCGAGACCTCCACCGCGATGCTGGCTGAGAAGCAGGCGGTCCTCAAGGACGTTCTCGACAAACTAGACGTGTTGAACGCGGGTTTGAAGGAGGCCATGGCCAAAAAGACGGCCTTGGGGCTGCAGGTTGACGACTGCAGCCAAAAGCTGGTGCGCGCTGAGCAGCTCATCAGTGGCCTTGGCGGGGAGCGGGACCGGTGGCGTGAGTTCAGCGCTAATCTCGCCGAGAAGTACGAAAACGTCACGGGGGACATCATGCTTTCTGCCGGGGTGGTGGCGTACCTCGGGTCGTTTGTCAGCAATTACCGTGAAGAAGCCCTCACTAAATGGGCGGCAGCGCTCCGGGAGAGTGGGATCACGTGCTCCAACCCCTTCAGCTTGCGTGAGACTTTAGGGGATGAAGTGGCGGTTCGGAATTGGGTCATTGCGAAGCTGCCAAACGACAGCGTTTCGATTGAGAACGCCATCATGTTGCAGCGCAGCAACCGCTGGCCTCTGATGATTGACCCCCAAGGGCAAGCCAATCGTTGGGTCAAGCTGCTGGAGGGGGGCAACCCAGAGCTGCCGTTGAAAGTGGTGAAGCAGTCGATGCCCAGTTTCGTGCGCACCATCGAAGGCGCCTTGCAGTACGGGAACCCGGTCCTGATGGAGAATGTAATGGAGACCATTGACCCAGTCCTCGAGCCGGTGCTCCTGAAACAGCTCGTGTATGTGGGCGGCAGCGCTACCATCAAGTTGGGGGATGCTACGGTTGATTACGACCCGAACTTCAAGCTGTACCTGACCACCAAGCTCCGCAACCCACACTACCCGCCTGAACTGTGCGTGAAAGTAAACTTATTGAACTTCATGGCCACTTCAGAAGGTCTTGAAGACCAAATGCAGGGGATTGTGGTCGCGCGCGAAGAAGCGAAACTCGAGGCCTTGCGCGAACGACTGGTGCTGGAAGATGCTGAGAACAAGGGCGCACTCAAGGCGATCGAAGACAAAATCTTACACCTGCTGAAGAACGCGGAGGGCAACATTTTGGACGACGAAGTGCTCATCAACACTCTAGGGGAATCGAAACAGAAGTCCAACATCATTGAGACCAAGGTGGCAGAAGCGGCCAAGACGCAAGTGGTGATTGCCAAGACCCGCATGGGTTACAAGCCGGTGGCGTTCCACGCGTCGATATTGTTCTTTTGCATCGCCGACTTGATGGCGATTGACCCCATGTACCAGTACTCGCTCGACTGGTTCATTACCCTGTTTCAAACCGCCATCGATCAAGCTGAGAAGGCTGACCCCACCATTTCCAACAAAGACGATCGACTGAAGGACCGCATGGCCAAAATCAACGACTCGATCGACTACTTGCTCTACAAAAACGTGTGCCGGTCGCTCTTTGAAAAAGACAAAATGCTCTTTTCCTTCTTGCTCACCACCAAGCTCATGCTGGGGTCCAAGACGCTCGACCCCGCGCAATTGCGGTTCATGCTCACAGGCAACACCGCCGTCGATCTCCCGAAGCCTAATCCAGCGCCCGAGTGGCTGCCCGAGAAAGGGTGGGGGGACTTGCTGCTGCTGGACACCGTGCCAGGGTTCGAAGGCTGCTTGAACAAGATGTTCTTGAACCAATTGCCGAAATGGGAACCGGTGATCAATTCCCCGACTCCCTCGGACATCATTACGCCGCTGGCCAAGGCTGCTGGCATTGTGCGACCGTTTGAGATCATGTGCTTGCTGCGCTGCCTGCGCCCGGACTACGTGGTGCCAGAAGTGAAGAAGTTCATTGCAACCGAGCTCGACGAGCGGTTCATTTCGCCGCCCCCTCTCAACGTGATGGACTGCTACAACGACAGCGTGTGCGCGATGCCGCTCATCTTTGTCTTAACGCCTGGGGCTGCCCCCATGGCCGAGCTCTACAAGGTCGCCGACCAATTGGACTTCGGGAAGTCCCTTTCGGCCATTTCCTTGGGCCAAGGCCAAGGCCCACTGGCCGAAGAAGCGATTTCGATTGCCCAACAGAAAGGCCTGTGGGTGTGCCTGCAAAACTGCCACTTGAGTGTGAGCTGGCTGCCGACTTTGGAGCGCATTTGCGAAGAGCTGTCACCCGACCGGTGAGCTGGAGTGTGTACTTTTTATTTCGATTGCGCCTCCTTTCTCTGATTTTTGTATGTGTTGCCTAGGACTCGTATCCCACTATGCTCCACAACTCTTACGTTATTATTGTCTAATCTGAGTTTCTGTTTCTATTTCTTTTCTTTTACGATCTACAGAGTACACAAGGACTTCCGCTTGTGGTTAACTTCCGAGCCCAGCCCGCACTTCCCAGCTTACGTGCTGCAAAACGGCGTGAAAATGACCGTGGAGCCGCCCAAGGGCATGCGGGCTAGCCTCACGGGATCATATTTCAAGGTGATTGCGCGTTATCATAACCCTCTCATTTTGTTTTATACTTTGTCCATACCTTCAAATGCCAATTCTAATAAAAACACTGACCTGTTTTTTCTTTGATGAATTGCGTCAATTTTAATAGATGGAAGAAGAATGGTTCGAGTCTTGCTCCAAGCCCGCCATCTTCAAAAAGCTGCTCTTTGGCTTGTCCTTCTTGCACGCCACCGTGATTGAGCGCCGCAAATTCGGTCCCCTGGGCTGGAACGTCAAGTACGTGTTTAGCGGGCCCGACTTGGCGATTTCCATGGACCAGTTGCTGATTTTCTTGGAAGAATTGGAAGAAGGGGCGGAAGTGCCGTATGCGGCCTTAGCGTACCTGGCCGGAGAATGCAACTACGGCGGACGGTGCACCGACGACAAGGACCGTCGCTGCTTGGTGAACATCATCAGCGAGTTTTACGCGCCGCACATCTTGAACGACGACCACAAATTCTCGCCGTCGGGGATTTATTACGCGCCGCCCGAGGGCAATTTGCAGTCGTACCGCGACTACATTTCCACCTTACCGTTCAGCGAGGGGCCAGAAGTGTTTGGCTTGCACGACAATGCCAACATTTCGTGCGCGGTGGCCGAAACCAACGAGTTGTTGGACACCATGCAGAGCTTGCAGCCTCAAACAGGCGGGGGGGCTGGCAAAAGCTGGGACGAAATTCTGGCGGAGCTGTCGGTGGACATCGAGCACAAAATTCCGGGCAAATACGACATTGAAGTTGCGCTGTTGGACTTCCCCGTATTGTACGAAGAGTGCATGAACACGGTTTTGGTACAAGAACTGATTCGGTTCAACCGCGTCATTGCTACTGTGGCCTCGAGCCTCAAAGAGGTGCAGCGCGCAGTGAAGGGACTAGTGGTCATGAGCGGAGATCTGGAGGCGATGGGCAACAGCATGGTGATTGGCAAAGTGCCGGCGATGTGGATGCGCGTGGCCTACCCGTCCCTGAAGTCCCTCGGAGGCTGGGTGAAAGACTTCTTGCAGCGGTTAGACGTGCTCCGCGAGTGGTTTGACGCGAAATGCTCGCCGAGCCATTACTGGATCAGTGGGTTTTTCTTCACCCAGGCCTTCATCACGGGCACCTTGCAAAACTTCGCGCGCCAGTACCAGATTCCGATTGACCAGTGCGACTTTGACTTCCGAGTCTTAACCCCAAAAGAAAACGAGGGCGCTCTGAAGCAGCAGCCCAAAGACGGCGCGTTCATTTGGGGCTTGTTCATGGATGGCGCGCGGTGGAACGTGGAAGAGCATTGCATCGACGAATCTTTGCCGCGTGTGCTTTTTGTGTCCATGCCCCATTTCCACCTGTGGCCGCGCGCCAAGAAAGACATTCCAGGCTTGATTGGGCGCATTGAGCTGTACACCGGCTCGATTCTCGGCACAGCCCACGTGTACGCGTGCCCCGTCTACAAGACGTCCGAGCGCAAAGGCGTCCTCTTAACCACCGGCCACTCCACGAACTACGTGATGCTGATGCGCATCCCGATGGCGTCGCGCCACGAGCAGCTCCACTGGATCAAGCGGGGCGTGGCCATGATTACAATGCTTGACGATTAAGCACGCGGCAGGTGTCAGTGGTTGAGTTGTATGTCCGAGAGAGAGAGAGAGAGAGATCGAGAGTAAGTTGCTCCCTGGAGCAGGAAGCTTTTTGCGCTATGGATACGGATACATCAGGATTATATAAACTAGCTTCGTTCTCCTTCGCTTGGACATCTTGACACCGCTTTTCTCTGTTCTCTTGCTGCTAGCTTTATATACGTAATAAGTTAAATTGAAACTGAAACTTGAAACTTAGCGACCTCCGTAGAGTCTATAGATCGGACATGCAAGGTTAATTCGACATCCAGCAAACCGGGGTCAAACCACCGGCTTACGGATGGCTCCATGTGTTCGTTTAGAGTCAATGAAGTCACGAGTTACTGCTGTTGGCTTTAGCTATTGCATTTGAATTTGAATTAAAGTTGCCTTGTGCCTTCGGGTTTCAAGGCGCCTTCTTCGAGATAGGAAGGTGTCAGAAATGTATTCGGGAGTGCAAATAGAAGTAAATGCCCTGAGGAGGAAGGAATAAACCATACCTACTAGGTGGGTTTTCGCCCACTGTTCTCCCGTCCCCGCTGCGGCCTCGCTGCTCGCTGTCTCGGCATTTTGTATTTGTAAAAAAGTATGCACCCGCACCCGGATAGAAATGTTGCTTTCTTGACCTCGGTAGCGGTGCCGCATGTCATTTGTCATTTGTCATATTCATTGGTTCGTTCTTCGTTCATCATAATGTATATCGTCCCTTCGTACGCCTAGCTAGCCCTCATTATAAGTTTCTTGTTCCTGGCTGCTGTCAACTACCTAGGCAAGCCTAAGTAAGACGTTCGCAACGATGGCCCAGGCAAAGCTCAAGAAGCTTTCTTTTCAAGGAGTTTGCGGTTACTGCCTTGCGCCCGAAGGGAGCGTAAAAGCTCCCCAGCTTTCAGCCTGCGCCCGGTGTGGCCTCGTAGTGTACTGCAGCAAGGACTGCCAGCGGGCTCATTGGAAGTCCGATCACAAGCAGCACTGCGTTGCCAAGGCTGACCGAGTGCCACAGCAGCAGGGTAGTTTGGATGCTCGTAACGATGACAATGCATCCAGGGCGGCGGCTGCTGGAGAGAAGTGCAGCATCTGTCTTGATCCGCTCACTGAAGCGTTGGCCGCCTCTCTAGAGTGCAAACACGTTTTTGACGTCACATGCGTGACCGAGTTGCGAAGGTTAGGAGTGAAACAAGCATGCCCATTATGCCGCACTCCACTGCCTCCGGGCCCTGAAATGCTCTACGAAGAGTCTGCACTGCGCTTTATGGCTGTTTATAAACTAGTGATGCGAGGGAAGGCGACTTGGTCTACCCTCCCTTCTAATGCTCAACAAGAGCTAGATGCTGCGGTTGCTGGGTGCCGGGCTGCAGCCGACCAAGGATTGGCAGAGGCCCAATTCACTTTGGGGAGATTTTTTGAGGATGGCCGCGGCGTGCCGCAGAATTTTGTCGAGGCAGTTCGGTGGTGCAAGAAGGCCGCTGAGCAAGGGCACGCGGAGGCGCAATGTTTTTTAGGCGTCCGATTTAAGAATGGCGAAGGTGTCAAACAGAGCGATGTGAAGTCAGTGCATTGGTATAAGAAGGCTGCTGAACAAGGACACATGGAAGCGCAGTACTACTTGGGTTCTATGTTTGATGGAGGTAACGGGGTCGCGCAGAGCGACACTGAGACAGTACGCTGGTGGCTCAAGGCAGCTGAACAAGGACATGTAGTAGCGCAATATAACATTGGAAAGTACTTTAGAGATGGTCGCGGCGTAGCACAGAATGATGCTGAGGCGGTTCGGTGGTGGCTAAAGGCTGCGTCGCAAGGGTTTGTTGACGCGCAGCATAACCTGGGAGTCTCGTTCAAGATGGGTTGTGGCGTGGCACAGAGTGATGCAGAAGCGGTGCGATGGTGGAAGAAGGCAGCAATGCAAGGACTCGCAGAAGCGCAATGTTACTTGGGCCGAATGTACTTTGCAGGCACTGGGGTGGCGAGGAGTGAGGCCGAAGCGGTTCGGTGGTGGAAAAAGGCAGCAAAGCAAGGGCATGCTAGGGCGCAGTATTATCTACAGCCTCATGATTGAGGTACTTGTCGCATGCAGAGAAACAAAGGAGCAATACACTGAAAAAAAAAACCCAGCTGAATATGATGAAATGACGGTGCAATATTCTGGGATTTATGTTTGATGAAGTTTATGGTGTGGTGCAAAGCGACGTGGAGGCAGCGCGGTTGTGCAGGGCCGATCAAGACCACCAAAAACCGCAGTACTACTGGAAGGTTTCACTTCTCAATAGACGCGGAGTTGAGTAGAATGATATTTAAGCAGCACGACGGTTCAATAATGCAGTTGATCATGGATACGTGGACGCGCAGTACAATATGTAAATCATATTTCAAAGCGGCCATGGCGTTGTATAAAACGATACGGTAGTACTTCAACGTCTTTTTTCAAGCGGCAAATCAGGCGCTCGGATTGATATCATAAACAAGCGCTTGCCAACCTGAGGCTCCTTCTCGAGAAGCTGGGCCCTCAACGATTTATTTCTCTTTATTTCTTCTGCAAACACAATTAGAGCGACAATGGGCAATGGGGCTTATCCCCCATGCCCAGATGCCCCATCGCTAGGGTTTAGATATATTTATTGGCGTTCTTGATTTTAATATGGCATTCAGATGTTCTACTTTATTATGCCTTAGACCCCTAGCCCCCGGCTAGCCCGCCCGAGCGAAAGCGAAAGTTTCAAGGAAGGAAGGAAGGAGAAAGGAAGGAAGGAAGGAGAAAGGAAGGAAGGAAGGAAGGAAGGAAGGAAGGAAGGAAGGAAGGAAGGAAGGAA
>Ga0307930_1001718_pt1 | contig 17193 bp, 18 predicted proteins | sample OrgLakmetageno46_FD_203161 | JGI IMG/M metagenome (GOLD analysis project Ga0307930, IMG submission 203161) | Saline water microbial communities from Organic Lake, Antarctica - #46 | ecosystem: Environmental > Aquatic > Non-marine Saline and Alkaline > Saline | place: Antarctica: Organic Lake...
AGAAGGACTTCAGTAAGACCATAAACGCCGTCCGTAGCCATTTGAAGGGCGTCCCCGAAAATGACTGCAGGGAGAATCGACGTGAAATAGGCGACAAGAGTGGCCTGCAAACACCATAACAGAGACGCAATAATCGAGATTGATCAAAAACAATGAACATCGCTGAAAAAAAGGAGGTCCTACCGCCAAGATCTTCTTAGCCTCTTCCCCGGTGGTGATAGTCCAGTCCGACTTGTACAAAGGTAAGCGCGTTGCAACGTCTTTAGCGATGCCGCCGAACCAGCCTTCTTCGGGGCCTTCATCCTTAGCTCGCGCCTCGCGAATGGCCGCAATGTTAGCGCCCTTCTTCTCCTTGAGTTCGTCGAACTCTTCGCGGGTAATCTCCGCAGCAACCAGGGTTGGCATGGTGCAAGAGGCCTGAAACTAAAAGCTCTGCACCGGAGCTTTTTTTTTTCTCTGTGCAGCGTGCAGCGTCATCATCTCCAGATCATCAAAGAGAGCTTCTGATCGCTCGTTGGTCGACGGTTTGGTTTTTGTGTCGGCGTTATTTTTGCCGAGATGAGATTAGAGGACTCCGCATCTCTGCATCATCTCAAAATCTCAAAGAATCTCACCTTGGCCCATCAGCCCATAGGCACATCGGCAGGCTCCAAAGCTCAGCACTTCCTTCACCGAGTACCCGGATACTTAAGAAGTCGCGTTTCAGATTCATATTAAATCGTTTAGCTCATATCATATCTGCTGCTACCTCCTTTGAGGATTTTTGAGACAGCCCCGAAGGGCCGGAATTAGAGGGCTAACAGGTAGAGAAGAAAAACAAAGCAGCGCAAACTAAACCTAGGAAGCTAATCAGGCGCACATGCCCTTTGTGTTTTTTTGTCATACTGCGCAGCTTTGAGAAGTTCTCAGTTCGCCCTTGTTGATGTATGTTACTTAATAACCATCTCTCTTCTCTAGGAGAAGCAATAGCAGAACATACTTAATTCTAGGTAAGTAAAATTCTAGCGACTGAAAGGAAGCATTCAAAGCCAGCATAGTATCAAATCCTGAGAGTCCCATGATCCAAAGGAAATATGGGGTTGAACAACTGGCACTGGGCAATTTTCCTCGGGGCAGCCAAGGGCTCGACGACTCCTCCTCCCGACATGATTAGATGCAATTTCTCTCTAAATTTGGCGTATGCCGCATTTTTGATGAAGCCAACTTAAGCACGTGGACGCGCCGCTGGTGTGCGTGCTCTGGAGCCGACGTCGAGCTATTGGCCTTCCTCGCGAATACCACTGCAGGCACGCAAGGCTAAGCTGGACTTGACCGCGAGCGTGGTGTTACAGAAAATCCCCCTACACCACCCCTCTAGTGATCAGAAATATCCATTAAAATTGCTACTGAGTTAGAATAGGATTTCTATAACACATGGCCGTGTGGTTGTTAGTTTCCGGAGCTCTGATAACATAGCAAATGATGTAGAAGACAGGGCGTTTTTCTTGCGACCTCTTCAAAACCTAGCGGGAGTCCCAACGCCAAGCAATGATGATGATGATGTCTTAAACACTGGACACTGGACTGGCCCACTCTGGCTTTGACTTTGCCTATGGCTCAGTGATGAATATTGCATTGCGCAAAAGGACACTCAGCCCAGTCAGACTTGTTCTGGAGGATTCATCAAAACGCAGCTTTATGCTATTTGTTGTTGTTTCTTTGCAATTGGGGAGTATAATCTAATCTAATCTAATCAGTGCGAATTGCTACTCAAGTGGCAGTGCGCTCGGGCCTTGCTACTTGTGGAAACGCCTGTATATTAGTTCCGTTCACTGGCCACTCCTTTGGAGCAGGAATGAATACCTAGCGACTAGCGACCAAGAAACAAGTAAAGTGGACCTGGGTGACAAATGCACCGAACTCGGTCCAAAAGCTGAGCTTGTGTGTCTGCAAGTGATACATACTGGCAGGTGCTCTGAGGATATTGGGACTAAACAAAGCGATAAGGGATGCGGCTCATGCCTCATACGTCATATTGGCTTAAATCTTAAATGATCAAATGCCCCAAGTACAATCGGCCTGACCCCTTTACAGTAACACTAACACACACAAATCGCCTGTTTTTTTCTCCAGGTAGTTGGTAGTGGATCATGCTACCGTTTCTTCTTGTCATCAGAGCTGTTGCTTCTCCAAAGGTGTTTCATCCAGATCTGCTTTACCACAAGCCCAAGCAGCGCTAGCAAGCAAAGCGGCCAAACAAAAGGCCACCAATCAGCGACGGCTTGAAGCACCAGCACTTGCTGAAGCAACTCGGTGCTGTCGTTAACCTGCAGGCGCCGTATCGATCCCAAAGAAACAAAAGTGAGGAATGAAAAGCTTTTTTTAAATACAGACTGGAGTAGGCACAAAGGCGTCAAAGTGACAGGAGCAGACAGTGACAGCGCACCATCGGAATGCGACACCACATCCTACTATTCGTTCAAGAATATAGTTAAAGAATTGAAGATTAGTGCACTCTTACATTTGGATAAGGTTCAGGGGGTGCAGTGAGGGCTAGGAACTTCGCTAAGGGTGCGTAGCCATCAGTAGCGGTGTGCAGTAACAATTGGTTTTGGGGGACCTTCATACAGGGGCAAAGAGCAATAGTATTAAGGGAGAACAAATGAAAAAAAAAAAAACAGGACGATGAACATTAGGAAATACATAGGCAATTACACCAAAAATGAACGCATGTAATGTTGATCAGAAGCAAGCAACAGTTTGACGACACAAAGAACAGTGCGTGCGACATTGTACTACTAATGTAAAACACAATGTCCATCGCGTGATTGAGCACAATGGCAGTGGAAAGAGGTTAAACAAACGCCACACTAAGGCTGCAGATGTGTCTCATCTTTTCAGTTTGGTTAGAGTACGCTCATGAGGATTCAAAGGATGCGTCTATAGGCAGTAACACACACTCACTGCAGCTTCCACTTTGGCAATCCACGCGGTGTACGCGCGCTCGAGAGTTTCCGCAGTCGGCTGCCCAGTGGCTGGGGCAACCTAAAAGGCCAAAACAAGAAGCACAGAGATTATACGTGTCACATACATCACAATGTAATTTACGGAGTCACGAAACAGGCAAGCGCAAAATAAGAGGTTCTGAGGCCGAAGTGAGACTACTTCGAAATAGTGAACACTGTAGGGTAGGAGAATTTGAAGTCTCCTGGCATCTCAGTAAGATAACGCAAAAGAAACTACCCCTGGGGCTTAATTACCATGGACCTTACCTCAATATCGGTGACCAACTGCATATAAGCTGCGGTTTTCGTAAATTCTTGAAATGGCTTCAGGAGTGAAAAAGGGGGCCGTTTCAGTGTCTTTCCCAGTGGTACCAACACCTGATCGAGAAGGAGTAATTATGGAAGGAAAGTTGGCATTTAAAACATTGCAACAACTCTTGTAACTCTTGTTCCAGTACTCGAGTTAAACATCAGGCACATGAATTACCTTGAGGTAGCTTTGAGCCCAGCCTTGAGGGCCGCGTGGGTGCAACGAGAGCACGACTTTGGCGGCAGGATTGCGCAGTAGCATTGTTTCGAATGCTAAGCTGGCTGGGAAGTCCGTGGTGGCTGCAAACGGAGTACAAAGAACCGTAAAAGTATGCGTGTACGCGACTTAAGATTGAACTCGGTTATAATTGAAGTATCGCCATCGCAAAGCAAGCTATTGGTATTGGCTTACCATTGAAGCCTTCGTTCTCTAGTGCATCGAACACACTCGAGTCGGGTGATTCGCTAGTGAGTGAAGCAAAATAATTGTTCCAGAGGGGCAAATGCGCATGCCGTAACGCCTTGCTACCGTGGTAGGTTTTAAACCCTAGTTGCGATAGAGCAGCGCAAAGCGATTCTGTACCAGTTCGTCCAAAACCTGCGCCCACCACAAGCATTGCCTCGCCAGAGACACTAGCTTGGGAGTAGCTGTCATCGTTCAACCCAAGGACACGGCGTGCTACGATTGAAAGCACATTCACCGCTAACGTTGGTGGAGTCACCAGAGAAAAGCACGCCATTAATGCTACTGCTGCTCGTGGACTCATGTTTGAAGATGAAATAGCCTGCTCTACACGGAATTTGAAACACCTTCTCACTTCTCACCTCTCGACAAACTATTCGACTGAGAAATGCTCTACTACTCAGGGCTTGGAAATGTCTTGTCTAGTGGAAATTATTTTTGTGTTGATTGCTGATGTAATGTAAGTACAATAATGTATCTTGCAATCCAGTCAATGGCTTTCTCAATCACGTATCTGTAGTCTAGAGCCTAACCGGAGGCCATATTTTGCTGTGTCTGTAATAAAAGGCTGTTGATGCCGATGTTTGGGGAAGATCTGCACCAATTAGCGACCAGCTATTCAGCAAGTAGGCAAATACCAAATACCTCACAGCGGAACAACGGTACAAGCAGATCCGAGATCAAAGCGCACGCGCACAACAGCGCAAGGCGACTAAATCGGTGAATAAATAAAAGCGAACCCAAAAGCCCGAGATGCGATAGCGATGTTGATGGCTGCTTTCTACATGTTTTAATCATTGGCCACAACAGCACAACGCTCAGTCCCGCCGACTTGTTCGGAGGAAAGGCGCTAGTTGGAGCCTTAATTGGCCTTCTGGAGCGAATTTTCTAGCGCATTTGCAGCTCAAGTGCATTCCTTATGTGCCTCTGTGACTGCTGTGTAATTGCCTTTCTTTGTTTTGGGAGAGTATTAACTAGACTAGACTAGACTTATGGATTATGATTATGGAATTATGGATATTCCTCGCTCCTCAAATTAGGCGCTTCATTGCCGGTAATACATATCCACGTGTTAAGACACTCACCAGAACTCCCTACCTACACTTCGAACTCAGCTGCCTTTAAAACTTGGAGCCGTTATCGCCTCCTTTCTTTCGGTTGGCGCGGGGCTTCGTGGACTCAGGCGGCCGGTCCAAGGTGGAGCCGCGCCCAAGTTTAGCCGTAGAGAAGTCGCCCTCCGCGCCGTTCGAAGTCCCCACGGCTTCCTCGCTGACGAGCTCGTCTTTTTCACCGGCCATGCGGCCAAAGAGCCGAAGCTTGGCCGAGCGGCGAAGCACGCGGGCGTCTTCCGCGTCTCCTTCGCCACTGTGAGCAGCAGCTACTGGTTCCTTGCTCGCTTGCTTGGGCGCGGGCGAAAGGTCAAGCCCACCTGGCGACGGCGGCAACGGTTGAACGCCGTCGGAAAGGCTGAGTGGAGGCATGGGCGGCTCGTTTCCTCCGCGGGAGGACATGGGATTGCCGTCTTTCTTCGGCGAGGCCTCGAAAGGTTCCAACGAGGGTGACTCAGCAGCAAGAGCCGCAGCTGCCGCGGCCGCAGCCGACGCAGCGGTAGCTTTGGTGAGGGAGTAGCGCCGCAGCGCCTCCGATGCGTCTGCGTCAGCGGAGCCAAGTTTGCTTAAATTCGCGGGAGACAGACGCCGGCTTTGGCGTCGGCTCGAGGCACTGCCACCGCTGTTGCGGCGGCTCACGGAAGCACTCGCATCCGTAGGAACAGGCCTGTTCGAAGCGTCCAGGAGGTCGCTTTCGCGCAGCGTTAACGTAGCGCCCGCTGCCTGCGTGAACATGGAGGAGCGCCGCGCAGGAGGGAGCATGATTGAGGCCCAGCGCGACTTGATTGCCTGCAAGCAAAACGCCGAAAAGAGTTGGCGACGACGACGTTCGAAGAAGTGAGATAAAGTAGAAAAAAATAAAATAAATAAACCCTCACAAGAAAATGAACAGGGGAGACAAAGAAGTTGAAAAAAACTTAGAAAGCCTCTTACCATAGAAAAACGGCGGGACTTCGACCGAGAGAGACCAGGTTGAACTTCTTCTTCGTCCTCAGGCGCGCTGTCCACCCGACGCACGCGCTCCCATTCCTCAAGCTTGGCCGCGTGGTCCCCGAACAAAATGGGCGCCCAAAGAGACAAGCGCACTCCTCCAGTTGCCCACCGCACCAGCCAATGCAGCAAGGGCTCCCGCGGGGGCGGAGACTTGAGAAGGCGGTCGAGTTCGTCGGCTGCGCGTTTGGCTGCAGCTTCTTCCTGAGAGGGGGCACACAAGTGGGGTGACAACAGCGTCTTGGATAATGCAACAAAGAACAACGACTGAAAGTTTAAAAAAAAAAATCATCAATTTCGCGTGCTCTCTCTCTCTCACCTCCAACTTCTTCTCGAGCATGCGCTTCAAGTTACGCTTCTTGAGGACAGGCAAGGCGCGCCGCTCTCGGTCTCGGAAACAGGCTTGGCACTCGTGGTCGTCGAAGCCGTGGACCGGGTGAATTGAGGTAGTGCAGCGCCAGCATGGGGTCATTTCGTCCTGCAAATTAGACAACAATACAGTGTAGTATAACTTAGACACGACATATGATTGCAAGGCCGAATGCAACACTTCGGTTCGCAGTCTTCTCGGGAATCCGCGAGAAAGTTTTATCGAATTGCCGCGTTCGTTAATTCTCACCTCTTCGGGTGCGTTGGCCCATCCGCCGCGCGCCAGTTCATACCGCCATTCCACAATATTCACGAGCTTCATGGCGCGCAGCTCAAGCGGCGCCCACCACACGCTTTCCACTAAGCCAGTGCGGTCAAGCTTGCCGTTTGCAGCTAGAGCGACAACGCTACCGCTGTCGACACTGCTGCCCGGGGAGTGGCGACCATCCATGGAGTTCTTAACACGGTCCGTGTTGAAGATGTTGGCCAAGCTTCCGCCCATCGAAGTACTGCCCTGGTTGCCCACAGAAGAGTCTTGACTTTGCTTCCCCTTGCCGTCACTTTGCCTGTCCATAGACATGCTCGACCGCTCAACAGAGGCGCCGTCGTCTCCTGTCTTAGAGCTCCGGCGCCACCTCTTGCGCTCGGTGCGTGGGCGAGGTGCCTCCGGCGGCGGGTTCGGCGCAGGCATGCGAGGATTTACGTAGTTCCAGGGCGGCACTTCAGCGTGGCTCAAAAATCGCACCATAGGCTTGCTTGGTGGAGGCGGCATCGGCGTTGCTTGCTGTGAGAGCACGGTTAATCCCCATCGCGTGTATGGCGCCAATGTAAAGTCTAGAGGGTCTGACGCCGGTGGCAAGGAAGGCATAATCCACAATTCTAGGTTTGGTTGGAACGAGACGTTACGCGATTGAGAATGCTTTGTGCCCAGTGTTAGCCTTGGTGGAAAAGAGAAAGCTCCGTCCTCCTCATTCCCCGAAAATATTTGGATGTTGAACCGGACGACCCGGTCGGTGATATTCTAGAGATCCACAACATGCGCTGATTGGTCAACATAACGCAGCCTTATTGCGGTCTTGTGGTCGCATCAATGGTGCTCCGCGATGATCAAGGAGACTACACGGACGATGTGCCATACACGCCTGGAGAAGTGAGTCTTCCGTATCGAGTGAACTTAGGATATTATGAACAGATTTCTCTCTTGACGCCACACTGCCTCGTAATGGATTCAGTTAGGCCTCTCGCGCCATAGAGAATCCCTCCTGCAAGTTATTTGATGTTTTGGCTAGCACGCTTCTGATCTCTTTTGCTTCTCAGCAGGGGGCCGGAGCTGGATCGTATTCGAATCTGTTCAGCGACGGCATGTCGGTGAGTACTTTTTGTTTCCTTTTGCACCTAATGTTGCTGTGCTCTTCGGACAACAAAAGCAGAGCAATAATGATCAAGATACATACCTTAACATTACGTGCTGTTTCTTTTCCCTCATTCTCTTCGGTCACCGCAATCGTCATCGACGTATCGTTCTTTTCTACAATATCTGCCTGAACACTGCCTGTATATAGGCCACGGTGGGCCGCATGTCCATGGGGCTAGCTGGTGCCAACAACGGCGGCGGCAGCAGAGCCGGCGGCTCTTTAACGCGCGAAGACTTGGAGGCAGTCGAGGGCGCGGCTGCCCGCATGGGCGCCAACGAGTACGACTACGGTGGGCAAGAAGGCGACACCGACACGGACTTGAGTGACGTGGAGTCCGTAGCGTCCTTTGCCTCCGAAGTCAGCGGCATGGAGGACGACGACGAAGACTACGGGAGCAGCGCCAGCAGCAAAAAGGCTGCCAAGAAAAAGAAAGCCGCTGCCAAGCGGTCGTGGTTTACCATCACCCTGGGCCCAACCGACGAGCTCGAGGAAGACTCTGGAGACGACGAGGAGGCGGGTGGTGGCGGTGGCGGAGACGTGCTGAGCGGAAGCCACTGGGACGACTCGCACTTGCCGCCCCTGCAGGCGGGCCCGGGCGCCAACTGGCGAGGGGCTTGCTTTGGGGCGGGCCTCGGAGAGGCGGCGGTAGAAGCGTTGGAAGACAGCGGCGCCAACAGCTTGCGGGAAGTAGGCTTCTTGAGCGACGCGGACTTGACGTCGCTGGGCCTGAGCCACGACGAGATTGACGTGGTGCGGCAGGTGGTGAGCGCCGCAGCGGCTGCGGACGCGGCCAATCGCCCCTTGACGGACTGGCGGCTATTCATGGTGGCGGCCGACCTGAAACAGTGCGTGTTTCTAGCCTGTGTACTTGCTCTGTATCTGCCCTAGCTCTAGTTGTTGTTTTTTTCCAATTAAGTTTGATTAGATTTTCTGCGCCAATTTTTGTGGACGTGCGTGCGACTCCTTCTCCTTCTTCTCGTCCTTTTTATCATTCCCTTTTCTGCACACACGTAAATACGCAATCTCAGGTACGTGCCGGTGCTCGAGCAGCGTGGCGTGGGGTCCTACCACGAGCTCAGCCTCATTTCAGACCAAGAGTACAGCAAGGTTACCCGCACCGGCATGACCAAGGACGAAATCGCTAGGCTGCGCACGGTCCTGGCCCAAGCCGATACGATAGTGGGTTCCGCGGGCAGTGGAGCTGGGAAACCGCCGGTGCTGAAAGCAGCTGTGGCTTCTTCTTCTTCGTTGGAAGAAAAGCAAGAACAAGGTTTGGTTGGGGATTTCACGCAGCGGCTCAGCTTTTTGGGGACTTTTGCAGAAGGCTTAGCAACGTCTGCCCTTCAAGAGGTATTCGTAATAGATCTTGATGCTTCGTGCCATCAATTTGGCAATGCATTTCAAAGGTCCATTTTTCAACGTGATAATATCATAATTGTTTCTTGTTTGCTCTTCAGAAAATCGTTCCTCTGCACCCAATCCGCATCTCTTTATGTATTCTGTTTCTTTGCCTGGGTCAACAGGTGAGCGGTGCCACGGGCGTCGACGTGTCCTTGCCCGTCGGGTTCGTCGTCGGCGGCAGTTCTTCGTCGCCAACTTCAGCTTCCACAACTACTCCCACAGCAGCGGGCAAAAGCGGCGGCGGTGGCAATGACGTGGAAGCTGCCTTGCGCAAGCTGCCACCGGACCAAGGGGCGGTGTTGCTCGATGACTTGTCGCTGACGACGCAAGTGAAGCTGCTGGGCGCGCTGCCTCCCAGCAAGGTGCGTGCCGAAGAGATTTACAAAAACGAAACGAAAGAATATACAATGAAGCCGTGTTGTTTCTCTAGCGTTTTTTTTGTTTTTGAACTTTTAATGCTCTGTCTCTCACCTTCGTAAATTCTTTGTTGGACCAATATCTTGCTCTGGGGGGGGGGGTCGCACAAAACGAACAATGAACCAGGGTGCTGCCATTCTCTCGCACATGCGCCTTGAACCTGCCAGCCGTGGCGCAGTGCTCCTCCGTCTACCCTCTCGGATTCGCGGCCTGTTGATCGTCGAGCTCAAGCCTAGCCTGCTGGCTGCTACCATGGCGGGCTTGGAACCATCGGATGTGGCTACTCTGCTCGGCTCCCTCGATGCTACGGACGGTGACCGTTTCAAAGCCTTTTCGCTGTTTCACGACGGGTTTGCGGGTCAATTGCTGCGGGCGTTGACAGCGACGGAGCGAGCCGATCTGATGGCGGGAATGCGAATCAAGGAACAGTCGCGGGTGCTGGCCCTCATGACTCCGTCCGAGCGTGGCATGAGCCTCAAGGAGCTGCCGATGGAAGTGCAAGTCGCGCTGCTGGGCGCTATGACCGAGGCTGACCGCCGGGAAGCCCTGTAAGCAACGCACAATACAAGCTTCACCGCGAATAGTGTATACTGCTGCGCATTTCTAGAGCGTGTTATCAATTCACCGTTGCCAAGAAGAAATTATTTCTCTCCTTTTAGATACTTTTATAAGTGCTCTGATGGCATGTTTCTATTTATGGCGCATATTAACTGTTTGTCTCTGACACTCTCAGGGCCTTCGTGGAGCCAGCAGTGCTAGCCATGATGCTGGTGGACATGGATGGCGCCTCTCGCGAAGCAGCCTTGAGCCACATGACTGTCACTGAAGTGAGCGCGCTGTTGGTGGCCGGCATGACGGCCCTGTCGAAGTTGGAAATGGAAGTGTTGGACAATTTAACGGTCGACCAGTTGAGCAGCCGCCTGCACCGCCTCGAGGATTTGGCGGCAGAAACCAACGCGCAAATCGTGAAAAGGAAGCAGCGCAGCGGTGGGGGCGAAGATGACGATGGCGACGACGACGACGACGCCGGTAAGTAGTTCGTCCTCAACGCGTGGTTATTGTTGTATGTTTTAGTGCATTGACGTAAATTGTGAAGATACATCCTACTCGTGCTCATTTTTGTTGTTGTTGCATTTTTCGTATTGCTTTTGATGATACTCTGTAGGCGTGGAATACGCGAGGGGCGAAGACGGCCTCCCTCTCCTGGACCCTACTACTGGGGAGTACATCAAGGTCAAACAACCGACGGCGCGGGAAAAGCGCTTGGCGCAGCTGTGGAAAGGTTTGCGGGTGGACGCGCGTCACGCTGCGGCGGCGTCGCGCGACCTTTGCTTGACCCTGCAAAACAAGCACCTGGGGGCGGCCGCGGCCGAAGACCTCGGCACCCGCTCACCCCCCAAGGACGTGTTGGAGCAACTGACGCTTGCAGGCAAACGCTCGGTGGCGCTCCGAGCGCTCCTGGCGGAACTTCCGTTCATGGACGAAACGCGCGACAACCTAGGTGGTGGCAGCGGTGATGCCAACGCTCTCCTCAGCAGCAGCCTCAAGCAGGTCTCTCAGGAAGACTTGCTCCGCGAGCTCGGGTCCCGCATGGGCGCGGGCAGCGAAGACCCTAGCCTGGCGGTGGAGCGTTTGGCCGTGGCAGCGGGTTACACCAAGCGAGGCTCCGCCACCGAGGTGTACAGCGGCTCGGCGGCCAGCCGTGCCCCGGGGACCGACAAGGACGTGCGCTTTTCGCTCCGTTGCGAAGGGCTCAGCTCGGCAGGCTTCGGCACCGAACAGCAGCAGGCGCTGGAGAAGTTGCTGGCGAAAGGGTACGGGTTCAAGGGCAGTGGAGTTTCCAGCAAGAGCTCCGCAGGCGAGGTAAAGGTGAGTGTGGTGGGCTTCATCACCGGAGGCGCGTTTGCGGGCGCGTCGTCGGGAGGCTTCAGCAGCGGCGACGGCAACGAAGCGTCGTCGTGCGTGGTGGTGGACTGCCGGGCCGTCGGGTTCAAGTCGGCCACGGCAGCGGGGAAATTCATTGCCGGCGCGCGCGGTGCCCCTGTGCCCATGGGCAGTGAAAGGGCCTTTGGCCGGGTGACTTTCGAGAAGCCTCCCAGCTTGTGCTCGGGCGGCGACGGCACTGACGGCGACTTCGGCGGCAGCGGTGGTGGTAGTGTGGTCCCGAGTGCACCTACGGTGGCTGCTGCTACGGCCGGCGATGGCGAGGCTAAGGTGCTGGTGGTGCCGCCGGTGTTACTCGGCCAAGCCAATGCTTACGACCCGACGGTGCTAGAAATTGAAGTTGTCAGCAACCCAGGCCGGCTCCGAGGCTCTGCGCCGGTCGGGGAACCGGTGGTGGTGCGAGGCCTGGCGAATGGCACCAAGTAAGATTATATGCATGCATGCCTTTCATGGGTCGTTTTCAGCCCGTTCAGGTTTTATTGTTGTATTCCTAACCTGTCTGCGTCAATTATTTGTCCGTAAAGAATTGCGTTAGTTTTAGCCTCGTGTTTTCTTCACTTTCGATTTTTTCCCAACTCTTGGCTTACACATGCCCCTTTGTCTCTTGCCACACGTACTCCTCCTCCTCGTCTTACTTAGGTACCGCTTCACTGCCCACGCACGAAACGCCACTGGCTGGTCGCCTTTCTCGGCGCCCTCTCACCCGCTCGTGCCTGGAGACTTGACCGCGCCTCCACTCCCGCCCGAAATCAGCGCAGTGACCACCTACGACTGCGACGTCGAACTGGGGGTGCTCGTGGCGCCTGCGGGGAAGTACTTCTTGCGCAGTTGCACCCTGGTGGAAGTGCGCTCGGAGCCCGGCGGCCAAACCGCGTTTGCACCCCCCGGGGTGCCGGTCCTGCTGCAAGGGTTGAAGCCAGGGGTGAGCTACCGCTTCCGGGCCCGCGCCAAAAACATGAACGGCTGGTCCCGCGCGTCCAAACCTACCGCGCCGGTGACCCTCACCCAATCCTCTTACGGCGACGAGGGCGGGGCCAGCAGCAGTGGCGACGCTCCTGCCGCTCCTTCTCGCCATAGTCAATCGGCGCTCTCGCAAGACGCCCCGATGGGCTACGAAGGCGAAGACTTGATGGAAGACGACCTGGTGGGCGAAGCGAAAGAAGCGCTGCGCGACCACAACTTGGAGAAAGACTTGCTGCGGAAAGGCAAGTCCCCACTGGAAGTGCTCATTTTGAAGCAGCGCGTCAAGAAAGGGGAGTTGGCGGAGACCGATTTGGTGGAATTAGGCCAATCAGGTGGAACCTCTGCGAAAGCAAAGAAGGGCAACGAGAGCGTGTTTGGCAACGGGGGGGACACGGAGCTGACGACTGAAGAAAGCGTCGAGCTCGAGCTCAAGCAGCGCGCGGAAGGCAGGAAACAGCGCTTCACCGTAAAAGAAGAAGTAAACATGTCGCACGACGTGTTTTCGCGGCAAATGAAAGACGTGGACGGCCTGAGCGCGGGCGACAACAAATTTTTGCGGCGGTTTGTCGGGCTCATGGCGGTGAAAGGCATCGTGTGCTACAAGCACGGCCGGAGCTCGCGCCGGAAAGCCCTCATCAAAATGGACCCCCAGGGCACCAAAGTGTTCTGGGAGTCCAAGGGCAAAGCTCCCGAAGACGCGTGCATTGACCTCGGCCGCGAAGTCAAAGACGTGGTGAAAGGGCAAGTCTACAGCTGGTTCCGGTCCGTGGCCATGGACACCGAGTGCTGCATTTCGGTGGTGTGCCACGCGCCCAGCTCGGGCAGCCAGAAAGCCAAGCGGCTGGACCTCGAGTGCGAGTCGCGCGACGACGCCACGCTTCTGTTTGCGGCGCTCTCGGTGCTGGCGACAGCGCGCAAGCCAGACGCCCTCAAGTCAAAAATTGAGTCCGAAGATGTCGAAACAGACGACGCCTGATGACATTGAGCAGAATTTAGGAAATAGAACCAACTTCCTCTTGAACTCGAAGTAATGTGCAATTAAGAAATATCAGCCAAGTGACTCAGATGTGCAGTAAATAACAAAGGCAATAATGGGGAGTAGTAGGGCTCGAGAAAAAGATATATATCAGGAACTAATTAGCAATCCCCTGAATTCGGGAATTCGTGCGAATACAAATACGAGCCCAGATGGCACTGGAGCGGGCCTGGGGAATCATAACTTATATATATATGCACTCTTACTGGATAGATAATACCATTTAGAGGATAAAAGTGCTCTTTAATTAGCACGTTGGCCCTTGTGTAAAATGTACCTTTAAAATTGCGTAGTAAATTATACATTAAATGCTAAATGCACTTCGCGAGCTCTGGTCTTCATCGCGGCTATGCAAGTCAGTCAGGCACTTCTAGCTTGAGCCATCTGGTGTTGTGTTTTGCATCTATTTCGTTAATTTATCCGCGACTTACGGATTGCTGACTGAGAGCTGGTCTGAGAACCCTTTGACATCCAATAAATATGCAAAGATGTCGCTGCTTTATCATTCACGATCAAAAAGATTCCATGATGGCATGTAAAGCGTTAGTGCATGAAAATACATTCAGAATACAAAAAGTGGTTTTAAAAATAATGAAGCAGACTTAACATCAGAGAACACATACCACGTGCTCACGTGCTCACAGAAGTTCATCAGCTAAAGGCCTAGGTTCAGAATATGCACGGACACCTACAAATTCGCATAAAACGTTGAAGCCTTACGCGCTCTTCTCAAGACCTTCTTTGCCCTCCGTAATCCCGCACGACGTAGCGACAGCTTCCATGGCATCCTTGATAAGACGACGGACTTCTTCCATGAGGGGTTTCATTTCATCTTTTTTTTTCACGATATTGACCATCATTGTAGGATCCATTGCAGCAATTTCTACAACACCGTTCGGAGTAGATATCACAGCTACATTGCATGGAAGCAATAGGCCTATGGCTGGCTCAATGGTTAATGCCCGTGAGGCATGCGAAGGAGAGCAAAATCCAAGAACGTTGTACTTGGTGCACGGCCCACAAATGAACCCCTTCTTTTCAAGAACCGCCGCCATGTCCATGTCCGTTGTTCCTGAGGGCAAGCCAAAGCCCAATGCCTCAAACGAGGTCTTGACAACTCCTAACGCATCTTCATGCGTGATGTGAGTTGGAAGGCGCAAGTGCATGGCGTATTCATGCCCTGCGAAGATCTTGGACTTCGAAACTGCTGCCATTCGAAAAAATTGAAAAAGAATAACCTGAATGATTAAATTTGACCCAGTGATCCCAGTAATATCATCAGTATCTTGATGTGTATTGAACGGAATAAGTCGGGATTGGAGCAAATTGACACGCGAGCTCAAAGGCGGGTCGTGCGAGGAGAAATAGTAGACAAACAAGTCGTATGTTCACATCTTCACGTTTCAATCTTGATTATTCGAACATTATGGATACTCTACTGTACTTTTATCAAATTTATTAAAGTGTGCTCTTAATCTCATTGAATCATAAACTATACTCATCGGAACGCATTGTTTTCGCTGCCATTATAAAATATAAGTTTATAACAAATTTTCATTTATTTAATTGAAAAAGTTTCTTTTCAATCGGCGCGGTTGTCAGTTGAGGCCCTCTTGCCCTCTGTGTATTTATCGAACTCAAACTCATAATACAAAACCAAATTACGCAGAAGCCAAAACAACAGGCAGGTATGTATGCGCGAGAGCTGGAAGCACGATACTTTCAGCTCCCTCTGAAGTGGAAACTGTTCAAGAAATAAATTTGCAATCAGACTTCATCTTTCTGGTTTAAGTATGCTTTGCCCTGTACTACGACCACAAATCAGCCAGAACCATGCTATTAAGTTATATATACAGTTTGATTTGGTAGGATTGCATTAGATTCGAGTAGACTGGATTATACTGGCCTTTAAATATATTTTTGAGACAGGCCCCGAAGGGCCGGAATTAGAAGGCTAACACTTAATTATACATTAGGAAGTCATTGCGGTTCTGTCTAAATGAGCTGAAGAGCACAACCCAATAGGCCCCCTGTAGAAAAATTTCTCGGAAAGAGGCCCCAAGGGCTCCAAGTTAGCCTACTCGCCCGCTATCTTTCCAGAATATCAGAATAACTCAACGCCTCAGTGATGCTCTGCGTGGGTCTCAGTAGGGTCTCGGCAAAAAATTATTCAGTCTCCCTCTTGGTCTCCCTGTACTTTTTTTCAACGATTTTTCAGCGACACGCATCCATCAAATCATCGCATCATCGCGTTGATCTTTATGAATGAGTAAAGCGTGCACGCGCGAACGCTCTTTAGTTACTTACTTCAGGGCTTGGAGATTTTTAATCAGCTTACGCTGCTCGAAACTTATACTTCTACGACCTACTGTGCTATTCTTTTCAAATGGACCACTGTTCATCAAAAAGGCAACGCAAAGAAGAGGAGGTTAGTGACGGCAGCGAAAGCGAGAACGGGGACGAAGACACGACTTTATTGCACGTAAGAAGGTGCCTCCGAACATTTCAGCTTTATCGCCAGTACGCAGCTCGAGTGGCAATACAAATGAGGCTACAGGGCCAACAAGTGCCCGAAGCTCATTTGGATCTAATCGACCGGTCGAGCTTTGAAGCCCGCGCAGTCGAGTTGGAGAAATGTGCGGCAGCCAATGCAGACTTCGTGGAATCTTGTGCTGAATATGTCAAAGAGGAATGGTGGCCTCGCTGCATGGGATGTACCTATGAAGACGCTGGCGCCAACCTCAGTGATACTATTGATGCTGATGATGAAGCTGGCCTCAACACGTTTGAAATGACACTCTCGAGCATGGTGCGCGAATGGTCTTCAGAGGCGGTAGCGGCAAGGGCAGGAACTTTCAAGCCTATTGTGGACGCGCTAACATCTCATTTTCCTACTGCGGCCACGAAAAAGTACACGCACAAAGTTTTGGTGCCAGGGTCCGGCTTGGGGCGGCTTGGACTTGATTGCACTGCTGCTGGATTTGACGTTGAGGTAAATGAGCTAGACGTTTTGCAGGTGTTGGTTGCAGACTTCATTTTGACCCAAGGAGACGCGAGCGAGCCTTTTGAGCTGTACCCATTTTTCAGTGAGCCTTGCAACCACGCAAGCTGGGAAGATCGCGTGCGCGTTGTGCACGTACCGGATGTTACGCCTTTTGAGCTCCGTGGCTGGCGTCCTCAAGCTGATAACGACTCCAGCGATGATCATGTCGATTTTGCACCGTATGAAACAGCAGTGGGCGACTTCAATGCACTTTACGGCGAGCAAGCAGAGGTGCAGAGTGCTGCAGGCGACGAAAGCGGCAGCCAGGCAGATGAAGACTCCGAAAGCGGAACCGCTAGTAATGCAGGAACATTCGACGCGGTGGCTGGCTCATTTTTCGTGGACACCTCCCCGATGGTGTTTGAGTACATCAAAGCCATGCGCCGCATTCTGAAGCCCGGTGGGCTGTGGTGCAATTTAGGGCCGCTTGAATGGGCTTGGGGTTCGCATGGCGAGCCAGCGTGGGCGTTGCTGGCCGCTGGTAGCGGGAAAGGAGATAAAAGCGACATGCGGCTCGCTGGTGCAGTAGATTTGGCATGGCCCGACCTGAAAGCTGCTATTGTACGAGCAGGCTTCGAATTTTTGGAAGAAGAAATTCGTGAGAACTGCCGCTACAAAGGCGACACGAAGTCTCTCGTGCAGTTCGAATTCAGATGTATTTATTTCGTGGCCCGGCGGCTTCAGGATTAAGAGGTGTCGGGTGCGGCGGGGTGCATGCATTGGGGGGGGGGGGGGGGTTGGAGGAGGGGC
>Ga0307930_1001720_pt1 | contig 17181 bp, 17 predicted proteins | sample OrgLakmetageno46_FD_203161 | JGI IMG/M metagenome (GOLD analysis project Ga0307930, IMG submission 203161) | Saline water microbial communities from Organic Lake, Antarctica - #46 | ecosystem: Environmental > Aquatic > Non-marine Saline and Alkaline > Saline | place: Antarctica: Organic Lake...
TATTTCGAAAAGACATGCAAGATGCGCACAGATGGATTTTTATAAGAATTCGTGGCAATTTGACAAGAAAACAAAAATAAGTGTCTTAAGACTCGGCATTCAGGCAAAGGAAGAAAAGAACAACGAAGAAACGCTGGGAGAAAGGAGCAGTTACCGGCGGTGCTTCAGGTACATGTCGCCGATGGCGCGTGTCACTGCAAGAGACCCTGCGACTCGAAGCAGGGGCGCACTGCCTTTGCCTTTGCCACTGCCTTTGCCGCCGCGGCCCTTGGCTACTACTCCACTGCCACTGCCTCTTGAGTTGCCTTTGCCTTTTGTTTCCTTCCCTGCTGCTGGCGCTGCTCCTACTTCTGCTCCTACTTCTGCTGCTGCTGCCGTACCACCGCCATTGAGACCCTGAGCTGCGCGCTCTTTCGCAAGCTGCCTCTGTGCAAGATTCTTCGCCCGTGTGTCCAGCGCTTTTTTGTCGTTTTTGCTCGGCCGAATTGGCTCCAAGTCTGACGAGGCAAGCTCTGCGACCTGTGCCCAAAGACACGAGCGCCAGCACATAACAGAATAGAGACTGTGAGAAGAAGAAAAAGAAGGAAAACTTTAAAAACGCATGCATACTCTCAAGCCTGTTTGCTTCTTACGCGATCGACTTCGTCTTTCCGGTAGCAGTTTTGGTCGGACGTTAGCGCATCCACCATCAGAGGTGGCAAAGAGGCCGCGGCACTGAGCGAGGAGGATCTTCGGCTGCGCTTGGCTGCCCGACCCTTGCTTCTTCCTCCCGCGCTGCTGCTGCTCCCAACGCTGCTGCTCCTTTGTCGCCGGGGAGTTGCTCCTGCGCTACTAGTTGTAGAAGCGATGGCTGCCTCATTCGTAGCAACAACAGGTGCTGCAGTTGATTCATCTGCCGTGGGTGCCGCTTCCGCTGTACCTACCGGTAGTGATTCTGGTGGTGCCGCTTCGGCAGTTCCTGCTGTCGCTCCTCCAGCCAATGTAGGCGCCACTGGAGAAGACGTCCCCACTTCGTTGGCTGTATCGTCGTCAGGCACGAGGGAGGCAAGGACAACGCGGCAGTCCCCCACGTGAGCGGTGTACAGCCAGCCGCCCAGCACGCACACCAAGACTGCGCAAGACCCAGCGTTGCACAATCCCGCTGCTAAGCCGTGGCTGGTGTTGGTGTTGCTCCTGCTGCAACTGTAACTGTTACTATCACTGCTGCTGCTACTGGTACTGGTACTGCCGGCGGCGGTGGTGCCAGCAACGCTGCTATTGTTGCCAACAACAGCTGTGGCAGCGGTTGCAGAGTTGCTACAATCCATTACTACTGCTTCACCCGCCACTCCTGAAGCGCTTTTGGGTATACTAGAGGACGAGGTGGCACCAGGAAGAATGCTTTCCGGCAGCGGTGCAGGTAGCAGTGGGCTCCTCGGTCTCATTCCTTTTTGTTCCTGATCTCTGTCGTCTGCCGCTTGCCACTCGTGGCAGGCCCATGTGGCGTCTAAACTCGCTAAAAAAGCCGCTTCCGTTGAGGCGAACGCTTTCATTAGGGCGGCTTGCACAGCCTTTTGCAAACGGCCCGGCATTTCTGCTGCAGACTCTGTAGCAGGCATTTCAGTTGGATCAGTGGCATCCGGCAAAGATTTTGAGTCGTGCTCACTGGCCATGCTACTAGTATTCGCTGCTGCTGCTGCTGCTGCTGCTGTTGCTGAGTCATCATAAGCTGGCAAAAGTCTGAGCTGTTGCACGGCTTCAAGAAGCAAATGATCGTTCACAAACTGGGCAGCAAGCCCGCCGCCATGACCATCGGCAACCAGGTATAAGTGGGCAGTGGCGGTTCCATCACCGGAAGCATCAAACAGGTTGCTGCTCGAGTAGCCATTGCTATCAGTGGCATCTTCAAGGGGTCCATCAGGTGGGCAACAGCGAAGGCCGGGCACTCGCAGTGACGAGCTACGGTCCTCGGATGGAGCGTTGGCGCCATACCTATGAGATGGAAGAAAACAGACATGAAAATATGATGAGGTACAGTCAAACTAAGTAAGAAGGTCAAACTAAGAAGGGTGCCAAAACTTAACTTCGACTACATGAGCTAGCACTTGATTGGGGTTGGGTGCGGTAAGATAACTTCCGTGAGGGTGAGAAACCGTACCCGAAGCTGCACATTCCCAAGGGCGAACTGCACTGTTGCTCTCGCCCGCCCGCAGCCACGGTGCGGCTTTCATCGTTGCTTGTGCTAGTAGGGGTACTGAGTTTACTACGGCCAGAGAAGACGTTAAGATTGTTGCTGTGGTTGCTGCTGCTGCTGCTGCTGCTACTAGTATCATTACTGCCAGTATTGTTGCTATCTCTGCTGTTGCTTCCACTGCTCCTGAGCGTTTCTGAAATCTGCTCTGCATCGCATACCGTGGGCGCCTTGATCGAACCTTCCGTAGAGTCTGTACTTTCGGTTAAGTCAATGGTATAATCTAAGTCTGGCGTATTGATTGCTGAGCCGGAAGCTAAAGCCACCTCTGCAGCAGGCACCATGGCCGCGGCGACTTTTTCCTCAAGTGCATCCATAAAGTCTCTCCTTAAAGCGTCGTCAAACGCTTCGGGCTCGCCGGGGCTGAGCTTAGGGTCTGATGAACTTGCTTCAACGTTTTCGACGGGGCCGCTCCTAATTGGTCCACTAGAAGTATCAGCGGCGAGATCCGCTGCAGGCTCTGCCAACGGCTCTGACGGCGACGGCACGCGTGGCCGTTTCCGGCTTCCAGATCCTACAGCATAAGTGGCAGCTACGTTATCTCCAGCAGGCGCCGGAGTTGATGCGGCTAAGGGGAAGTGATCGGGTATGTTGGGTATCGATAGCGCCAGTGAAGGCTGCGACGGTTGCCAGGGCGGCCCACCGTCTCGGCTGAACGAACAAGCTATGACCGGGCCTAGCGCTTCGAGGAACGCTGTCGCAGGGCTCTGTTCAAACCGCACGCTCACTAACCCTACTATCTGCACTGCCCTGAGGTTGGAAGTACTACTAGCGCGACTACGCGCACTCGTGCTGCTTGCTCCTACCGAGGCTTGCGCGGGTCCCTGCGAATACGTTCGTACGAGAGCGTCTAAGTGTGGTGCCACCTCCGCGTGCACCCACGCGCAGCATAGAAACGCGGAAGTTGTACCAGAGTCTAGTCCAGAGCGAGTGGCTGGCAAACTACTTGATGAAGCTGAAGTTGATTGAAAAGTAGCGGCTTCAGTGGCGGCAGCTGAAGCATCTCCCGATAAGCCGACGGCGTGAACGCTACCATTGATCCGAGCTGCGACGGCACCAGCAAGGGTTGCATCCATCCAAGTGGTCGGCGAAGAACGAGCGACTAGGAGCACGGAGCCAACTGGAATCCTAGCGACTACTGACGCAACTAACTTTTCGAAGTGCTTTGGATGGCCAAACAGCGGATGCAGCGGTGGCTCAACCCCCGCCATTTTTTTTCTTCTCTGTTTTCCGTTTCGAATTTTCGAATTTTCTCTACAAATTTCTGTAACTTTTCCCGCGTATACAGTACAGTACACACACGACGGCAGCAGTTCAAAAAAATGCGGGCAAGCACGGTGGCTGTAGCTGGCGCGCCTGGGCGTCGCTCTCGCGGACGTGGTGGTATCCGCCTGAGCATGTACACGGTAGGAGTCCAGTCGAGCTTACTATTGTCATCAAGTGTCATAGCAACCATTCATTTCCTAACCCACGCCTTTGTCCCTCCCGATGTCTCTGTGCCAATAGAGCCCTCCGGATGCGGAACTGTCCTTGGATGAGTTCGAAACTTTTGCGATTGATCGGCTAATTGGTGCGAAACATGAAGCTTACTTGAAGGCACAACTTTTTAGGGCTGCACGATTTGTCGAGCCTATAATGCTCTTTGCTTTGCCTTGATTGAATCACGCTTCAATTTTTGTCTTTCCAGTGCTCCGAGGCATTGAGTCGGCCAAGATTCGGCATGCTAGCAGGCGCGAAGAAGACGAAGCTATTCGTGGTTACTTGACCAAGCACTTGGAATGGCGACCTGACTTCTACGAGGAGGACTCGCGCAAGGATCAGGTAAATTTGGGCCAAACACCCACTGTAAGAAAACAGAGAAAAGGTCAGCTAAGTTACATCAAAACATCGGACAATCTCTCTGCGTAGCTTCTCGCACTGCGTCTGCTTCTGCTGCGCACAATTAATTTCAGCCAAGAAGTGCGCTGTCAATATTGCTCAGAACTCACAAGTGCTGGTCGCAATTGCTTTCATCGAATGCGTTATTGTGACAGGTGTCTCACTTCGTGCTGCGGCTAGCGCACTGCCAGACTGAGGACCAGCGGCGGTGGTTTCTGGCGCAAGAATGCGCGCTGTTCAAGCACCGGCTCGGCGCACTGAGCGGCGAAGAAGTGGCGGCATTTACCAAGGTGAGCGCAGACAGGGTTGGAGGAGGATGTATATGTTTAGGTTTCCTCTCAAGTTAGCAACTTTTAGAAGGAAACTTGTTGAAGATAATGTTCAGTCGAGATCACTCTAAGCTTCTTAGCACTTCCCCTCACGCCTTCATTTCCCCCCTATTTTGCATGCATTGTTTGCTCACGGCTAGGCCAACGGTCTTGACTTTGAGCTGGTGTCTGCTGCGGAGAAAGCCGCCAAGACCACGGAGCTCCTCACGGTCGGCCTTCCGAGCGCCCCGCCGGGCACCGCAGGCATTGTTGGGTTCGCCGACATGCCTTTTTACAAGATTCCGTTTGGGCAAGCGCTGGACTTGGTGGCGCGGCGGCAGGTACGGCTGCTGCTATTTTTAAAAAAACGTTGCATGATAGGTGTTCTGTTTGTCGTCCAAGAACAGGACGCTAGATTGCGAGGCGAGATGAAGTATTACATTTGACAGGGAAAATTGGTTGGAATTTCGAAATGAGAGCCCAGCCGCCCGGGTCCATACCTATCTCCTTCCTCACTTGCTTACGAAGTCCTAGATGTATTTTTCCCGGATTTCCTCTGTCTTTTATCTACTCACACGTATTTCTGTTTGTGTTAGGTCTACCTCGAAGGCGGCATGGCCTATGTGCCGGGAGGCGACCTCGCTGCCATCATCGTAAGCCGGTTCCGCATGTCCCTCTCCAAGCAGCTCTTGGCGGCCAAAGCCACCTTTCCAGCGGCGTCGGCCGACCCGCGCCTCGCCCCCCTGCTGCACGGGGTGCACAAGCAGTACGTGGGGGCCACGGAATTCAACAACGCCGCTGCCAAAAACAAGGGCGGCCTCACCCCAGAGAACTTGGACGTGGCGGCCAAGAAAAACATGCCCCTGTGCATGGCCCGGCTGCACTCCACGGTGAGTTTGCTGAGGAGTGCCGCGATTTATTTCTTCGCGTGTTTGCACAGCAGACTGAGTGAAAATGTAAAATGTAAATGGTAGCGCATTCTTTATCTAGAAGGAGAAGAGCCTTCTCAACTAGTTCTTTTGTGTTTTTTTAAAGCGTCCTGGCTTTGACCTCTCTCAATACGTGAACTTGATGCCTTTCAGTTGAAGAAAGACCACAAGCTGAAGCACGACGGCCGGCAGCAGTACTGGCTTTTCCTCAAGGGCGCTGGCTTGAGCATGGAAGACAGCATACGTTTTTTCCAAGCCGAGTTTTCCAAGGTGATGACGGTGGAAACCTTCAACAAGGAGCACTTGTACAACATTCGCCACGCGTACGGGAAAGAGGGGAAGCGCACCGACTACTCGCCGTACTCCTGCATGAAAATCATCATGGGCTCCCCCCCTGGACCTGGCCACGCACACGGCTGCCCGTACGTTTCTTATTGCATATAAAAATTGTTTGCTCCTTGGTTTGCTGGCTTGCTTAAAAAAGCTTCTTTCAACTCTCCACAATCCCCTATCGAAGTGTGACCGCATTGGACTCCGTTTTTTATTGTTATGCATGGTGCTCTCTTGGGTAGTACATGTGGCTCTTGCGCGTCTTTTTCATTTCCTTACAAGCATCGCACACCTTGGGCTCTCGTGTGAATCTTTCCTCCTTCCGCCCACGCCTCGCTTTCATTTTGTCTTCTGCACTAACCCACCTCTCTTCTTCTTCTTCTTCTTTGGACACAGATACCGCCACATGGACGAAGCCAACATTTCTGCGATGCTCGGGACCTTGTCCCTGAACGGGGCTCCTCGAGACGGCGTCTTGAAAGAAGTGCGGAAAGGGGCCTTTCAAGTCGCTTGCCAACGCCATTTCGAAGCCACCCACCCAGAGGCTTACTCCAAGGGAATCAACGTGGACGGAGTCGGGAACCACCCAAACGCGTGGATTGCGGCCAGCATGGACTACCACGGCCACGACACCAAAGCCAAAGCACCCCCCGCTGGCGTGACGTCGTCGAGCAGCAGCAGCAGCAGCAGCAGCAGTGGGAACGCAGCAGAAAGAACGGACGCCGCTGCCGCTGCACCGCAACCTTCGATCAGCAGCGCTGCCATGGTCACGGGCGAGTAAGGACAGCACGCATAGAGTTCAGCTATTTGTATATCCGCGCTGAAATTCCAGCAGGCAGCGCCGTTTCGTGGCGGTGGTGCTGAGTTTCATGGGCCTACTTTGCTTTTGATTCAGAGCACCGATTTGAAATGGGTTTTGCGATCGGGTAGCCGGATAGCCGCAAGAATTCGATTTTACCTATATACCTATAAATATCAGGCACATGGCTGAGTATATCAGTATATTAATAAAATTTCTATCTTTGTGCCTTGGCCTGCGTGTATGTGTATGTGGCTAAGTTACCGGCTAAGTCGTAAGTTATACGGCTGGTAACTGTCTTGGTATTGGCATGACGCAAATGGCAATGGCTTAGTAATAGTGCGCTTGACTTGGTCTTTGTATATAAACCAGTTTCATAATACCCAGTACCCTTTACGCTGCTGGCAACTGGAACTGTGGAACTGGCAAGTAAGACTAAGAGGTAAGAGCCTAGCATCTCCCCTGTGGCATGTGCGGATATATCGTGCATAATTTCATAAGCTCCGCTCTCTCCTTCCTATAGTGCCTATAGTCACTATAGTAATATGGCTATGGAGGTATGGATGCCACGGTACTTAAAAACTGGTTCCGTCGTTCGTGCTTTGTCATGTTTCTGCTTCTGGGATAAGATAAGGAGGGTCTCAATTACAAATCCAATTCAGATTCTAATTCTAATTCAGCTATTCGGGCTATTAGGCTACAAATCAGTAGAAAGACAACGAGGAAGCAAAAAAGAAGTGGATGCGTATTAAGATGGGATTATATGCACGGGGAATTGTGCTATCGGCCTATGCTCCTTGTTGCCGTGGTTCTTCACGCTTGTACGGTGTATCCTGCAACCCGTAGTCCTTGCTTACTCTCGTCGCAACGTTTTGATCGCTCATAGTTTGAACTCGCCTTCGGAAGTGCTCTATTTTGCTTGCGACTGAAGGCGCAGACTTATTTTTATTAGACACACGAGGAAATGGTCGAACTACCAGGGCAAGCTCCAGAGTAGTTCGCCTGCACACACGCCAGCTCTCCGGGCACAAGCCAGATACTTTCCTCCATAAACGATAGAGATCGTAGTACATGAATTGAACGTCGAAGTGAAGATCAGTATTGTATCTTTTGATTCACTTCGAAAAAAAGAAGAGATCTAGAATTGAATGAACATCATTGATCTCGATCGTTTGCAGAGATCTAGTGGTCGATAGTTTCCTCTGCCCATAATACCTGCAATTGCCATTGAATACTTGCTGTAGTTCAATGCAGAAGTCGTGAATCGACGGCGAATACATGAGCAAAACTAGAAATCGTCAGGAGAAAGCAGGCGCGAATTGAGAGTTGAATGCGAAGGACTCGTAATCCCGGGTTCTGTATCAGTAATTGCTCGATCATGACACTCGTCGTACTGCAACGTGGCACCGGCAGAGTTCGATTTCTTTGAAGTGCACAACGTTTTACAGATCCTTTCAATGCACATCAATGCTTGCCAAGACAGCGACCACGACACCATAGAAACAGCGCCGAACCAAAACATGTAATGGTATCCATCGGCACCGCCGCCTTTCGAGTCTATCAAGTAGCCCCCAAGGAGACTGCCGAAACCGTTCCCAATGAAGTAGTACGTTCCCCGAACCAATGCCTGCATCATGCCCTGGTGCTCGTTAGGCGCAAGGAGTCGCGAATATTCCACCGCCGCTACCCACATGGCAGCAAAGACGAACGCATGAAGAGGCTCGGTCAAGACAAAGAGCCAGTAGCCGAGCAAGCTGGAGTTGTTGGGAATATAAATGTAGGCGACCACACGAATCGTATAGACAATTTGAGCAAATGTAAGGAGCCCTTTGCAACCAAAGCGTGCAATAAGTACGTCAGAATAATAGAAAACTGGCAATTCGAATAGCGCTGCAACCAGGGTGCATAGGCCGAGGAAATATCCTGGACAATGGTACACCTCGTCGAGGTACACATAAAGGTAGGTTTCTACAAATGCTTGCAGCACACCTTGAATGAATAAGTCCAGGAGTAGTAATACGACCTCACACGAGCACAGAATCGTTTTCAAAGTAGCTGGACTTCCAGGCTGGTCACTAGCGCCAGACGTAGAATCTGACTTCCTTGTACTTTCATATGCATCCGAATTGTTTCGCTTAGGATCATCAAAATATAGGATCACGATTATAGTAGATATCGCCATCCCAACCCCAAAGGTGACAAAAATTATCCCAATATTCGTCAGATCAATTAGCATACCCGTAATTACTGCAAGGGAGCCCCACCCTATTGCAGCCCAGAGCCGGAGTCTTCCATAGTTCACACCTGCGCCAATTACTGCTACTGCATCTACCAATGTGCCCCAGCAACTTCCAAAGAACGCGTAGTTCGCATAAAGGAAGAGAAACGCGGTGAAACCAGTCCATAAAGTCGGAAAGTCGAACATAAAAGCCAAAGCTACACTGACTGCGTTCGTGAATATCATCGTCCATTTGTACCTTCCTGTAACGTCGGCAAAACGGCCCCAAAACATACCGCCGATGAAATTCGCGATGCTCTGCACAATAGTCGAGATACCAATTTGAGTTGCACTAAAGGCGAGTCTTTGAGCGAGAAAGACAGGCAGGAACTTAATCAACCCAGCAGCAGCTCCTGTCTGCACGAAGTATAATAACTTTAAGACGCGCCGCTGAGTGCGCTCTTGGATAGACTTCGTCTGCTCATTTTCCTTCGTAACCGGCGGAATGAGTTCTGGCAACCCTTGGGTGTTGTAGCCTTCATCAATTGATGGCGACATCCTAGGCACTATTATGGTTGATGTAAGCCCTTGTGAAGTCTCAAGTAGTCCCGCGTCTTTGAAAAGAGGCTATGGTCAGTCGCTCTGCTGTCGCCCCACAACAAACAGGTAGTCAGTTTTTCCTGATGTCTTTCTTGCAGAACTTCATCTGTGATTGGGAACTGGCATTTTTGTCTTCTCCTGTTTTCTACTTCTTCTTCTGAGTGTCGTCACCTCGTCACACAACAGCGCAACAGCGCAGTGGTGACCGACCGAAAGCTCACTCAACACAACCACTGACTGCTCTCGATTTTGGTGTACGTAAGCTTACTACAGTCGTCTGTATCATCTGTACACGCTGTGTTCCATTAGCCCTTCAAGAAAGCTAGCTAGCACAGTTGCTTCCGTCTTCGACTTCCATCTTTGGCCAAGTGCCTTCTACAACCGCTTCTGTGAACATCTAGAAAATCGGGAGTGCAGGTTCACTCGGGCATCTATTACACATCTCATTGTAAAATTTGGAGCTACATTTTTAGCTCGGAGCACAGTAATCTAGCTAGCTCAAGTGTATAGAACTTATTGGGCTCCATTTTCGACCATGGCAAACTCTACACGAACGCTCCTGCTCGGCATTTCCCTTTTAAGTTCAGTCTTGAGCTTCAATGTGCGACCTCCTACAGTGCTGGGGGGACGACCTAAACTAGCGCAGTTGCCGAGAAAGCTTCCAGGTTTGCACGCGCTTCAACCCAATGACGATGCGGAGGCTTCCAAAGCTGCACCAACGAATTTCGATCGGCTCAAGGAAGAGTCTGCGAATCCATTTCGCACCTTTCGGCTCTTCCTGTACGGCGCGTCGGGCGCTTCGGCGCTCATTGGTGGCCTCACGTCGTGCGCGCAGCTCGCTGGGACCCTCGGGGACGCGCCCGCGGCGTTGCCGCTGTCCACTGTGGTCACGAACCTTGGGGTAGATTTCGGCGTAGTGGCTGCCGCAGTAGCGCTTTACCGCTTCGAGAACGCCAACCGCGACGCAGAGCTCGCAGACGCGGCTCGCAGCGACGTGATCAAAAAGGCGCCGCGCTTGAGCAAGGATGCCATGTCGCAGCGCGAAGCGGTTTTGAAAGGCCTGCCGCTGACTGTGATGGTAGACGATGCTGGTGGCACCAAGCGCGCAACGGTACTTGTGCTTGCAGTGCGATACTGCATGTTCTAATCTGATCAACCCTATTTGTTATTCAAGTTCTGGCCCAAGCATGCGTCAAATTGGCAATCCTAAGCACAGCACCTGGCACCCATCTGTTTGGCCGTAGGTGTCGGAGCTACAGGGCGGAGCGCGGCAACATGTGGCGGTGGTGGCGGGCTCGAAGACTATGGTCAAGGAATCACTGATGCGAGCGAAAGTCATGGGCGCAAGGGTGAGAAGAAGAAAAAGTCTAGAATTTTTGGACATAAGCTGATTCGTCATGAATATGAAATTTACCTCTCACGTTCCCCACGAAAATATTCTTCAAGTTCAGGAGCAAACTTAAACTTTAATCCTCTTTTATTGTTGGTGCTTGTGTTCCAGTTCGCCACCCAGGGCATTCTCATCGTGCCAGTCGTGCTCGGAGGGAGCCTCGCGAGCGAAGGGAGCGGCAGCACGGGCTTTGGAGCCAACAAAGACGCCACCGCTGCGAACCAGCCATACGTAGCGCGCCCCGACAGTGAAAGCGACGACAACGCCGCGTGGCAAGCCTATATCAACGAAGAACTGGCGTCCGCGACGGAGCAATCCGCGGCGGCCGCGGCGGCGGGCGTGGAAGGGGCCGACGCGCCTGCGTCTCGCGGGATTGTGATCGTGTGCAACCGCGACGGCAAAGTCGTGCGGCGCGGCCTCGGGGTGCCAGTCTGGAACAAAGTGGTGGCTGAGCTGAACGACGGAGACCCGGAAAAAAACATTGAGGAACTCAAGGAACGGAGTTAAGAATTCACATGCCTTGCTTCGCCTGGAATCTACATAGCTACAGCGGTACTGCGGCTTGGGCTGGGGTATACATTCGGGAATTCTTTTCGTTCGTCCTTCAATTAGTGTTGACATTTTCATGGCCAACAAGAAATTCGTATTTTAAACCGCAACCGCATTTCACATCCCAGGACGCCAAGTATGGCCCGAGTTTTATCGCTTGAACTTACAAGTAATTAGAAATAGCAAATAGCTGACATGGTAAGCCTTAACTACCACTCGCTAGCAGCGAGTAGTTATTAGTACACGGCAGCTAGGAACCAGGCCAGCAAGAAAGACAAAGTAATAAGGCTTGAGGATAACTCAGTTTTTCGGTTCTTTGGTGCTACATGCGATTACGGTCCCACCGGGAATATTGATTTCAAGATATTTTAAATGATTTTGATGCGATCAGGAAGTCGGAATAGCCTTATCTATTCCTGCCTATCCTTCAACTATGCACTGCACTAATCGCCAAATGCAAAATTTCGTGTACAAGTTCCACATGCCATGCTCAATACACAATACTGCTAACCCTAACACCCCAACCCGCCAACTCACTTTCTCTTTCTATCTATGTCATTCAATGATGAACCTGCATCTGGCACCTTTTTATCTTTGACACAGGCCTTGTGGGAATAGGCAGAGATATGAAGTAAAGAAGCAGTTGGCAGTTGGCGGTTGGGTCTCGGCCTCGGGCCGCCCCTAGGTAATATCTCGACCCGAAATAAGAAATATCGATAATATTTTACGTAGGCGCCGGAAGTCTCAGGCCAAGGCCCTGTATGAATATTTATTTTCAAACTTTATTCCGATGGACTTGCCTAAAATACCGAAATCCTCTTCTAGTATTATTTCCTTTTTTTGGTTATAGGCCCTGGCCCTTCTTATCGGATACCGGACCAATAAGAATCGTTTGATTAGAAATCGATGTTGATAATGGATTTTATAGAACTAACTTGATAAAAATAGGACGACGTACAATGAAAATCTTGAAAAATATTTCTAGCTGCATGTTTTAGATAATATGATCCACAGTTTCGTAGCAGCTTCTGCTGCATCCCCATGGCAAGGGCCGAAAACTGCTTCTCAACAACGGCCAGCGCTTGCAACGTGTTCGAAAAATAAATGTGCACGCAATAATCCAGACGAAAAGAGTCGCAGCGGGGTAGCCATCCCAATTTAAACTTCGCTGAGATGTCGAGTTGAGCAGCATTTGGTGCCCTCTCCTCCACGAGTATGACGCCTGCACGCGTGCTGCCCAGACTTTATCCAAGCTTTCAACGAACAAGGACTCAACACTGCTCTGCCCGCTTGGAAGCTTCACATCGAAGCGAACTCGCGAGGCGTCGATAATCGAAGAGGTTTGCCCACTGCTCTTCATCATGGCCCCGACGAATGCATGACGAATATGCTCTACAAATCGCACTGTGACAGCAGGCTCGCCGGTCCCTGTCCAAACAAGAAGTTCGACTTTCGGCAAGGAGTGCACTAAGCTGCGCAGTGGGCCTGGGTTAAGTGCCACCACACGCGCGGAAACAGCAAGCACCAAAGGTTTGTCTAACAACCCGTGGCGTTCCAAAAGGCTGCGCATGGCACGACAGCGTGCTTCAGTGTATCCACCACCCATGAAGGATCCTACTGGACTCATTTTCCAACCGAGGCTGAGGACGCCCTCGGGCAAAGCATTCTGAGCCGATTCTATGAAGGTGTCGGCGTCGATGAGCAAAGTAACACCAAGTCCATAACCGGGGCCTGGTACGAGGTCAGCGTTCAACCACAGCGCGCGAGTATCGAGAGCACCGTTATCGCGATCACGTGCAATGCGTGCTAGGCAAGGTTGAACTGCGGCTTGATCTTTAAAGTCAAGCTTGACGTTCTTCTTCGACGAAGACGCCAGAACGCGAGACCAGAATGAATCAAAAGAAAGCGTTGATTCATGAGCGGCGTCATGACCCATCACTGCTTCGCCAGAGCGGCGGGACACGATAATATCTGCTTCCAAGTTTGGAGCATCGTCTCGTGCAAGAGCTATCGTTAAATCCCGCTTGGAGTCTACCGAATGCGCCCATCCGAATCCAGGAATTGCCGCCAATTCCCGTTTATGATAATTTCTCTTCAGCCCACTGAGCTCCTGCTCATTTTCTCTATTCATCGGGCTTGAAATCTTGCTGGGCGCTGAGGGAGAAAGATTCAGGTGCAGGTTAGAGACGGTGTGTTTAATGATGATACAAAGCTTCGGTTTCTTCAGTATCACAATTATTGCACAATGATGAGTAGCGAAACATACAATGGAAGCAAGCTTTGGGCATAGTTCTGTGTAGTTTGACGAACCTTGCAGCTAATTAATTCATAATCTATCCCCCGAATGTCCACACCACGCTATACTTTAACCGCACTCCTGGATTCTTACGTCCAGATTCAGGAGGTTGTGATTCTCTGATTCCCTCAGGAATCTCGCGGACTGTTTACCACGAACAACCAATCAAATCACGAGATGTGTCACAACTTCAAAAAAAAAAACACTGCTCCAACTGCTCCATAGAATCTCTACAACTGAGATTCTGTCATGGGTTCACTCCTACGCCCTTCCTAATTAATCCGTCACGTGCGTGGGCGATACCCATTGTGTTCACGTCTTCTACTCGTTCTTTCCCTCTTCCCCTCCATCCAGCTTCGAATAAATTATCTGTGCACGGCCTCCCGCGGGAGCGTCATCATAACAAACATGGTTCAAGGAAGCAAAATAGTGAAGGCCACACGGCGACCAGGCGAGCCTCTACGCGTGGTCTTCTTCACAGCCTCTTACTTCGTGCTAGATGGAGTTACCCTCACGCTTCGAAAGCTTCTAGCGTATCTCAAGTCGATTGGGGCTGAAGTAATGGTTGTAACAGCCGCACCGCTGGCCGCAGCTGGATGTGCTGAGCTCGGTGAACTCGACGGCGAAAATCTAGTGCTCGTGCCTGGAATGCCTGTTCCTGTTGAAAATGAGGTTAGCTTCATGTATTATTCACCATCATGAACTCAAGTCTTTTGGTTCTTCTGCTGCTTCTTCTCCTACCATTGCAACTACTCCTACTGCTCTTTTATTCCTTTCTGTTTCCTTCTTTATTCGTTTGCTTCACTGATTACTGTGCGGTAGCAGCAAGGTCACACCATCCCCATTCAATCCGGTATTTATATTTCTAATAAATCATACGCTGCATGCACAGGAGTACGGCTACGCGCTTGGACTGGGATTGACCAAGGAAGCTAAAGCTCGCTTGAACGAATTCAGCCCTCACGTCGCCCATTTTACCGTGTGCGACATATTAGGGCTCGACGGAATCAAATGGGCCAAAGCGGTGGGTTCTGATCACATTGTTTGCATCTCATAGTAGATCATCAGTGGGGGCTAGTCGTTGGGTATGAGTTCGTACATGAGCTTACTCGCACACTTCTTAACTCTTTTCTTCTCTTCGCGCATTTGTCAAAATACCTCTTTCCTGTGGCCAAAAGAATGACATAGCCCTCATCGGAACTTGGCACTCCAACTACTGCGAGTACCTCAAATTCTACTCTGCAGTTGTAACTTGGTGGCTAGTGCCTGTGCTTCGTCGCTACATTCAGCATTTCTATGGGGGGCTCCCCACTACTTACGTGCCCACAGACTACATGCGCCAAAAAATGACTCTTGAAGGGTGAGTGCCGAAAGGAAATGTTTAAGCTTTTCCTTGTACTTATCGTGGGTCTATATTTATTCAACTTGTGTCTCTGTCTCGTGTATGGGCGCATTACGTGGTGCCAACAGGTATCACCACTTTACCGACATGCAAATTTGGGGTCGCGGCATTGATTTGGAGCGCTTCAACCCTTCGCTGCGCCGCTCGGAGGCGTACCGGGCACAAATTGGCGTTGGGCCGCAGGACATTTGCTTGATTTGGGTCGGGCGCCTGGTGCCCGAAAAGCGGCCCGACATCTGGCGGGACGTGTACTTGGCCCTCTTGGCGGAAGGCTTTCCTGTGAAAGGGCTCGTGGTGGGGGTCGGCCCCTGCCAAGCCATGTTTGATGAGTGCCCTGGCGTGCACATTGCTGGGTGGCTCAGCGGTATCCCACTGGCCGTAGCCTATGCCTCGTCCGACTTGCTGTTGTTTCCCAGTGACGTGGAAACTTTTGGAAACGTGACGTTGGAAGCGCTGGGATCCGGGATTCCTGCGGTGGTGGAGAGTTTGTGCTCTCGGCATTTAGTGACCAACGGTATCGAAGGCTTCACGGTACGCGTATCTATTCTGACATGTCAGCAGTGCAATCATTCATCGTACATGAGACGTAGCAAACAATTCGGGCGTGTACAGATGCATGTCTTGATTTGGGATGTACTCGTGCCTGGAGTTATCCTTCGATCGTTGACTGTTGTTCTATGCCAGGTGGAGCAAGGCATTAGCGATCCGCAAGACCGGCAAGCGTACGATGCTTGCGTGCAGCGGTACTTGGATTGCACGCGCCAGCTGGTAGCAGACCCCGCCTTGCGGAAGCAGTACGGCCAAGCGGCGCTCCTCAAAGCAGCTACTTTCAGCAACAGTGCCGTCCAACAGCGCATGGTATGAGGCTGTAAAGGACTTTTCTTACCGCGAAAACCTTTCTTTCTTAGATTAATTCATTTTCTCTTGTTTGTATATACTGCTCTCGCAGGTTGACAACTACACGGCTGCATATGCTGCTCAAGTGGTAGGGAAAGAGGAAGCAGAAAGTGTGGGTGTTCAGAAGACCGCGGAAGAGGAGGATCCAAACGACAAAACTTTCGCATCAGGGTTACGCGCAGGCTCAACCACTAGCCGTCGAACATTTCAAGCTTTCTTGTTCCACGCCAACTGGTGCTGCATGAACGTCGCTCGACGCCTGAAGGCCTACGCCGTGAACTTAGTCTTTCAGTTCTTGGCCCGCGTGCTTGTCCTGATAGCGTGGATTGTGCTGGGAATGCCGACGGTGACTCGGGCGGACGTCCTTGCTATGGCAGCCTTACTGAGTAGGAGCGTGGCAGCAGAAAGCGACTTGGAAGCTTGCCAGCAGCACCCTCAAGCCAGAGAAGTAGCTGTGTGAGGTCCCCTACGAAAGTCTCCACTATTCTATTCTATAATCTCCCTGTCCGTATCATCCTTTTGTTCCTTATCCCCACATAAAAACACCTGAATATATAGGATTGCCACAAGGAACACACAGGATAAGCATGGAGCAGAAGAAATTAAGGTATGCGATTAGGACGAAGCAGATGCGATTCGATTAAATTAGATTACATTACACTCCCCAATTGCGAAGGAACTGCAGAAGCAGTAGAAGTGCTCAGTGCTCTCAACGAATTGCAAATAGCGAAAATGCGTTTTGATTAATCTTCCAAAACAAGTACGGCTAGGCAAAGTGACCTTTTGCGTAATACAGTGTACATCTTTGCTCTCATGGATCCTGTAGGTTTAATACTCGGAAGGAGGCGCAGGCTTCGAGTAGGAGTAGCCGAATGGCGAATAGAAAGATAGAAAGTTTAGAGTTCTACTCATGAGACAGGCCCCGAGGGGCCGAAATTAGAAGGCAGACAGGAAGAGGTAGAAAGCAAAGCAGCTCAAACTAAAACTAAAAAGCTAATCAGGTAACCAGTCGCATACATTGTACAGTGATAGTCTGTCTGCCCTCTGTAAATATTTTGGAGAATCTCCACACACGTGTAATCACCGGAACCCCCATTCAACCCGGGATAAAACTAGCTAGTAGCAGCACAGTTCTTCTCTCGGATTTCCTGAGTGTGTTTTTCCCCTCTTTTTTTCTTTTTATACCATACTAGTGCTTTTTTTGTTTTATCTCCACACACGTACAGAGGGGGAGCAACTATAACTAATCAGAATTTTCGCCGAAAAAAATCGTTAGATTACAGTGCGTCAACCAATCATCGCTGACAGAAAAGTGCAAAAATCAACGTCTCACTCTAGCATTCAGTCGATGAAGC
>Ga0307930_1001721_pt1 | contig 17178 bp, 21 predicted proteins | sample OrgLakmetageno46_FD_203161 | JGI IMG/M metagenome (GOLD analysis project Ga0307930, IMG submission 203161) | Saline water microbial communities from Organic Lake, Antarctica - #46 | ecosystem: Environmental > Aquatic > Non-marine Saline and Alkaline > Saline | place: Antarctica: Organic Lake...
GAGTTGAATTCCTGCTCGAGCCCTTCCTCGCTGGATTTGCGGGTGTAGACGGCGCAACGCAGTTTGCGCAGGATCGGTTGGGTCATGTCCGCCCCCGGTAGTTTTTCAGGCCAAAGAAAATCCAGCCGTTCCAGCGTGTGCCGGTGATGGCTCGGGCAATCGCGGATAGCGACTTGTAGGGACGCCCTTGCCATTCGTACCCATCGGCCGTCACGGTGACGAGGTGCTCAACGCCCTGCCATTCGCGGAGCAACCTTGTGCCCACGATCGGTTTGATATCGGCGCGAATGCGGCTTTTCAGGCGATCCCCGCCATCAAGATCGTCGCCGAGTTTCGCCAGCCGCTTGAGGGTCTCGTGTTTCAGGCCGCCATAGGCCAGTTCCTGGATGCGGTAGGCCAGTCGGCTTTCAAGGTAACGGCGGTTGAACGGCGGCGGGGCGCTGCCGAACAATTCGGCCCATTGTTTGCGCAAGGCCGGCGTCGGCGTGGTTTTCAGCGCGGCGATGCGCGCAGGGATCGGGTCATGCTTATTCATACGAATTCCTTTCGAGTTGGAGTTGCATGAACGCTCTGCCCGGCCGGAAAGTGTAGGGAACTTTCTCCAATATTTTCAGATGGTTTCGCTACATCGCGCTGATGGAGCCGGACAAGGCCGAGCGCCAGCAAGCTGCAAAGTTCCCGGCGGCGTTCGCGGGCGGTCATACGGTCAGGGCGGAGTGCGTTGGGACGTTTCATGGGATTGCTCATGTTGTTCTCTCGTCCAGCTTCTACTCACGCCCTTCGAAAACTGTCTCACGCCCAACGCAATTATTGACCTGTGACGCGAAGAACATATGATGAACATTATTTACCCCGACAGAAAGGAGTCGCCATGGCGGGCAACCTGAAGAAATTCGTGAATCCACGTTTCTTGAAGACCATTGATCCGAAACTGATGCGCCAGCTTTTTGAGCGCCACTTCACCGGCGGAACGGCCCCGATCGACTTCGAGGACGAGGGTGCAGATCTGCGCAGCCTGCTGGCAGAGTATTTTGGCCAACCGGTGAATGATTGGTCCGTGGGCCTTGTGGCTGACCTGCACCGCATTGCGGAACTGGGCACGTCGCATGGGCTGGAGACAATCCTGTCGGCGGCGCGGCGCCAACAGATCACGCTATTCGAGCCTACTAACCCCGATCAGGTTAGTGACGCGCCCGCAGAACAGGACCCGAAGCACATCGCGCTCCACGTCTACCTCCATCACCATGATCTTTTCGAGGTCGCCGCCGATCAGATGGCGCTGCGCGCGGCGACGGCGATGGCAGAGTTTAGGGGCCCAGAACGGGACGTGCCGTCGGATTTTACCGAAGAGGTCGGCGCTGCATTTGAGGCTGCTGCTGCCGCGCTGTTCACGCAGGATCTGCAGGGTGGATATTGCCGCCTTGCCCCTTATGAAGAAGATGACGAGTTCAACTTGGTTTTGAGCCATGGCGCGCCGGTCAAAACCACACCCGTGGTGGCGGGCGACCGCGAAGAAATCATTACGGTGCGGGCAGTCAAATACGCTGCCCTGCGCTATGACCCTACGGAGGGGCGGTTGCTGATCGGCGGCGTGCTGAAATCCCAGCAGGTCGAATTGGCGGAACTCTTCGGCACCCGTGTCCTGGGGCGCCCGGGCTTCTTCGCTGGCGACCATGCGCGCGACCTCTACACGCTGGACCCGATTTCCGCGGCGGGGCCGGATTTTACCTTCGAGCATCGCCATGACGAGACGATTCACAGCGTGACGATCGTGTCAGCCGCAGCCGATCTCTTCGAATGGGATGAGGATGCGCAAGCCTCGCGGCATCTGCGCAGTTGGGTGAGCAAGGATATCAACGGCGCGCTGCGCAACTTTGTCACCAGCGAAGTGGATTTTCGGCAAGGCTGGCGGCTCGGCGAGATCACGTTTCGGGTGTTTCTTAATGTGGGCAAGAAGAAGCCGGCCCAATCCACAGTGCGCCTGAAACCTCCCGGAACCTTGGCCTTCCGCCGCACGCGGTTCGAGAAATCGATCCACATGCTGATTGCCCGCAACGGACTGGAGAAAGACCATGATTCTGATCTGGTTGTGGAAGCGGCTGAATAAGACGGGCGCGCGCCCCGAGGTCTCCGGCCGACTGCTACGCCGTTTCTCCGAGGCGGAGATAGAAAAGCTGCTTCGGGCGCGCATTCTGATCGAGGACCGCAAGATTGACAGCTGGGGCATCTGCGCGCATTGCGATTGCGGCTATGACGCGCGGCTAATCCAAGAAATCGATGGCAAGCTCATCGCCTGCTGCCCGCTTGATCCCAGGCAGGATGTGATCCTCGAGCCGAATGACCTGATGCGATACCGGATCGATGCAGAGCAATTGATCGCAGCCATTGCGGCGGCGGGCAAGTTGACGGGCACCCCCACCGCGATCTCGGCCGGGCTCTGGTCAATGGGCAAGTCGGCGACGGGCTGCAACATCTTTCTGTGCCGATCGCCGCGTGACGTGTTTGCGCCCGGCATCTCGATGCTTCTGAAATCTATGGCCGGTGGCAAGCCGCCGATCGTGGTGTTCGATGACATCGACCAGGCCAGCGGCATCCGCCTGCGCGACATGGAAGTCGACGTTCACGAAATCACCGAGATCCTCCGCACGGATGAGGACGGCGGTGAAGCGATTTTCTTCGATGCATTGCTGCCGCCGCGCGACCGGATTCGTCTGGTCGTCCATCGCAGTCGCCAAGCTGTGACGCTGGATGGGCGGGTCCTGGATTTGCCCTCGCAGATGCTCGCCCTGGTCCGTTTGTTCGCCGAGCACGCAGTGGGCCCTGACCCAAGGCTGAAAAAACAGGAAATCGAGATCAACACGGGCCGTGAAGCAAAAGAAATCATTCGGGATCTGCGCAACGCGCTGATTGGCTGCGGCCTGACGCGCGTGCAAGTCGACGAATTATTCGTTTCGGTTCGGGGCATTGGCTATCGCCTGGCGTTGAGCCGCGAAGAGATCGAAATCGCGGGCTGAGCCCGCGACACACTTTTCTCACACCAAACACACACCACAAACACACCAACGGAAGGCCGGGGTCGGCGAAGTTCGGAGCAAGAGAAATCAAGCTTCGAGGACCCCGACCATGCCCCCCAGATTATCCACCGCTGACATTGCCACACTGATCGACGAGGCCCATCGCGCGGCGCGTCGTCTGCACCGCAAATTGCATCTGCCACATGCTGATCTCGAGGACCTGTCCCAAGATCTGCTGCTGGACCTCATCTGCCGCTTGCCCGGGTTTGATGCCCGCCGCGGCGGCATCGGCGCCTTCGCCAATATCGTCCTGCGCAACCAGTCGTCGCGGATCGCAATGCGGATCCAGCGTCAGCGCCGCGAGCAAGGCGGATGGATGCTTTCGCTCGACGCCCCGATGGCCGGCGGTCGCGAGCCCCTGAAAAACCTGCTGCTTGAAGAGGATGGCCTAGCCAGCTGGTACGGTCAGCGCCCTTTTGACATCGACATGCAGCATGCAAGGCTCGCCACGAACTGCGCGCTGGCCCGACTGCGCGACGATGACCGTCAGCTCTGCCGCGCCCTGTCCTGGCTCACTGTGTCTGATCTGGTCGCACACGGGGACCTCAAGCGGGCCACCCTCTATCGCCGGATCTCCGCCCTTCGCCCGGTACTCACCGCTTTCGGTCTCAGCCCCTGCTGGGACGGTTTTGAGATCGCGTGAGTAGAAGCAGGGCGAGGAGGCCAGCAACATGACCACTGCAACCATCACCACGATCCGGCCGAAGGGTCCGCTGACGGAAATCCAGTTCTGCGCCTGGGTGGCACAAGCCATGCCCGGTGACCGTCTGGAATACCATCGCGGGTTTCTGGTGCTCGATACCTTCCCAGGGCTTTCCAAGCTTGGTGACAACGAGCGCAACGAACTGCGCCTGTTGGGAACACGGGCGTTTTGGACAGAGGCCCAAGGCCTTGTCCACCTCGTCCAGGAACGCCTCGGTCCGGACCTGTTTTCCTATCTCGCGATCGCGCGCCCCAAGACGCGCAGTTCAGCCGAAGCCGTCACGCAACTGGCTGCTGTCGCCGCCTGACCCATCCCCCAAAAAAAGGAACCCCCATGACCTATCCCCAAAACACCCCAAGCGTGAATGACATGCTCAACATGCCGACTGGCGATCTGGCGCAGATGCCGGTGGAACTGCTCGCCGCTCTGCAAGGCGAACTTGACCACGCCACCAAACAGTTGAAATCCGCCACCGCGCGGTTCAGCACCGCCCTTGAAGTGCGCTACGCCACCCGCGCGGCTGAGGCGCGCCGGGCCTGCGGCAAGGATACCGGCACCGTTCGGCTGGTTGATGGTGATTACACCGTCGTGGCCGATTTGCCCAAGCGCGTCGACTGGGACCAGGAAAAACTGGCGCAGATTGCAGCGAACATCGCTGACAGCGGCGAAGACCCCGCCGAGTTCATCGACACCAAGCTGACCGTCTCGGAGCGCAAATACGGTGCGCTGCCCGGAGCCTGGCGCGACGGCTTCGAGCCTGCGCGCACGGTCAAGACCGGCACGCTGAAGGTCACGCTCGAGATGGGAGAGGGTGCATGAGCTTGCGTATTTTCTCCGCTGACGAGCGCCTGCAGGAGGCGCAAGGCAAAACCACCATCGCACTGTTTGGGCCGAGTGGGTCGGGCAAGACGACCCTCGTCAAGACCATGCCCGAGAAGGATACGGTTTGCCTCGACCTCGAAGCTGGTCTGAAATCTGTTCAGGACTGGCGCGGCGACAGCCTGCCCATTCGTCGTTTCGCCGATGCCGTCGACATCGCCTGCCTGATTGGGGGTGCAAACCCGGCAGCTCAACCAGATGAGCATTTCTCGGAGGCGCATTACACGCATCTGCGTGGCCTCTACCCCGAGCTGGCCACGCGGCTTGACAGCAAGCGGATTGTCTTCGTCGACAGCATCACTGATTTGACCCGACAGGCTATGGCCTGGGCCAAGGCCCGACCCGAAGCGCTTTCGGAGCGGACCGGCAAACCCGACACGCGCGGCGCGTATGGCTTGTTGGCGCGCGAGGTGATCGGCCTGCTGAAGCATCTGCAGCACGCGCCAGGGCGGACCGTCATCTTCGTCGGCATTCTCGAGAAGGTCGTCGACGACATGAACCGGGCGACGTTCCAGCCGCAGCTGGAGGGTGGCAAGGTCGCACGCGAATTGCCCGGCATCGTCGATCAGGTCCTGACCCTTGATCTGTTCACGCAGGAAGCGGGTGCAGATGGGGCGAGCACCTGGCGCCATGATCCCGACAAAGGAGAGGTCCGGCGTCTTGTCTGTCGTTCCGGCAATCCCTGGCGCCTGCCAGCCAAAGACCGCTCAGGCCGCCTTGACCTGACCGAGCCCGCCGATCTCGGCGCGCTTCTCACCAAAATCAATCAAACCCAGAAAGGATAATTCCCATGACTTTCGATATGAACGACGTCGCGCCGCAGCAATCCGGCGATCTGATCCCCGACGGCACATTTGCCAAGGTGACAATGTCCATCCGCAAGGGCGGCGTGGACGGCATGAGCGAGGTTGATCGGGGCCTGCTCAAGTCGTCCAACCAGCCCGGCAGCGACGTCCGGATGGTCGATGCCGAATTTACTGTGGCAGAGGGAACATTTGCCCGGCGCAAGTTCTGGCAGAATTTTACGGTCCAGGGCGGTAAGCTTGATGAGCAAGGCCAGTCGATCGGCTGGAAAATCTCCAAGAGCCAGTTCCGGGCGATGATCGATAGCGCCCTTGGGCTGAACCCCGAGGACATGAGCGAGGCTGCGAAGGCCAAGCGCGTGCTGCGGGGCCTCGCCGATCTCGACGGCATCACCTTTGTCGCCAAGATCCAGGTCGAGCCGAACCGCAACCCGGCGTACAAGGATGCCAACAAACTCGACCATGTGGTCCTGCCCACCGCGCCGGAATGGCAAAGGGTCATGGCAGGCGAGGTGGTCCCGGCGCAGCCGTCGAACCGCCCACGCCCGGCAGCAGCCGCGCCGGTGTCAGCGGCACCTGCCTGGGGGCAATCGCAGCCCGCCAGTACGCCCGCGACGCCTGCATGGTCGGCACCCGCAGCCCAGCCCAGTGCTCAACCTGCGCCACCTGCTGACGCCGCCAAATCCGCTGGTGGCCCAGCCTGGCTGAACCCATGAGCCCGGATGACTGGCAGGCGCATGTCACCACGCAAGCGGCCCTCGCAATGGGGCGTTGGCTGGAAGCGCGGGGGCGGCTCGACCGCCCCATCGCCACCCTCACGCGAAAGGATCTCGAATGCATGGCAACAAACGCGATCAGCCGCTTCATCGTGCTGGCCTCGCAGCGGCGGACTCAAGGACCCGATCCAGCGGAACGGGAAAAGCTGGACGCCCTGCTCATGGGGTGAGCCGCGCCGACCTCGCCCGCCGCGTTCCCTGCGCGCTCTGCGGCAGGGAAGCCAGGGGCTTCGGCTATTGCCACCTGCTGCGATGGGACCGCCATCCCCATCACCGCTTCTGCTCGATGGCCTGCCTCACGGCGGGCTCGGCCAACGCAAAAAGGAACCACGGAATGATCGACAAGACCGACATGGAAACCCGCGCGATCCGTGAGGCGCGCCGCGACCTGGCCGAGGCGCTGACGGAGATGGGGCTGATGGAGCCTTTCTTTGATCGTCCGGCCGCTGACATCGACAGCGTGATCGAGGCCTGCGTGGACGGGTTTCAGGCCTCGATGCAACGCCAGTCCGATGCGGGCGATGTCCCTTTTTGACCCGGAGATGAGTATGCTTGACCTGAACCATAAATCCAGCTGCGTCTACGGACGTGCGGCTATGGATCCCCAGCCCCTCGGGGCGCGGATCAATGCCCATATCGATAAGGCCCTTGTTACGGAGCGTGATAGCCAACGCCCGCGGGACTACCTTGGTGCCAGCCGCATTGGTGAACCCTGCGCGCGCCGCCTCGTCTACGAATTCACCAAGACGCCGGTGGATCCGGGGAAAGAGTTTGAAGGCCGCACCCTGCGCATCTTCGAGGCAGGCCATGTCTTTGAGGATCTGGCCATCCGCTGGCTGCGTGCGGCGGGGTTTGATCTGCGTACTGAAAAGCGCGATGGCGGGCAGTTCGGCTTTGAGACTGCAGGTGGCCGCATCCGTGGTCATGTCGATGGCATCATCGTTGGCGGCCCCAATCTTGAAATTCCCTGGCCGGTGCTTTGGGAGCACAAGGCGCTGAAGGCGTCGAGTTGGAACGACACGGCCAAGAAGGGCGTGCGGGCGTCGAAGCCGGTCTATTTCGCGCAGATGCAGATCTACATGGCCTATATGGAGCTGGAAGCCGCGCTGTTCACCGCGCTGAACAAGGACACCTGCGAGCTTTACCACGAGCATGTGCCCTTTGATGCGGCCGCTGCACAGGCGCTCTCAGACAAGGGGGTGGACGTATTGCGTGCCGCGGATGCAGGCGATCTTCTGCCCCGCGTTGCCGCCCATGCCGATTTTTACCTCTGCCGCTTCTGCCCCTTCGGCGCGCGCTGCTGGTCGGAGGGGCAGCCATGAGCGTGATCCTCTCGGACGCGCAAACGCGCGCCATAGCCGCCATCCGCGACTGGTATCAGCATCGCACGCATGAGCAGCAGGTGTTTCGGGCGTTTGGGTATGCAGGGGTCGGCAAGACCACCATCACCGCCATGGCGATCGAGGCGCTCGGACTGCGACCCATGACACCCGGCGGTCTGGGCGGCGTGATCTTTGCGGCTTTCACTGGCAAGGCCGTTCACGTGATGATGCAGAAAGGCACTCCGGCCCAGACGATCCACAGCCTGATTTATCGTAATTCCGATGCGTCGCCTGAGGAGATTGCACGGGTGACCGAAGATCTGTCGTCGCTGGAGCGCGACCTACCGCGGATGGGGCTAGCCGAACGCAGATTTTCCGAGACCCAGATCAGTCAGCTAAAGTTCAGGCTCGATCATATCCATGAGCCGCGCTTCGTGCTGAACCCGCAATCCGCCCTGCGCGACGCCGACCTGCTGGTGCTCGACGAGGTCTCGATGGTGGGGGAGGACATGGCGCATGACCTCTTGGCTTTTGGCAAGCCGATCCTGGTGCTCGGCGATCCCGGCCAGTTGCCGCCCGTGAACGGCACGGGGTTTTTCACCGAAGCTGTGCCGGATGTGATGCTTACCGAGGTGCACCGGCAGGCTGCTGATAGCCCGATCCTGCGGCTCGCGACCATGGCGCGACAGGGACAGGACATCCCCTTTGGTGCCTTTGATGATCAGGTCTGGAAGATGTCGCGCCACGAGGTGAGTCCGGCGCAAATGCTGCACGGTGGTCAGGTGATCTGCGGCACGCATGCCGCCCGTCGGCGGCTCAACACAGCGATGAAGGGCGCCGCCGGGTTCGACGCTGATTATCCCGCAGGCGCGGGCGAAAAGATCATCTGCCTGCGCAATCGCCACGATCTGGGTCTGATCAACGGCATGTTCCTGCATCTGTCAGACGTGCAGGCGCACCCCCGCAATGACAGGGCCTTCCGTGCGACCGTGCGGACCGAGGACGGCACCTGCATCTCGGGGGCGCAGGATTTCTGGCGCGGGGAATTCGATGACCATGTGCGCTTCGATCCCGACCGCCATCGCCGCGAATGGATGGCCTGCCGCGGGCTCATCCAGTCCAGCTGGGGCTACGCGATCACCTGCCACAAGGCGCAGGGAAGCCAGTACCCCACCGTAATCGTCGTGGATGACGGCTTCGGGCACACCGCTGAAGACCGCAAACGCTGGCTCTACACCGCCATTACCCGGGCCGAGCGCGGCCTCCTAATCCTGTCATGAAAGGAGTGTTTCAAATGCAAAAGCCGTCACGCGATCCGCGCTCGCCTGCAGAACAAGAGGCGAGCCTGCAAGCCATGGCTAGGCGAACCGGTACCTCCGTCGAAGAATTGCGCCGACTTGAACAGGCCTTGCGAGAGATACCCATCGATCGCTACCTCGAAGGGTGTTTTGGCGAGAAGCACGGCGCGTTTTACGATCCGCGCGAGGACCTTTGGATTGTTCCGAGCCACGCGCATTGGGGCCCAGGTTTTGCATTCACCGCAATCCGGAGCGACCGCAGCTGGTTTGCCGGCGTTGTTCCTCCGGGGGCATTCCAATGAGTGCGGTGGTGATCGATCTCAACGACGTCATGCCCTTGCGGCCCCAAGCTGATCGCTATGATCTGGACCTGATCGTCCAGCGTCTGCGCGAGACGGCCGAGTACTGGGTGCCGCGGCTGTTCCCGAACGGCAAGCGCGTCGGTGATGAATGGCGGCTGGCCAATATCCGCGGTGATGCACCGCGCAATACCGGCTCCTGCGTCATCACCCTGCGCGGGCCGCATGCCGGGGACTGGATTGACTTTGACGGCAACGAGGGTGGCGGGCCTATCAGTGCCATTGAGGCGTCCACCTGTCTGACCGGGCGCGAACTGATCGTTGAGTCGGCGGAGATAGCAGGCGTGCAACCCGGAGCCCCGTTGCGCCAGGCCCCTGCAGCCAAACCCGCGCCAAAGCGCGACGCGTCGCAGGATATCGCTTATATCCTGTCCAAGGCCGTCCCCATCATCGAAACCCCTGCCGCGGCGTATCTGCAGGCCCGCGGCCTTGCGCTGCCGGATGCAAGTGACCTGCTGTTTCATCCCGATCTGACGCATTGGGAGACAAAGAGCGGCTATCCAGCGCTTCTTGGCCAGGTGCGCGATCGCAGCGGTGATGTGATCGGGTTGCACCGTACTTACCTCGTTCAGGACGCGAACGAGGTGCGCAAGGCCCCGATCGCCAAGCCCAAGATGATGCTGGGTCGGATCGCAGGCGGGGCCGTGCGCCTTGCGCCGATTGGCAAAGATGGGCGGGTTGCGCTTTGCGAAGGCATCGAAACCGGTCTCGCGGTCATGACGGCCTGTCCCGACCTGCCGGTCTGGGCGACGCTCTCCACCTCCGGGCTTGAGCAGGTGGAACTACCCCCGGCCGGGCAGCGCGTGCTGATCTTGGCCGATCACGATGCATCCGGTGCGGGATTGCGTGCCGCTGAGGCCAGCGCTCGCAGGCTTCGTGCACAAGGCCGAGACGTCGCCATCGCGCTACCGCCCGAGGAGGGCGAGGACTTTAACGACATGTTGCTGCAGGCCGGTTCGTCGGCCGTGGCGCGTTTGATCGAGGCAACCGAGCAAGAAGTCGATGCCGATGCCGTGCTGCAAATTGGTCAGCACCGGCCTCTGAACTACCAGGGCACTGGCAACGAGATCCCCGTCCTGCGCGCCGATGAGGGCGACCTTGGCCGCGCGGTTGCGCAGGTCTGGAGCGTCATCATGGCCTCGAACCGCAAGCCTTGGGTTTATCGCTTTGCGGGCCAGCCCACATGGGTGGTGCCGGACGACGAAGGCCGCCCTGTCGCTACAATGCTGAACGAGGAACGCCTGCGCCACATGCTGGCACGCCTCGCCCGGTGGGTGCGCGAAAACGCCAAGGGAGAATTGCTGCCAGCGCCGCCGCCGGTTGCCACGGTCAAATCCGTGCTGGCCACGCCCGACCCAGCTCTGCCGGTGCTCACAGGCATCGTCAACACGCCAGTCTTTGGCCGCAGTGGCACGCTGATCACCATGCCGGGCTATCACCCGGACGCGCGGCTGCTCTATGTGCCCGCACCAGGCTTTACCGTGCCGGATATCCCAAAACGGCCCAGTGAGGCTGAAATTACCGCTGCGCGCGAATTGATCTGCGAAGACCTGTTTGGGGACTTCCCATTCACCGGCGAGGCAGAACGCGCCCATGTTGTCGCCCTGCTGCTGCTCGGCTTTCTGCGCGGCATGGTAGATGGTCCGACGCCGCTGCACCTGATCGAGAAGCCCACACCAGGCACCGGCGCGACGCTGATGGTTGATGCCGTGGCCACCATCCTGACCGGCACTGGGGCCAGCGTCATGACCGAGGGGCGCGATGACGAGGAATGGCGCAAGCGCGTCACCGCCAAGCTGCGCCAGATCCCCTCGATGATCCTGATCGACAACTTGCGTGCCAAGCTCGACAGCTCGGCCGTCGCGGCCGCGCTGACCGCGCCCTTCTGGGAGGACCGCGTGCTTGGGGTCTCGGAAATGACCCGTCTGCCAATCCGCTGCCTCTGGATCGCGACCGGCAACAACCCCGAGTTCTCCAACGAGATGGCCCGCCGCCTTGTGCGCATCCGGCTCGATGCCAATGTTGAACGTCCATGGCAGCGCGGCGGCTTCCGCCACCCAGATCTTATGGTCTGGATCCGCGCCAATCGCGCACGCATCGTGGCGGCCTGCCTGACGCTCTGCCAGGCGTGGATTGCCGCTGGCAAGCCGCGTGCCACAAAGACCATCGGCTCCTACGAGAACTGGGCGCAGGTGATTGGGGGCGTGCTGGCGACGGCTGGCATTCCCGGGTTTCTGACCAACCTCGAGGACATGATGGCGGCCTCTGACAGCGAAGGCGCAGGATGGAGTGCCTTCATTGCCGCCTGGTGGGATCGGTTTGGGACCGCGGATGTGGCCTCCGCAGATCTCTTCGATGTCGCCACGTTCTGCGATCCGGGGCCGCCAATATCTGGTCATACCGAGCGCGCTCAGAAAACGGCGTTTGGAATGTCGCTCACAAAGATGCGTGATCGCATCTTCAATGTCGGCCACGCGAGCGTCCGGCTGCGGTCAGCGGGAACGTATCGGAGGGCTGCAAAGTGGAAACTTGAACTGTTCAAAGAGACGCAGAATTCGTCAGATCAACCTGAGGGCGAAAAGGAGTGTGAACCTTTGGGGGGTGGTGTGAACCTTCAAAACCGAGGTTCACACTTCCAACCCACTGATCCTGCTGGCAAATGTGAACCTTGTGAACCTTGTGAACCTTTTTCCACCCCTTCACATACGCGGGCACGTGCGCACGCGCACGATAGGGATGGGCCCGGAATAGGTTCACAAGGTTCACAAGGTTCACAAACGTCAACGATATCAGAGGCATGTGAGTGTGAACCTCGGTGTGAACCTCGAAATCAAGGTTCACAGGGTTCCCCCAAGCCCAATTGGCTCAAGGAGCTCGACCCATGAGCCACCCTCGCCACCAATCCATCCATCCGACGACGGCGGCCGGTACCGCCAAGCATCAACCGCCGTCGTCTTCCACCCGAGCAGCCAACCAGAAGAGGAGACCACTCATGGCTGATACGACTCTCGCCGACGCCAATCTCGGCGCAACCCCGAAAACGCCCATGCCGCCAGCACAGGACCATCGCACCATCCTCGCGCTTGATCTCGGCACCACCACCGGCTGGGCCATCCGTGGCTTTGACGGCCTGATCACCAGCGGCACCGTCAGCTTCAAGCCAAGCCGATATGACGGCGGCGGCATGCGCTATCTGCGCTTTACCAACTGGCTGACCGAGATCGACCGGCTCAGCGGTCCGATCGGGGCGATCTATTTCGAAGAAGTGCGTCGACACGTGGGAACCGACGCAGCCCATGTCTTTGGGGGGCTGCTGGCTGTTCTGACCAGCTGGGGCGAGTTGCGCGGTGTGCCGTACCAGGGCGTGCCGGTTGGAACCATCAAGAAATTCCTGACGGGCCAGGGCAACGCCAACAAGCAGGCGATGATCGATGCTGCACGTGCGCGCGGCTTCAGCCCGGTCGATGACAACGAGGCCGATGCGATCGCGATCCTGCTCTGGGCCCTTGAGACGCAGGGAGGGCTGGGCTGATGGGCATGCGGTTCACCCCGAAGGGCTACGGCGGGCACCGCCGCGACCCCGAGCAGGTCAAACGTGACGGCTGGAAGGAACAGGGATTGCTGGCGGTCTCGCTCGATGATTATCGGCTGACCTGGCCAGAGCGCGAACTGGTCCGCCAGCTTGGCGAAAAGCTGTACGGCCAGCTGCCCGCGGTGCGGGAGGTGCGTAATGGCCGATGATTGGACCCGCGCCATGGTTGCCGACCGGTTGGACCTGGCGGCGGACGTGATGCGCAGCCTGCCGCCGGTACGCCCACAGGGCTATGTCAGCGCCTGGCCCGAATACGTGCATGGCTTTGCCGACCAAGTCGAACAGGAGCCGAAGATGCGTCGCCCTCTGCCGTCACCGCGGATGATCACGCAGGCCGATGAGGCGATGCTCTGGCTTCGGTGGGTGGACAAGGACATTGGCCAGATCCTCTGGGGGCGCGCCAACAGGAAGCCATGGAAATGGATCAGCTGGCACCATGGCATAAGCCGGTCTGCGGCTAATCGGCGGTTTGAGTACGGACTGGCAGTCATTGTCTGGAAACTCAACGGCAGAACCGTCCCGCGCAAGCGGTCAATGGAGTTCGTGATTGAGCGGACGGTGTAAAGAGGACAGGGCGGTCTCGCTATGGCCGCCCTGTCAACCCCTCTCGTGCCAGCGGGACACTTTTCAGCGGGACATCGGAAGGCGGGACGGATTCGTTTTCCAAGGCTATAAAACCGATATGATCCACGGAGGTGTGCCTGATCGGGTGCCTCCCTTTTTGGGGCAGCGGCCATGAATGTCATCATCCGCGACCTTGATCAGACCCGCGTGCATTTCGAGGCGGCCATCCATCGGCTCGGTGAGCAGGCGGCAACGCGTTCCTTCAATCGCGCGCTCAACAGCGAGGGCAACAAGGTCCGCACCCAAGTGCGCCGCGCCCTGCGACAACAAACCGGCGCGAAGGCAGCGCTGATCAATCGGGAGACGCGGGCCATCCGCTCGAGCTTCTCGAACTTGACCTATATCATTGAGGCGCGCGGTGACTATCTGGGCCTGTCGCATTTCAGCCCACGACAGTTTGCCTACGGAGTGCGGGCGAAGCCCTGGGGCCGCTGGCAGCGCTTCGACAGCGCTTTCCTCGTGGGCTCGCTGGCCAATAACGCCTTTGTGCGTGAGGGGAGCGCGCGCCTGCCGATCAAGAAGATGTTCGGACCAGCGATCCCGAAGGAGATGCTGCAGGACGCGACACGCGACGCGTTCGAGGCAGCACAACCGGACGTGCTGGCCGAGGCCACGCGGCAGATCGCGCGTCTTCTGGACGTCTGAGCAGCGCGCGGGACAACAAAAGGTAATGCTTTCAATGGCAAACAGAAAAAAGATCAGCGGGACATATTTTTCTTGGACAGCGATTCGCGACTTTGATAGAACATACGTAAGGGCCAAATCAGCGTGCTGAGAGGCCTACGCATAGACCGACAGGGCCCCCCTTGGGTCCCTTCTGACGCGCTGTCTTGCGCGGGGCCGCCGCCTCGCAGGATTTGAGCGTTTTTTATTCTTTCAAAAACCCATTTCGCTTCGTTTCAGAGGGGGTCGCCCCCAATGAAAACAGGGGCTTAGGCCCCGAATTGGCGAAATGACACCCCCCAAAATCCACTTCGTTTCGTGCAGTTTGAGACCCCTCAAACCGCGCCAAACCCCAATAAAACATGGGCTTTCGCCACTTCGCGAAACGAAATGACCCCCTGCGGTTCGTTTCGTTTCAGCGGGGCGCTGGCCTGTGCCCGGCAGGATCCCGATGACAGCACAATCCAAAATCAACCCGCAGGCCTGGCCCGCGGCGCAGGTCGAGATGTGGCAGGTGGCCGATCTTGCACCCTACGCGAAAAACGCTCGCTGGCACCCACCGGAACAGATCGACCAGATTGCGGCGTCGATGGAGCGGTTCGGCTTCACCATTCCGATGCTGGTGGCAGAGGATGGCACGATCATTGCCGGGCACGGCCGGTTGATGGCGGCGGCGCAGCTGGGGCTGGCGGAGGTGCCGGTAATGGTGGGGCGCGGCTGGTCAGAAGAGGACCGGCGGCTTTACACGCTGGCTGACAACCGGCTGGCGGAAATCGCCGAGTGGGACCCGGAGATGCTGCGCATCGAGATCGGGGAGCTGCGCGCGGATTTCGGCATCGAGGACATGTCGCTGATTGGCTTCAGTGCCGAGGACCTCGCGGATATCCTGCCCGAGGCGCTGCTTGACGCCACCGGCGGTCTAACCGACCCGGATGATGTGCCGGAGGTTCCCGAGACCCCTGTGACGCGGCCGGGCGATCTCTGGCTGCTGGGCAAGCACCGGTTGCTCTGCGGCGACAGCACGGTGGCCACGGATGTGGAAAAGGTGCTGCACGGTGTGACGCCGCTGCTGATGTGCACAGATCCACCCTACGGAGTTGAGTACGACCCAAGCTGGCGCAACCAGGTGGGGGCGGCCAAGACCAAACGCACCGGCAAGGTGCTGAACGATGATCGGGCCGATTGGCGTGAGGCCTGGGCACTGTTTCCGGGCGAGGTGGCTTATGTCTGGCACGGCGCGCTGCACGCGCGCGAGGTGATCGAAAGCCTCGAGGCCTGTGGCTTCAGCCTGCGGTCCCAGATCATCTGGGCCAAGGAGCGGCTGGTTTTGAGCCGCGGGGATTATCACTGGCAGCACGAGCCCTGCGCTTATGCTGTCAAAAAGACCGGCAAGGGCCATTGGGCGGGCGATCGCAAACAGACGACGCTGTGGCAGATCCCCAGCAAGGATCAGGATGCCAAGACCGTTCACGGGACCCAGAAACCTGTGGAATGCATGCGTCGGCCGATCGAGAACAACTCGAGCCCCGGGCAGGCGGTTTACGAGCCCTTCATGGGGTCAGGCACCACCCTGATCGCAGCGGAAATTTCAGGACGTGTCTGCTTTGGCATCGAGTTGAACCCGGCTTACGTCGATGTGGCGGTGGAGCGGTGGCAACAGTTCACCGGTGAGGACGCCGTTCTGTCCGGCTCGGACGAGACCTTCAACAAAATCAAGAACAAAGACGATTGAGGCATGCATGACCTGGCTTTACATCCCTCTGGCCGCGTTGCCGGAATCGAAGATGCATGCCTTTTCGGCCTCTCGCTGTGCTCCGGTGCAGGCGGGCTCGACCTCGGGCTCACCATCGCCATCCCTGGATATCGAACTTTGGGCTATGTCGAACGGGAGACCTACGCCGCAGCCACTCTCGTGGCGCGGATGGAAGACGCGGCCTTGGATCAAGCGGTTGTCTGGGACGACGTTGGAACCTTCGACGGCCGCCCATGGCGCGGCGCGGTGGACATCGTCAGCGCTGGCTACCCGTGCCAGCCTTTTTCCGTCGCAGGCAAACGGCTCGGCACCGAGGACCCGCGCCACCTCTGGCCGCATGTCGCGCGCATCATCGGTGAATGCGAGCCGCCCTTCGTCTTCCTCGAGAATGTCGCCCATCATCTCCGCCTCGGCTTCCCCGAAGTCGCCAGCGGACTGGTCGGCATGGGCTACAAGCTTGCGGCAGGCCTCTTTACGGCGGCGGAAGTCGGTGCGCCGCACAAACGCGAGCGGCTGTTCATCCTCGCCATCCGCGAGGGGGACGCGCTGGCCGACCCCGCGCGCCTGCTCTGGAACCCGGTCGAGTGGCGGCAACCGGACGGAACTGCTGCGGATGTGGCCGACGCCACGGGCGAGCGCCAACGAGAACCGGCAGACGAAACCGACGCCCTCGCAGGAGGCGGGCAAGCATGGGATGAACCTGGCAACGAGCGCCGCGATGTGGCCGACGCCGCAAACCGACAGCTTCCGGAGCCGGGGCGGCAACCGGAAACACGAAAAGGGTCTGGACGGCATGGCGCGGGATTGGCCGACACCGATGGCCAACGACGGATGCAAACCGAGTGCGGGGAACCGCAAGACGGCCGATCTGACCCATGCCAGCCGCATGTGGATGACGCCGACGGCGCGGGATCACAAGGATGGGGCGACGACATTGGCAAACACGCCGGTGAATGGCCTGCTTGGCCGCCAGGTCCTGGTGACGCCGACGGCTGGGAGCAGTACCTCCGATGTGCGCCGGACCTTGAACCCGCTGTTTGTCGAGGCGCTGATGGGCTGGCCCACCGGGTGGACCGGCTTCGCCTCTGTGGCAACGGCGTGGTCCCCTTGGTTGCAGCGCATGCGCTGCGAACTTTGGCGGCTGAACTGCTGGCCGATGGATGAGGAGGTTGGCTGAAACTCCTGTCTGCAACGGGCGCTCGATTGATCAAGGTTGCCAATCGCTCCGACGGCCATGCCGGACATGGAGCACCTGCACAACCCCGTCGATTACGGAATAGTAAATCCGCCAACGGGTCGCCCGCCCATAAAGCGCACGACGGACAGCCAAGT
>Ga0307930_1001725_pt1 | contig 17158 bp, 15 predicted proteins | sample OrgLakmetageno46_FD_203161 | JGI IMG/M metagenome (GOLD analysis project Ga0307930, IMG submission 203161) | Saline water microbial communities from Organic Lake, Antarctica - #46 | ecosystem: Environmental > Aquatic > Non-marine Saline and Alkaline > Saline | place: Antarctica: Organic Lake...
ATACCTTAGGATGCCATTCAAGCTGCTCTAGAGCTGAGCATTGAAGAGCGCTAAAGGTTGCGCGCGTGCAGTCCAAAATAGCCGCGACCGTCGTGCTTTTGCCGATGTTCAAACACAAATTTCTTCATGGGAACACAAGGAATTCTCGTTGAGTACGATCACACGCTTAATCAATATTCAGCGGTCACGGCATGCTGTTCAGATTAAACTCCGCGTTTATGGCCGCGTGCGACCCATTCGATGTTCATTTCGCTAGAAACTCGCCATTTGGTGTAAGACTCGAAACTGTTTTTATTTTATTTTCACTTTCTTGTCGTTCGGCCTGGTTCATTTTTTTCTACAAAACAAAGTTGAAAAAAGTTGACCCCCAACTTCGCTGATCGTTTTGGCCAGTCCGGCAGGCCTAAGGATGGAAGGATGGGGATGGGTCAAGAATGGGTGTAGGTGTTGGGGTTGTTGGGTGTTTGCGCGTGCGCTGCGCACCACAAGCACAAGCAAAAAGATAAGAAAATAAAGTGTAATGGCTAACGACTTCAAATTACGACTGGAGGAGGGCGCCTTAAGGTTTGAGTTTGAGGCAACCCACCCAGGAACCCAGGAAGGTGGGAGATAGAGATAGCGAACGCGCAAAACTGATTGGGAAATTCAACGTCCCACAACGAGCAGGGCAACAGGTCCCACCTACTTAGTTAGCATGATATAGTAAGTCGTCTATGCACACAAGTCCATTGCCAATTCCAATGTACGAAATAATACCAGAATGCGGCCTTGAAACAAAGCACAAGGAGAAAGCTACTCGCACCCGGCTTCCCCGAGCTCAGCTGTCTGAATTGCGCCTTCAAGTACTATGGTGGGCCGTAGGCGCCTATATGGGCGATCGCGTTTTAATTGAAATGTGGCATCCTATTCGTTCATCACGTGTTTGAGGAGTGCCTTGATGACATCGCACGCATTCGCCACATCCTTGATTGCAAGAGGGTAAGATAAACTAACTCATTAGGTCGTAAACGAAATAAAGAATACTCCAAGAACATGTTCTCACCTTTTCATGCTTAGCTCGAACCAAGAAGTGAAGCTGTTCGCTGCCAGGAAGGACCTGTTAATTAACCGAGGGAGATGCATGCACGGTTACAGTTTATCTAGTACACGAGGTACCTCACACGAAAATCACGCACACGGCTGCCGTGTCACCACTCTAGCCGCCCTCGAGTACTAACCGAGCTAGCGAGCGACGAACCACGAAGCCTGAGCTGAACGCCGCACTCGTTTTCAATGTGGTTGATGTTTTCGTAATTGTCACCAAGCAGCTTCGCCCGCACCGCCTCTAGGGGGGCGTCTCGCCGCAAACGAATGAATTCTTTGTGTTCCAAGAGGCCGCTCGGGAGCCGAAGCGGTGACGTCAGAAGCCGACGAGGAGGCGACCGCTCAGGCCGGCCCTCTCGAGTATCGCTGGAAAAGCCACGCGATTGGTCTATTGAAGAGGAGGCAGAATCTCGAGGAGGAAAAGGTGCACCACGGAGCTTGTCGTCAGGATAGCGCCGTGCTGAATGCTCCGCGTCATTTCTTGATCGCTCAAGGCTGCCGCGCCCGGCATCCGCACTCTGGGGCTCACGTAAATCTCGTCCTCGCTCTTCTTGTGACTCGTTGGCCAGCCGTGGTGGCGATCCTCTCGAGAAGTTCGACCCTCTCTCGCTGCGCCTCTCGTCGGCCCATGATCCGCGGCTGTCGCCCCTGCCCTCGCTGTGAGGCGGGGTCTGCAAGAGAGCTCCACTGTCACGCGCTCTCGAACCGTCTTGCCTACGCCGCTCCGGCTGACCATCCTCGGAGCGGCCCCGACCCTCGCGCCCGTAGCGGCGGTCGAGATCTCCCCCGCGGCTTGGGGGTGCATCTCGAGAAAAGTTACCACGACTCGGCTCCCGAGGCTCTCCGAAAGGTCGCTTCGACGCATCACTTTCATTGAGACTCCCCAGCGGCCGCTTGAGCGGTCGAGCCGGCGATGATGTGCCATGTTCACCTGCTGGGGCTGGAGGCGCAGCGGCAGCAGCTTCTGCCCTGGCAATTGCTACAACAGAGCCGCCCGATGAGCTCGATGGCCCATCACTGGTTGCGTGCATCCAGTCTTGAATGAGGGCCTTGAGGAGTCTGTTGGGTACAAGGTTCTTGGGCTCAACGCGACCTGCGACTGCGCTGCGCTCATAGGTGTGGCCATCCTCCATGCATAGCACTGGGTCCTGAAGAAGGGTACCGCCGACGGGGCACATGAACTCAGGTGGCACTGGGACTAGTGCAGGCGGCAATGCGTCGTCACTCGAGACCGGTGCTTCGTGGAGACTCTCCAGGGCAGCTCGCACGGAGGAATACTGCACTCCCACTGGCGATACATACGCGTGGAAGCATGCTACGTAGTATTGGCCACATAAAAATAATTTGGTGGGTGATAGACCAGCCATGCCGCATAAAGAAGCACAGAAATTAAAAAAAATAAGATAGAAAATGCATTCATTCGATATAGCACATAGAGTGAGTTGAGAGGTAACAATTATAAAACACTTACCAGGCTGGTCTTCCCGCTCGTGGACATCGACAGTCCAGCCCGACGGCAACGCGAGCAGGTTCTGTGGCAGTTTCGCTTCCAGGCTTCGCTCTAGCCGCACAACTTCATGAGCATTGGTGTTGAGTGAGCGTGGTGCTGCTTCTGTGCTAAATGGATCTGCCACTTTCAAAGATGCTTCAACAGGCACCTCGAGTGAGGGTACCACAGGCACTAATCCATCGTTAAGACTAACTTCAGCACCTGAAACATCGATGCTACCAGCGGCTGCTGCTGGATACCTCATGATAATCGAGCGCAAATCTAGCGTAGTAAATTAGCGAAATAGTGCAATATACCACCTCCGATGTGTTCGCCAAGGTCTTAAGCAGTAAAAGACGATGCTAGCGAGTTCAAGTAGCTAGCAGTTACTGTATTTACGACTCCAGCAGATACCCTGGAGCAAAATTCGATATAAAATCATGCGAGAAGCGAAGAAAAGTAAACATCCACTATTCACAGCACGCCTGGGCATCTGCTATCAATGTACGCGAAGGCTCGACATAACACAGGTTTTATCAGCTAGTGCATGAGCACAAAAGGATAAGAGTAACATAAATGTCGTAAAAACCGCTTGAAAGGAGGTCACCTTTACAATCGGAAGATTGTGGACAAAATCCAAAGGTTCCTGTCTTCAGACCCGCTTGACGAGCTCGACGCGAGTCGTGGATAAGCTAATTCGTAATGCAGTCTAGCTCAGCAGCTAGCTTTAGCTGAAGCCCCACAAATCCCACAAACGCTAAAGAAGTACGGAGAGGCGAGGTTAGGTAGGTCAAGGGGATTACTTTAACTGGGACCGAAACGACCCAAAAAAAACCTCCCTCGTAGTGTGAATTGTCGAAGTCCTGTCGTAACGACGTCCCGACCAGTCGGTCACCTCGTCGCCAATGTCACCCACATAAGCCCCTTCGAACTTCCCCGAGTGCTCTTTGTTCGCCTCCGCACCAAAGCTGTGGATCATTGCACTGCGAAAGTGCTTCAATTCCTAACATTGTGACCCGCTCTAACCTTATTTTGACCATTGCAAACGTCCAAACGGCCAACGTGTTCGTCCGGTCAATCTCGGTGGGTGGGGCTAGTAGATGGTGTCTTTGGAAGGCAACGAGGAATGTTATACTGGTGGTTGACTCTCAGAATGTTTTTATTTGATAATGCTTATATGTACATCGATCTACCACCAGTATAAATACTCTGCGTTTGCCTTATCTGTGTATTGTGCTTCTCGTGCACAAGGTGGCTCGGCTGTGATTCAGCCACAAAGACATGAGCGTAAGACAAGAACTGTTGGAGGCGCTTAAGTGTGCGCCAGATGAAATAAGTGACTTTTGATATACAGCTGACGAGTTTAAGGCTCTAGGCTTCAGTGACGCTCTCATCGCCGCGATGAAGGACACCACCAAAAAACGCGCGGTTAGCGCACTCATACGGGGCCAACTCCTCTTCACGACCGCTCGTACAAGGGGCGAATCTCGCGTGAGGTACTTTCATAGACAAGTATCTAGTGAGGAACCCGCTAACAAAATGTAGGGTTCAATGGAGGTTGCGAACAATTTCCGCGACCGTCCTGGCATTGAAGATGCGATGCGCAGAACGAGGAAGCGCCGCCGCTCGACGGCTACTTCTGCTGAGGGAGAAGAAAACATTCCCAAGAGTAGCCGGACTCATCGCCATAGCAACAGCAGCAATGCTTCTACCACAAGCTTATCGCAAGCTCACTACTCTCCCTCCTCCATAGCCCCGTCTCAGACCTCGAGCGTTGTGTCTGCGGTGCCAGCGCCACCAATAGAGGCGACAGAGCCCACGCTAGAGGCACAAGTGGAAAGAATCGAGCGCTTTGCTCTTTCGAAAGAACCTAACGAATTTCAGAGGCGGCGCGATGGGTTTAACTACCTCACAGCTGCGTTAATACGGAAACGTGCACTGGGCATTCAACAGGGCGCGTGGCCTCATCACAGTGATGCTGCAGGTGCTGATGGGTCTTTCACCAACTGGATGTGCAAAGGTGCCTTGTGTTTTGATTCCATGAAAATGCGCCAGATCGAACATGGCTGGCGGTGCTCCGGACGCAAGGAGCGCTTGCTCCTCAAACGGCGTTGGTAGCACCGTGCGCATGGCTGGTGGGACTGGCAACAGTGGAACGGCGCGAATGAGCAGTACTGACGTCGAAAGGGGGCTCTTCAACGTGAGGAAGGCAAAAAAGGGCGTCTTAAGGGGCGATGGGAGATACTCCATACCAAAATCCATACCATAAATGAGAGCAAAGAAGGAAAGAGAGAGGGGGGGTGTTTGTAATACTACGGCACTAGCACCTATGCACCTCGTGGCACCTAAATAGCGTAAACATAGCCATAGCGAATTGGAAAACTCGCTAGCAATGGCATTGGCATTGGCATTAATTATTAATAGACTATAGACCGTAGACCGATTATGGAAGCCAGAAGTCTACTGTCTACGCGGCTCCTTCCTCCTTGGATCAAATCCACGCTGAATTATGAGTTTAGGTCTAGTCATACATTCGTGGGTGGTCTAGTTTCAATTTATACCCTACTGCCGACTGTTGCCCATCCTGACTGCTACTTCCCTCTATCTCTGTCTGGTCTCAGTCTCCTAGAACCATTTCTGTAACTAAAGTTCTAAAGTCAGGAGTACTGTCGGGCGCGCGGAAGAACTCTTCGATCACTTCAGCTAAGCCTACGTCAGCAGCATCGAAGTTGCCGGGATACTCACCATCAAATTCAGAAGAGAAGTCCTCGGACACTTCAGCTGCGTCCAAAACCGCTTGAAAGGAGGTCACCTTTACAATCGGAAGATTGTGGACAAAATCCAAAGGTTCCTGTCTTCAGACCCGCTTGACGAGCTCGACGCGAGTCGTGGATAAGCTAATTCGTAATGCAGTCTAGCTCAGCAGCTAGCTTTAGCTGAAGCCCCACAAATCCCACAAACGCTAAAGAAGTACGGAGAGGCGAGGTTAGGTAGCGTAGTCAGTGGTGCATGGTGCAAGGGTTTTTGGTTTTTGGGTTTTTGTCTTTTTGTGCAGCAATTTCCATGTTCTGACATGGCAAAGTACCATTTTTTTTTTTTTTTCACAAACCGAGGTGGTATTTTGGCCTCGCCAATCTTGGCTGACCCACCACTCACAAAATCAAGCTGAGGTGAGAATGGAGCATAGACTGCGCACGATGTCGATGGACTCGATCTTTTGTCAAACTCCTAACTGGGCGTCTCATTTCAACAGGAAAAGAGGCTACTTATAAATTATCAACATGGCTGATGCAGAGGAACCCACCGAAGTCGCGGCCCCTACCGAGGAGGTCGAGGTCAAGGAGATGAACGTACTCGAGGCCCTTCAGCAGGTCCTCAAGAACGCCCTTATCCACGATGGCCTTAGCCGCGGCCTTCACGAGTAAGAAATTATCTACGCGTAGGATTTACTGGCTGCTTTCTGTTGTCGTGCATTCTTTAAGGACACCTACCATGTGCCTCACGCCTCCCATTGCCTTAAATTTTATTTCAGGTGCGCCAAGGCCCTCGACCAGAAGACTGCCAAGCTGTGCTGCCTGGCGTCGGACTGCGACAACCCTGAGTACACCAAGCTGGTGAAGGCGCTCTGCGAAGAGGGCGGCGTGCACCTCCTCATGGTGGACACTGGCAAGCAGCTCGGCGAGTACGCTGGCCTCTGCAAGATCAACGAGGCCGGCGAGGCCACCAAGGTCGTGCGTTGCTCGTGCGCCGTTGTGACTGAGTTCGGCGAAGAGTCCCAGGCCTTCGCTGTGCTCATGGGCTTCCTCAAGACCCAGAAGTAAAGCGCTTGACTTGAACTGGATCCAAGCACTTTCTAGGCAGTCTGTTGTTTCGTGAGGTGTTTGGAGCCGAGCCGGTGTTGGCTGTGGGGCAAATTCACGCCACACACAGCTTTGAGGGTCTTTTGGTGTTTTTGCTTCTCTCGTTTGTCGCTCACTTCTAAATTAACGGGAACCTGTATGGAGTGCAGTGGTATACGGAACGAGCTCGGGCTATCCTGTATCAGTATCAGGACCCAGGACGCGGGCCTCGATACTCGATATGGCGATATCGATAATCGTAATCGATAAAGATACAGTCTACAAAATACGAAGTTAAAACTCATGGCGATACAGCTGCGTGCTGCCTTCGAGAGTTCCGCACCTAGGAGTTCTTCGATAGTACTGGGATTCCGAGGAGCTACTTGCTACGGCTAGGTAGGAACGTAGGAACGCCAAGGAGACAAGGAGACACAGGAGCACAGACAGGAGCAACCGGTTGAAATTCCAGATGCAGATACCAAATTTAAGAACAACCCCCCCCGGAATCCCGTAATCGTGGAATAAAATCGATGTCCCATCCAACGTGGGAACAACAAGGCCAGTGCTCCAGTGCTTCTGGGTCCGGAAGTCGAAGCCGAAGTCGCAGAACACAAGAAAATTCCACCGGACACTGGCCCTCAAACTTCTGCTTTCACCTCGCCATATTTCCAAAGTGAAGGGTTATCGGGCGTGAAGTTTGGCGATGCGAGATTCGCCCCTCGGGCCAATCGAGGGCAAAAGGTGAGCAGAGCAGGCCTCCTTCTTCCTGGACCCATAAAAGCCCCTTCAAAAATGACGCAGCTCCATTTTGGCGTTCAGTGAATCACTTCGCGCATACCCCTGCTGTGAAGGCACTCCAGGGCTGTGGAATCTCCATCGCCACGTCAGTGTCTTTCAAGTCGGAGTCACTCGTTATTTTTCTCAAGGTAAGCGCCATGTACGACCACGCACCAGCAGCGCACTGAAGCGAAGAATGGGCCTGTGGCTGTTCTAATGAATGAGCACGAAACCCTCTTACCTGTCGTTTCCTTAAAGGCTGCACGGCGACATCTGAACGGCTATGATCGCATGGGCCTTCAACACCCCCCTTTCTTAGGGCTACTGACGCATAAGCTTGCTATGCATGCGTCACGATCGATTACGTTCGAGGCCCCGAAACAGCCAGGGTGATCGAGAGATGGAAAAACCTAGAAGCAATGTTAAGGAATGAACAAAGTAACACGCATGAAATGGTTACGACGCTCACCATTTTGATTTCGGGGCAGCGCTCAATGGCATTCTTGCGGGCAGCAGGTGATAGCTGGCCCATTGTTCCCGTGATAGCCCAGGGAAGTTGATCATTGGTCATGCTCTCTACAAAAGTGTCGTTCTTTGCAGTGAGAACAAATTTATCCAGCACTTGCTGAGGAGCGATTTGAATTCCTGGCAATTTCCTGAGCTTATCGAGAAGATAAGGAATCGGCCCGTGTATTTTCTTGAAGTATGCATGCCCGTCGTTGGTTTTTGTTACGAACTGCGAGTATCGAGGATCCTCAAAAGCAGTGCTAAGCCATGATAACACATGCTGCCTACGGAGAAGCCTATGGAGCAGAACGGAACACGCACAACTTAAAATACATGAACATAAGCGACAAGCAGCAGAACAAGTGGCCGAAACCAAGACAACGGCTTCGCATATCAAATAAACTTACACGAATCCTCCGTCTGGAGATGACACCAAATCATAGTCCGTGAAGTTGTTAATTGAGTAAGGAGAATTCTGACATTGAACGCCGCCGTGCCCGAAGAATAAGACTCTTTCAGCCTTGACAGTTTGCCAGAAGTACTCTGAGAGATAGATTTCAGACCGCGAACGTTTTTTCCAAGAGGTTCCAACTTCCGTCAAAATGACTTTTCCCGAAGCTATCAGGCGCTGGAGACCAAAGCTAAGGTTGATTCCTTTGGTCGATTGCACGGATCCATGGTGGAAAAGCTGCACTCGCCAGGAGGTCGGTAGCGCGTTGACCATGTTCTGCACGCTCATGGAATAACGTTTTTGCATCCACCCGGGTCCGTCGAGACAGCATACTACAGCCACTCCCTCGATATTGTCCGGCACTGATTCCGTCGCGGTTGCGTCGCGAACCAGAGGATGCTCGACTGGCAGAGGGGTCGGTAAAGGATCTTGAGGGGTAGCTTTAGCCTTGGCAGAGACAGCAGCCCGGAGATCTTCGAGTTCATTTTCTAGGCCCTTTTCCCGTGCCTTGAAGTATAGATAATTTTGAAATGAGACAACGCTGAAGATGGCGAAACATACGATTTCAAACATGAAACTACGTCGGCCCTCGACCTTGCGACGCATCCTTACTTCAAGAAATAATTAGTTCCCGTATTATTTTCCGCACAGTATCAGAGTCTAGAGGACTTGCTAATGGCTAGCCTGAGCCCTAAAGTCGCCACGAGGAAAATATCTTCGTCTGATGTTTGCTGCCTTCCCTATTGTAACATTGCCTTGGCTACTCCCTAACTTACCTTATACTGTAAAAGATGCTAGTTAGCAAGTAAGTAACAGGTTACCGTACAAGCAATATAAGCAAGGGTATCATTTATGAAGATATCCTTGCTATATGCGAAGCGAGCTAGCTGCGAACTAGTAGAGGAGCCTAAGGCTCTCGAGGCTCGAGGCTCTAGCTTCTCGACTTCTCGACGTTCAGGTTAGGTGGGAGTTCATTACAGTGGTGGGTAGAGGAGGAGATCAGGAATTTCCCAAAATTTTTATTGACCCAATCCTTTCTGTTCAAAAGCCTGAGCTTTTTGTGCATTCGAACTCAAACCTGATACACTTCGCGAGGTGGGGCTTGTAGAACGCGGTTTTAAAGGCTGGTAGTAGTAGTCAACGAAATTGGAGGTCTATCTCTGAAGATCCTCGTGCCCCCTACTCATCTTTTATTGCCTCGACTTCTGAACAGGTTTGTTAAAGTATGTCCGCTCTCGACACCGCCAAACCTGAGGTAGCAGAGCCAGCTGCCGAGCCAGCTGCAGAGAAGGCAGCAGAGCCTGCTGCAGGGCCTGCGGATGGAGGCGAGGGCGAAGGCGGCGAAGGTGGCGAAGGTGGCGAAGGCGGCGAAGCAGACGCTGAAGCTGAGTCGACGGCTGTGTTCAAGCCATTGGTAGAGCTGGACGAAGTGGAGGTGCTGAGTGGGGAGGAAGCGGAGGACTCCCTCATGACTCTGCGGGGCAAGCTTTACCGCTACACTGAGACGCTTTTGGACAAAGGGTCAGGAAAGAAGCAGTGGATCGAACGTGGCGTTGGGGAGATTAAGCTACTCAAGTGAGTGGCAATTTATGCGTAAATGTGTGAGCGTGTGTATGTAGACTGTGAAGTGATTTTGAGATCTCGTATCGCCCACGCCCGTCTCACGCGCAGCAATTGCTCTTGCACCCCACTAGAAACCGAGAGAGCTCGCAGCAAAGGTTTCTTATGCGCCAAGAAAAAACTTTGAAGCTGATTGTGAACTGCGTGATTGACCCGCGCATTCGCATGACGAAAATGGACTCCAACGACAAAACCTGGGTTTGGACTTGCTACGACTTTTCGGATGCTGCCATCGTGGAGGAGGTTTTTGCCTTCAAGTGCACCAGTGTCGAAGATGCCGCTGCATTCAAAGAGGTAGCATGTTGTCTTCAAAGTATGCTGCTTAGTTGTGGGATTTCTGTGTTGTCGCGCCTGTTGTCTCATCGCCATCACAATTCAAATTCCAGTGTGCCTTTCGGTTTGGTTTTACGGGCGCCTTCAAATGGTTCCTGTTCATGCGTTTTTCTCTTACAGGCGTTCGACAAAGCACAGGCAGAGATGGCAAAGGTAGTTGCGGGCGCTGATAGTGCTCCGAGTAAAGAGGCAGACGCTGCTGCGGATGCTTTGGAAAAGCTTTCAACTGAGGGCAAATAAGCAGGATTCCTCTGGCACATCTGATGAGATCGATAGTGATAGCGAGGCGCTCTTTGCGCCAGCTTAGTCTCCTCAATCATAGACGTTACACTTGTCATGTATACCCATATATGGGGCAATGGCGGGTTAAATACGCGATTTGGCTTTTTGCCTTCTGTGTATTGTATTATATGTTTTTCCTTGGCTGGGCATTACTATAAAACGTATCGTCAAAATTTACCGTGCTTTTCGTTATTTCACTAAATAACGCCCGATTTCACGTTATTTCGGCGCAATTACGTGCTCTCCTTTGGCGAAATCGAAACGAAATCTCGTATCGTTTACGAAAAACGGGCGTCATCCTCAGTTCCTCAGCCAAGTGTTTTTCGGCCAAGGTTGCGTTAAGTTGCGTTTCACGTGCACGCGTGAGATTCACGTGCGGAGGCGTTGAATTCACTTCGCGCGTAAAATTAGCGTGATTTACGCGCCCAGTTTACGCTTCGGAAATTTCCAAGTTCAAACGCGAATCACTTCGGGATCGGGGTCGTTGAAAATTCACTTTGCACGTGATTTACGCGGAATTCCTAACCTAGTTTTCGGCTGATGCCTTTTACCTTTGACCTGGCACTGGCACTGGCACCGGCAATTATTATAGTGCGAATGGCTCGCTGGGTTGGGTGAGGCAGGGGGAGGCGGGAGTAGGGGGTTCGTTGACGTTATAACAACGACGTATACAACTGAAACCGGAAAGAGAGGAGACTCAGCTCTGAACGAAGGGCCCAGCAGACCGCAGACATGTCTGCTTTTCGAGTCCTGTTCGTCCAGGTCTGAGTTTTTTTTGCTTTTGGCGTGCCGATGGCCAATCAATAGCGGTTTGGTGTATTGGTGCACCATCAACCGTCGCCGTGGCCATCACTAAGAATCATAAAACGCGAGTTACCTATTGGCAATTAAGAGTGACGTGTAGTCCATATTTAATATTTGTAAACAATGGTGACATCACTGAAATGGAATTGGAACTGAGGTGCATTAGCAATAGGATAAGGGATATGGGCGCCTCATTTCTGGACTCCAGAGAAGGCGCCCGGCTCACTTCGCCAATGCGAAGCCTGCTATGTGCCATGGACTATGGAGACATGGCTTCCTATTCCATACGCAAACACAAAATTACAGATATAGATTGGGCTTCAAAATTAGTCCAGTGCGGTAGCCGTAATGAAGTGCACTAACGCCCCTTAACTATTTTTTTTCGGTCATAACGCATGGGCTTCGTTCAAGAAGTTAGCCATATGGCATTTCAAAGAAACACCCGCTTGACTGTGGAAAAGGAGGTAGCTGTTTGAGCTTCCTGGTCCGTATTTAATATGGATTAAAGTCGTTCTTTTTCTTCCTTTCTCTCCCACTTGCCCTGTAGATGAAATTAATTCCAAAGATACCCCTTCTCCTTATTCACCACGATTCACCCATTTCTATTTCGGTGGCTCAGCCCTCTTCGATAGCAACCGCCGAGCTCGAGTATGCGTGTGCGCTATCTTTTGGCTAGAACTCTGCCACTCAGCACTCAGCAATTAGCCCCACCACGGGCATTGGCACATTGGGCATCGGCATCGGAAATTGCTATTTGCTAGTGGCTAGTGCTATGCCAGATAAAGAAAGGAGAGAATTATGAAAGATCATGGCGCAAAGAATAGTTTTGTTACTTGTTACGCAACGCCATGATGCGATTTGTGTCGTGTCTATATCTAGATATGTAAAATTTAGAATTTCCCGAAGGCGGCGCTGTGGCTATGACACTATCCCGGGTTCGTATTTATATTTAGGGCCAGGGCCAATCATCAAAACAGCTAAGAAGCCTGTTCTGAATTGGAATTAAAGCCGATTTCGGGCCAGGACTATGTTCCTTATTTGGTATAAACAACAGGATAAAAAAGGCGCCATATTGAGGCAAACACGAACCCTAAGAGAAAGGCGCATCATCTCCTCCTCCTCCGTGTTCTGTGAGCTCGAATGGCAGCAGGGCCTCTAGATAACCCCCTTATTTTCAAGGCGTGGCCACAAAGGCATTAAAATCGCGGACTTCGTTCACGATCTCAAGCGCCTTCTGCAACAGAGCGCGCATTTCCTGGATTTCGGAACGCCGCCGAGCTACGTCTGGCGTCTCCTTCATCATTTCGCCAATTGAACTGTCTTTGTAGAGTTGCGACACCAAGTCGTTTTGGAGGCTTTCTTTGGCAGTGCTCACGAGGAAGTGCATGATACTTTTTGGCACCATGTCCATGAAGTTCTTTCGAACAATGTCAAAGTACGACTCGATAAGCGATTTGATGATTTCTGTCTCAATTCGCTCTCGGTCTGACGGTGCGTCTACTGGCCGCCGCATGGTCTCTGGCACTTGAGGCAATTTCACCACAGTGTCTTTCGCGGCTGCCGCTCGTTTGTCTTTTCCAAGTCCGAAGAAGCCCATCAGGCCGCCGCCTTCTTTCTGCCCGTTGTTACCTTCGTCGGTGGTCTCGGCCCGAGGAGGCGGGCGCTGCGCAGAGGGGTCCCCGGCGCGCGGCTGGGCTGAGGACGCAGGTCGACCACCTCCCGGAGCTGCGCTCTGCTGCTGCACGCGATCCATGAGCTGCGCAACTGCGCGGCTGCCTCCAATGAAATCGGGGTGGCTGGTGTTGATGTACGCTAACTCAATCTTAATCAAGTTGCTAATCATGGTCTGCGTGGGGCCGACGCACTTCCGCAACAACGCATTCACCACATCAAGGACTCGGTCTCGGAGCTCAGGAAAGCGAGTGAGCTCTGTGGTTTCGCACTGTGACGCCATCCGCTGAAGCTCGTCAAAGACCAAATCGATGCACTGCAAACCAGGCTGCTCCAGCCTCGCTATCTGCCTTCGCACTAAGAGGTCAAACGATATTTCAGGCACAAAGAGCGACTGCCTTGTGCCGTTGGCATTGCAAATCGCGGTGCGAATGTCGTCGTCGCTGAGACCGTCGAAAGGGTTCATGGTCATGATGCTGCGCCCGAAGATTTCAGTGAAAATGTAGCTGATGCGCGCTCCGCCAAAGAGCTCGTTCATTTCGATGCCCGTGTCTGCGAGAGAGCCCTTGCCCTCCACCGCGTTGCCAAAGTTGGCAGCGTAGTTCGACAAAAGGCTGAGCAAAATCCCGCCCAAATGCGCTGCGTTCATCGCTTCAGCCGGCATGCCCAAGGCCTCAATTTCAGTATTCACGTCGAGCATCATGCCGGTGATTCGGCTCTTGATGTCCGGCAAGCAGTCCCGAATGTGGTGCATCAAAATTTGGTTGAGCATGCGGGACAGGGTGGGGGTGCTGCACCGGTTCAGCATGGTGCGGTACGCAGCGTGGCCCTTGAAAAACTGCTGCTCTCGCTTCAAGGCATCGCTGACCGAGGTCTTGGAGGCCACGTCGCGCTGGCCTCGGTTCACCACGCCGACGTAGCCCCTCCTGAGGGGGATCACGCGGTTTTGGAGCATGTCCGAGGCGTCGGTGCCGGGGTCCATGAGGTCGAGCTTGGTGAGCACACCAATGGTCCGTTCGCCGTCCGGATCAGCTTCCTTCGCTAACTTGAGCGAGTCGCTGTTGGCAAGGTCAGAGTTGCCTGCGGTGACGGCCAAAATGATGGCGTTGGGGTTGGAAATGAAGCTCAGGCACATGCCGCGAATCTGCTCTTCAATGTCCAGAGGCTGGTCGCCTACCGACACCTTGGTCATGCCAGGCAGGTCCACGAGCGTCAAGTTGAGCACATGTGGAGATGAAATCTTCAAATTAATGGCTTTCCGTGAGACCCCTTTGTTGCGGCCCGTGGCTCGGTCCGTCTCCCGCACAATTTCAGCCTCAATCTCAGCGAAATCGAAAAACTTTTGACCGGGCATGTGCAAAAACTCGCCCCACTCGTCTTCATTGACTTCTCCAGTTGCTTCTGCAGGATCCTGACAGGGAGAAACTGGGGTGTTAGAATAACTTGGGAGGGAGACTATACAGCACAAAAACTGTGATGGGTTCTGCTTGCTGCGCTGTGTATATATTCATACCTGAGGCGTCGACTCAGGAACCTGTACCAGCTGCAACACTAATGGCCGCCGAGTCACAATGCCCGTGCCACGTGGTAAGAACGTCCTGGAAGCCACATGTTTAAGACAGCAAACAAAGGCTCGTAAGCTTTTCCTAAGTGCGTGCAAAATAGAGAGGGAGCTTACACGTGGCCTAATGCCGACCTGCCGACGATGTTCTCGAGCACCGAGGACTTGCCCGAAGACTGCGAGCCAATAACTACGATCTGGGGCAAGTCCAGTGGTGATTGGCCTGTCGAACGATAGCCAAAAGGAGCACTGTGATGGCAGTAGGAGCGTAACACCGAGCGCAATGTTTGACAGTTACGTACCGATTGCGGCGAACACATCCTGCAGTTTATTCACCACGGGAATGAGACCCTCCTGCAATGACGAGAAATCAAACAACTATGAGTATACAAGAGACACGAGCCAACATAAACTAGAACGGAGCCTGATCCCACAACAATCATTCATCATAGTTCAAAAATGCGTGAGGACCATGGTTGAGCAAGCAAAAGCTTTGAAATATTTGCGGAGGGGAATTTCTTTGGGTCTGCATCGAATGTTCGGTGGTTCTGTCGTTCGCCGTGTTCCGGCTGTTCTGTCGCTGTCGTTGTCATCATATTGTCGTTGGTCGTTGGTCGTTGGTCGTTGGTCGTTGGTCGTGGTCGTTCTGTAGCTCTTGCTTCTTGCTTCTTGCGATGCGCGTTTAAAAAAATCAACCGTTCTCACCTTCACGGCGGCACGAACACTTGGCGCAAGACAGCTTTGCCATTGCCCCTGTGTTCATACAGCGGCCGAGGTAGACAACTGAGGAATTTTATAATTATTAATTATTTACTGCTATCTGCTATTGCCATTGCCACAAAAACAAAAGAATTACATATTATCGCGCATACATTGCCTTATTTAGTTTCACTTCGTTTCTTGTATTGAGTCTTTGTTCTAGCCACCAATAAAGTAACACCAATGCACCTTGTGAATTCTAACGATTCGATTAGTGGGGCCAGTAATTATGTGGGCGTTATTTCATGAACAGTTTCCACTTTAGAAGGGGGTGGAAGTATTATGCTTCCTGCCCTCTACAAACTATCCTCCTTACGATTTTGACTTGCGCGCAACGCACGCGCGTACACTTCTGCCCGCAGCATTGGCTTCTGTGTCATTTGGGTTTGTATTAGTTCGAGTTCGAGTTATGTGGGCGTGAGAGGCAACTGTCTAATCACGGAAGTCGACATCGACATAAAAAGGATTGTCTTCTGCAGCTTCGTATTGAAGTTGGCCCCGCGTCTTTGCTGCCATCAAACCGAGTAGAAAGGCTACTTGCCATTTCAAGAGGGCTTTTAGAGGTGCGAAGCGCACGCCATTTAGCAGCCTTCTTGGAGTAAAGCACTAAATTCGGTCGAGAAGCGCCGCATCGGGAAGCCCATAACATTGAAGTAGCAGCCCTCGATGCGATCCACGAACTGGCCGCCCAAACCCTGGATCCCGTAGCTTCCTGCTTTATCCATCGGCTCGCCACTGGCCACATACGCTTCGATATCGGCATCTGTGAGGTCCCCAAAGCATACGTGCGTGGTGGTTGTGAACGATACTCGCGGCTCTTCAGGGCCGCTAGCTGACGTGAAAATGCTAACACCTGAGTGAACCAGGTGAGCTCGCCCACTCAAGCGTCGCAAAGTTGCGCAGGCTTCCTCAGGAGTCGCAGGCTTTTCAAGAATCAAGCCGTCGAGATCGACGATAGTATCAGACCCCACTACTACCAAGGGTTGGTCGCTTTTGTCGCCACCAGTCTCACTACTCAGCCGCTGATAGACCGCTGAGGCTTTGAGCACAGCATTTTCTTTTGCGTAGCGCGCTGGGCCACCGTCGCCAGCGTACAATGATTTGTCTAAATCCTCAGCGAAATTTGAAACCACCACCTTGAATGGTTAGTCCAACATTCACATAAAAACAAATTATAAGATTAGGGTCTAACTCGTGCGTCATCATAAGGTATGCGCAACAAGTGAATGTCACACGCTGATAGGGATATGATGAAAGGGAGGTGCAGCTGTTAAATATCGTGCCTCGAAGTTGCCCTCGAGGCCTAGCAAGTTGAAGATTTCTTTTCGCCGCGGGCTCTGAGAAGCCAAAACGAGGCGGACGTTCGAGAGCGCCTTGCTCTGTGAAAGAAGAGAGGGTGGCGCAGATGATGCCATTGATAATGCGATGCTACTTCGGACGAACGCTGCGAGAGCGATAGTTCGTAGCATGTAGGAATCACAGCCGACCCTATTGCGTCAAGGTGGCTAAGTCTAACTTCGCTTCCAAAAAATGATACAGGAGTTGGAAGCTTGGAAGTTGGAAGTTACTTTCTTTTACTGCTGTGATAGGTGATTTTTTGTGCCTCCCCCGAGGGGAGGATTGAAAAATTTTTGCACTACAGAGGGGGGGGAACCGAAAAATAACGTTATCTCCTCTACGGTACGTAGTACGGTAGTAGGACACTACCCGTTTTATTTGTCCGTCTTTCTGTCTGTTCTGTCGTACTGGATGATAGACAAAATATCGCACGTGCTTACGGAACGGGCGTGGGTGCGCGGCGTGGGCATTGATTTCTTTTTGCAATCATGTTGTTGTTAGTGCTACGTCATCCAACCTGAACTCGAACTCGAACTAATACAAACCCAAATGGCACAGAAGCCAATGCTGCGGGCAGAAGTGGGAATGCGCGTGCGTTGCGCAAACAAAGCAAGTGCGGAATGATTCAGGAGGGAGAGGGGCAT
>Ga0307930_1001727_pt1 | contig 17141 bp, 13 predicted proteins | sample OrgLakmetageno46_FD_203161 | JGI IMG/M metagenome (GOLD analysis project Ga0307930, IMG submission 203161) | Saline water microbial communities from Organic Lake, Antarctica - #46 | ecosystem: Environmental > Aquatic > Non-marine Saline and Alkaline > Saline | place: Antarctica: Organic Lake...
AAGGAGGTGCTGGTCCGCCGCCCAGCACCTCCCGGCATTCGCCCATTTTTGGAAATAAACGGTCAGTACAGGGTTATAAAATATACTTATATCTTAAATACTATATACTATATGCTATGTCCTATGTACCGATATACCTATTACTATAAACTATTACTATTACCTATGCGCCTAGACTAGACGTGATGCCTACTTCTACTTGTACTTGTTCGAAATGCAGAATACAGAATGCCATTCCTGAAATCGAAAATCCGCATTTAGTTTTTTGTGAATTCGAATTCACCATTCCCATATCAGATTTCGAGCAGCGAGCAGGCACAAGGCAAAGGCATCTCCCTGTTCCTCTATTCATCACTCTCTTTGCTATAGGAACTCCTTACTTCTATTGGCCGTTACTAGGTCAGTGCTTTCCCTTTCCCAAGATTCCTAAGTCCCAAGGAATTCTGCTTAACCTTCGGGAATGAGTGATGAGCCAATTCCCATGCGCCAATAATCGATATCGAATTCAAGTCACGGCCTCTATCTCGCAGATCGATGTCCGTGGCTGTGTCCTGTGCGCATCTGCGGGATGCGTTGGTCTTCAAGATTCGAAGTCCTTCATCCATCAGGGGATGGTTATGAGACCTCGAGTCTAAGTAAAATGGATCTGACTGCGAAAACACCACGTTGTTTTCTCATTCGCAAGCTCTTCCGCCCTCGCCATTCTGGGATCACGCGAAGTGAATTGTGTCGCCATTGATTTCGATGTCCCAAAGAGAGAAAGTAACGTCCTCAACTGAAGGAAGGCCGCCCTCGCCTTGGTTATAAGGACAATTGTCACCTGACAACCAAGCCATTCCAGAAGTTTCAGTGTAATTCCAGAGTTGAGCGAGGAGGCCCATGCGTCCATTTTCCGGGAAGCCCTCAGGGTATGCCTGGTAGCTATTGGTTTGAGACAACACTTGAGTTCCGCCTTGCTCCTGAGACAGCGAGGTGGTAAACTTGACGAGGTTGTTGCCAACATAAGTAAAAGTAGACTCGCCGTGGATCGGTTGCGTAGTGTCGATGGCATAGCCTTCGCCATCCCCGTAGTTACAGCTCTGCGAATCACCACACCTCGTCCCAAGTGCCTTTATACTGGTAAACCACAGACCGTCGCCCTCACGATAACAAAATTGGTTGCAGTCGGTCGAGTTTGAGTACTCCACGAGATCGCAGTAAATAGGCCACTCTGAGCTTGTCGGTTTGTTTATTCCAGAAGCATTCGTGACACACCCGTGGGAGGTGCTGCGCAAACCGCACAAATTCGACTCCAGCATATCAAACTCAGGGCACCAGAGGCCATTGCCAGCGCCATCGTTTGCGTCGCAATACCTGCGTTTAACAGATTGGAGGTATCAACTTGCAGTTGGTGTGTAGCAAAAAAAGCTCTACCCCACCCCCCGTAGTAATAGGAAATAAGCACACTACCTTCGTAGAAATTTTTGCAACATAATACTTCTTTCCATTTTTCTCGACTACGCAGTGCATTCACACTTTCTCACCACTTCGCAGCGTCGGGAGCATTCTCGGTAGCATTCGTCCAACTGGAGTACAGAGCACCGTTGAAGCTCGCCCCTAGCTGACTCAGATCCATCCACCATGATATTCTGTCTGACTTCATGTCAAACGTGAGGACTGAGCCGTCTGACTTCTTGAAAAACATCCGTGGTTGTGTGGCGCCCGAGAGGGTTAGCTTTGTGCCATCTGTGCTCCAACCTCCACTGCAGTCTGCATCACCATTCGTTGCGGACCCGTAGATATCTGTGTTCCCCGTATTCCAGTTGAAGGAAGTCACACATTCCATTGAGACGCCATCGTAAGCAGCCGCAAACCCGAACCTAGCGAGGGCCACGGCGAGGGCGAAGACCTGTTTACGGGGCTGCATTTTGGCGTTTTAGCTGTGTTACGAAAAGTGGGGTTTGATTCAAGGTTTGATTGGTGCAGATTCGTCGGTTCCCCTGTACTTAAGTAGATCTCTACACTCTCCGCTCCGCTCGAGATGAGCACAACAAACAACACCGTGCTGCTCTAGCTAGCTAGCCAGAGAACAATACAGATACACCTAAGCAGGGCACCCTTATGATAAAAATAAAACAAAGGAAATCCTCGCGGTTAAAAACAGCCCGTGTGGCTTTGAACACTTTGAGCAAGCTAGTGAGGGCCTTGGTCCCCGCCTTACCTGTGTGCAGATACTACAGTAGCTACGCATTTTTCACTTGGTGGTGCTTTGATCAAGCATAGCCATTATTTATTCTTAGGTTACGCATGCCTGCAATGTACAAACGCGAACTTTTGGGAGCACTAATTGTTCTCGTGTCATTATTAGCATGGCGCTATCGCACTATTCTAGCCGCAATGTTTGCGATTGGGTTGGTGCTAGTTGGCCTACTTGCCTCAGGTACGAAGGCGAGTGGCTTGACAGACAAGTTCCATGGCAGTGCCATTGTATTGAATGGGCATCGGGTTACTCTGCACCATTTTTCCGTCACAGCATTGAGCCTGAGCCTGGGCTGGCGCTGGTTGCTTGGGAAATTGGGTATGGGCATATTTGACGACGCGCCTGCATTTCTCATTGTTGCATCGGGCATACGAATTGTGCTCAACGTTGAGCAGCTTGAAGTTCCCGCTACGGCGACTCCTCCGCCTAGTCTTGTTGATTCTGTGGCAGCCGTTGACGCCGTGTTGCGGTCGCTGCACTCACGTGTAGCCCTATGTCGTCCTTTCACGGTAGTGCTTGCATGCTTAGGCTTCTCTTTGGAAGGTGCTGACTTAGAGGTACGCGACGGCTCCAGTGGTGCTTTATTGGCGGAAGCTCACCTCGGAGAGCTACTCGTAAGAGCTTGGCGGTCGAGCCCTGACGGTGGTGCAGTCACCGCCGAGGTGCTTGCGCGGCCTCTGCGGCGCCATCAAGTTCAGACCACTGGTTGGACGCAATCCCAGCGTTTCGATCGTGCAGCAGTAGCGTGCCGATGTCAGGGGATTGGGTCTATTGTCCTCGACGAAGGACCGCTACGACTCAGTGCTACCCTACCGTATCCTGCCGACTTGCGTGCCGTGCCCGCAAGCCACCCCCTACTTATGCCGTCCGCCCTTGAGATACACCTTCCGGCTATTCACACAAGGCTTACCCGCGATACGCTGGCAGCCTTACAGGGCCTCGAGTCAGCTTCGCCTACTAGGCAAGCAGGTCATGGATCTATGGTGAATCCGTGCGAGTTACTTCGTTTGCTTCGATTGATAGCGGTAGCCGCCACTCTACGAAGCTTTCGTTTGGACATCGTTGATAGCGACAGCAGCGGCGATGAGTTTAGCAATGGACTGTCATTCTCGTTAGCTAATTTAGACTTGACATGCGCAGATTCTTCCTCCTCTGAAGGCCTTGAGGCAAGCGTCGCTCTCAACCAAATATTGCTTGTAGAGCGATCGAGTGGGGCAGAGGCAGAGATGGTCTCCCTCAACAAGATTGCTGTGCAAGCTGGCGTGCAGCCTAGCCAAGCTAATGGCGAGACTTTAGAAGTCACTTGCCGTATGGAGTGTGCTGCCACGCGAGCTGCTCTTACACTCCAGGCCCTTCAGAGCCTCACGGGTTTAGCTGCAGACTTAGCTCCCTTGCCACCATCTGCCTCCGAAGACAGCAACGCAGCCATTACCACTGATGGCAGCAGCCATGTGGATAGCACCATCGATAGCAGCAACACAAGGACTCCTTGGAAATGCGTTTTGTCAGCAGCATTGTCACTGCCAGAGATCTCAGTGGTTGTCAACATGGACGACATCCTTGCCGAAGCTGCGAGAGCCAGAGGGGAGCCACTGAATGCTCAAACATCTTCGTCGTCATCTTCGCTTGCGCTTCGAGTCAACGCTGTGTCAGCCAATGCATCAAGCGACGTTGATGACGCATTAGAACCTTCTCTCAGTGCGTGGTCAGCACAGGTGAAAAGCATCGCAGTAATTTCACGAGGCGATGTCGTGCATGGCGCAGAGGTAACTGACGGCAGTGAAGAAGGTGAAGAAGGAAGAGTTGTCGTGAAGCTTGAGACTCTCACAGGTGAAGGCGTTGAAGTGGGGGAAAGCACCTCTCGCATGCTTGTGCCCTCTGTCAATGTGGCGTCCTTCCATGGCCGTTGGTCCCCTCACCTCGCTCGCAACTTCGGTACTCTCGCTGGCACTGCTGCTCGCCTCTGCTACGACGCCCTCTTTCCGCCCGGCCTCCCAAGCATGGCAAGAGAGACGGAGGTACCGGAAGTGGTGGCAGCACGAGCGGCGCATCCGTTGAGTCCCGATGCTGTGCAAGCCTTGTTAACGCTGGATGCAGGCCTCAGCACATGTGAACGAGCACTTCACAGCCTCCTCGCTCAGAGCTTGGTGGTGGTGCGATGCGGTGACGTCACTTTAGAGCTGCCCTTTCAGCTCTGGCGCAGCGCGGAGGATGACTTGACAGGTGAAGCAGTCAGCGGCGGCGAGAGCGGTAGCAAGGAAGTGAAGACCAACGAAGATCGCGAGACAGCAGTGGTGCGAGCGCAAGGAGCCACTTTAGCGGTGCAAGCAAGCGGCGGGCCAGAACCTTCCATCTTGCTTCAAGTGCGATCCACCGAAGTGCTCTGCTCCAACCTCAGCACAAATGACTCAGAACCAGGTGTATCTGACCTCACTGGAGGAAGTCCTTTGGCGCTGCGCCGTTTCTTAGCCGTTGAAGCGTTCGCTTTGGAAGCGTTCTGCGATCGCATCGTCGAGTTGTGCATCTCTGGCGCACTTGCGGTTTGGACACCAGCTGCTCAGATTCGCGTCCTCAAGCTCGCTCGAGACGTGACGTACAGCGTGTGGGACGCACTGTTGGCTTACCGTTGCTGCAAACACGCTGACCGATCTCCAGGCCTCGTCTTGAACCCTCCTCTTGATGACCGCAATGAGCTGCTCAAATGCGAAGCACGCTTTGAGTCTTTGCTAGCAAGCGGCGGGAACAAACTGCACAGGTTGTATGCGTCTGGGATTCGGCTGGTGGCAAGTTTTGACGATTTAACCGGAGGAGAAGCCGAAGTAAGTGTAGGGAAGCTGCAGTCCTTCGACTTGCCTGAGCGATGGGACGTTGGCAACTGTTCGGCGGCCATTGGTGGAACTCCCCTTGTAAGTTTGGACCAACTATCTCTGCAGCGCACGCTTGACAACAACCCTAACCTCATCGTGGGCGCAGCTTTGAAGGAGCTTCGAGCTCGCCAATTTGCAGTTGCCCAGGCCCACCCTGCTTCACCATCCAATAGTAGTTCTAGTGGCGCCGGGCGTGAAGGCTTCCGCGTTGCTTTAAGCGGTTGCACGGTGCGCATGGACGTGCGCAGCGCTTTGGCTGATAGCGTTGCCAACAAGGCTCTGGTCGCTCAGGCGATGGTGGCGGCGTTGATGAAGTTACCCGGGAGGTGGATCCCAGACTCCTCAGCTTTTCGTCGGCTGTTTCGGTCTGCGCTCACTTACGAGCATTTGTTGTTTGGGGTGCCTATCGGGCCTCAGCCGCCGCCAGAAGCTTGGGTGTCGGCCGAAGGGCTCGACTTGAGCATCGCGGATGACCCCATGGAGTCTTGGCTTGAGCTGGCATGTAAGTTGGGATTCAATGTGGCCAAGGATGGCATCATGAATTGTGCGCTTTAGTACAAGCAATAACATTGAGGATTATAGAGTATTGGTAGGTTGTTTGCTTTCTAAATAACGTGAAGAACGTAAAGCAAGATGCCTGACGCTTTGTTCTCTGCTCTGTCTCTCCATCTACCGTGGTCACAGATCCGTTATGGTTGGACGAGCTCGCGAAGCGACGCCTCCGAGAAGAGCACCTGACCCGCCGCGTCGCTGCCACCAAAGCTACCAACAGCAAAGAAACGGCCCAAACTTTGACTGCGGAGCTGCGCCACCAATTTGCTGCGCACAGCGCAGGTCGATATTTGGCCAGAGCACAGGCTGAAGGACTTGTAGATTTAGGGCTCAGGGCTGATGAGAGTTGGAGCACGACAAGAAGCAGCGGGCAACAACAACAGAAGAATTTGAGTGGGCGGTTGCGAGGCGACAAGTTGCGAGTCGAATGCGCTGCTTTTGACCTTCACTTGGTGGTGCCTAACTCTGAGGATGATCCAAGCGATGCTTCTGGCAGCGGTGGTTTGCGGCGTGGTCGAGCCTTATTAGAGGTGCTAGACCCCAGCCCGCCGCCTCTCGACACTCTTTGGGCTACTTGGGCGCTGGCGTGCTTTGACCTCACCGCTGAGCACATGGCAGTCACGGTGCGGCGATTCAGTGACCCGATCTTCGCAGCACAAGCCGTCAAGTTTCAGGGTGAAGCTTTGGTTGCGCAGACCACTCCTCCTCCTCTGTACAGCCAGGCCTTTGAAGTGGGGGTGGGCGCCAATGTGCCTCTGCAGCGCTTGGTGCAGTCCTTTGAGCTGCCTCGAGTCTACTTGGACCTTCAAGGACACGTGAACAAGCCGACAGCAGCGTATTCCCCGGCCTTTGAATTTGGCTTGGAAGAAATTGCCGCGGGCTGTGGTGCACTCTATCCCAGCTCTATGACGATCGATCCGAAGGAGAAAGTGCACGCTCTTCGATGGTGGGATTCGCTGAGGCGATTGTTTACGAGTCGATTGGACATTACGGCATCTCAGCTGGAGCTCAGCTTGCTTCCTTCTTTGCGGTCTTTCCCCGTGAGTGCCGTCTCCGCTGCCGCCCTCGACTCCTCTCTCTCCACTGCCACTCTATCAAGCATGCGGCGGGTGCACTCAACAAGCCATCAAGGTGAAGGTGGAAGCAGCACTTTTCCAGAAGCAGTAGCCTCGCACCTGAAGGGAAGTGACTCAGAGCGTTTGCTCATTGAGTGCGAGCACATTCAGCTGACGTACAAGAGGTTAGCGATCGAAGTTGACGTGCAAGGTCTGACCATGGACCTCAGGCCGCGCCCCAGGATGCCTCAATCTCAAGCACAAGCACAAGAAGATGTGCAACAAGTATGCCAATCCCAAGAACAGCAGCAACCAGCACAAGTACAAGCCCAACAACCTCTCGTGCGCCTGCCAGCGGTGAAAGTACGAATGAGCTACACCTGGCATTGTTCTGGCAGCGCTGAAAACTATCACTTTTATCCTATTCTAACCTCCAATGGAGTAGTGGACCTTCGGCAGAGTGCCACTGTATCCACGCCCAACGACGACGACGACGATATCTTTGCAGGTTTTCGTTCCCAAGGCCTTTCGCTTCGCCTTTCAGCAGTGGTGCAACAGTCGCACGGTCCTGCGAGGCCTCATTTTGGTGGCAACTGTAGCCCCCTCTTCGCGCGATCAAGCCCTTCTCTTTCTGAAGACACGCCGCTGGCACCTTCTGCACCAGTGGCGCACCCTACGGTAGTGGTGTACGCTACAGGCCTGGGGCAATTAGCCAATTGGGCAGCAGCTTTCAAGCGGATTCCGCCGGTGCCTTACCCTAACAAATGCCGACCCGATTTCAAGAGCGGGATTTGGGCTCTCAAGCTGCACATTCGCGCCATTTACGTAGAGAAACTGGCCGTGAATGGACTCCTAGACTTCAAGCTCTTGGATGAACCAGTATCTTTCGACCATAGCAGAGGGAAGGAGCTGCAGCAACCGAGCCGAGGACTTCAGGTCACGGTGGAGGGTGCGTCGGCGTCGATGCGCGTGAGCGAAGAAAACGAACACCCCAATCCTTTTCAGACCGGCCGCCTCGCTGCAGACCCAGACGACCCTTCTCGGTTGTGGGTGGTGCATGACGTGGCGGCTTCGGTGGGGGCGGTGCGATGTCAACTGGTGGGAAGCGCCGCGGTTGACGGGCTCTTCCTCTTTTCGGCCCAATCCTTCAGCTTTCAGCAGGGCGCGAAACGGCAAGGCGGTTTGAGCCTCAAGCACAGTTTGAGTGGGTCCCTAGATGGCACAGCAAGCCATGGTGCCTGGCCCAAGGACGAAGAGCAGAATGAAAATGAAAAAGACCAAGCTAGCACGGTATCATTGCCACCATTATCATCCATTTACGGTGCTGGTGACTCGTATTTGTATGTGATAGAAGTAAACGATGTGCGAGGGTGCCTGACGGTGGCTGCCCGCGATGCTCTCTACGAGCTCGGCGAGTTTGTCCTCTACACGGCTCTGGATGCTTTCCCTGACCTCGACAAACCTCGCAACGATTTGCTGGAAGAAGCGACCAAACTTACCGCCAACGAATCGGCCGAAGCATTGGATGAGACGAGCAGCCCTGACACGGGAGCACGCGCAGTTACCGGACGGCGTAGCAGCCTCAATGCGATGATAGGCAGTGGCGAGAATAAAGACGGCTCTGCGAAGATAGGCAGTGGCGACAGCAGCAGCAGTAGCGGTCCAGCGCCAGTGCGGCGAGCAAAAGCAGAGGCGAGTCGAATGGGCGGGCTCTTTCTCGTCCGAGTGGTCAATGTCCAACTACAAGTCGTGGAAGAGGGCAAGGTCCAGGCGAGCGCTCTTCTCGCGGTAGGTGCGGTTGTCATTCAAGGATGGATCGGCCAGGTCGATGACTCGCCAGCGCTATCGTCGTCATCATCAGTGCCGCTTGCACCTACGAGCACCACTGCTGCATCAACTGTAACGACAAGCGATGAGATCTTATCAACCCCTCTTTCTGCGACCTGGAGCGAGAACGAGGTGCTGCAGCGCATGGTGCGCCGCGAATTGCCGAGGTTCGTCGAGGCAGTGAGCGTGCAAGTGTCGGGATGCGGGGCCTTTGTAGCCCCCACCGACCTCGATGCTACCGTGCGCCGAGGCAGCTTCCACTGGCTGAGGCTCGCTGACCCGGCGCCGCGGCCGGACTTGCCGCTGAATGTCTTTAACCAGGGCATCTTTCAGTGCGTGCTGGCGCCCTTTATGGGGGCAGAAGTGGCGGTGGTGACCGAGCACGGAGCCGTGCCAATCAGCTCGTTGCGCCTCAAGCTACCGCTCATGCAGGCTGCACTCAGCTACGAGAACTTGCAGAGGTTGGTGGGTGTGGCCACTGCACAAGCAGAGCCGCTGCCTATTGGAGTAGGGCTAAAACGGGTGCGGCCTCTGGCGGATGATGGCAATGCTCTGAGCAGCACCGACCTTCATTCATCAACTGTGGGCGTGACCACAGTGCGCGAAGCATGGCGGGTGAAACGAAATGCACAATGGGAAGTGATGCGGCTCAAGAGGCTAGAGAGCCATCTCGAGTTCGCAGGCTCAGGGCTCCTGGAGCTAAGCGATTTAGGGGCCCTCAGAGGAGATGCACCCAGTCTCGAACCATGGATCACGGCCACGCAACACTCGCTGATTGCTGCCACCAAAGCACTGACCGTTGCGGAAGGAGCCCTCGGCAAACTAGTGAGTGCTCGGAAGCGCAGCTTGCAAGTGAAGCCGCACATGCACGTGACCTGGTGGGTTGGTGGCCTCAGCTTGCATTGCCTCGCGCTGAAAAGCTCGAATGTAGTGGTCCTGGATCTGGGGGCTGTCAGCGGGCAATTTGCGAATGTAAGCGCTTTTTTTTAGTTTGATTGTATAGACGAAAGGAGGAAATTTGTCTCGAGTGCATCATCCGTATTTTGGATTATAACAGCATCTGCGTATGCCCTATGATTTAGTGCTTATCTCGTCTGCTTCCTCTCCCATCTCCTTTGGTATTGTCTTATTGCGTACCTTACTTTTCTTCTGACCTTTGTGTGTACACTATCTTCGCTCCAGTTTTTGGATATGAGTGGGAGCTTGGAACTTGATCTCTATTCACTTGAAGTGCATTTCCTCGAATCCGACAAAGACGACTTTGATAGCTTCTCCGCAAGCTCAGCAGCAGGAGCAGCAGCAGCAGCTGGAGGAGCAGTATCTCCGATGTCGCACCCATTGCTGGTAGCGCTGGATGCGAATGAATTGAAGCGGATCAAGGGCACTCTGCGGTCGAGTGGGCTAGGCCGAGAATTGCACCTCTGGAATCGCAATGAGCCGATGATCCGTGTGCAAGCTAAATTAGGGGCTCCTGACCTGTCTGAACGCGGTGGCACCGTGACCCTTCGAGTGAAGCATTTCGAAACTGTTGTGGTCCCGCTGGCCCTCAACTTAACCCGGAAAGCCGTAGCTACTCTGCTTGAGTTCTTCACACCTCCAAACGAAGCAAAAGAGAAGAAACTCGACGACAAATCGCGGGAAGCTTTCTTGCCTGGAGCAGCGTCAGCGGTAGCTCTTGCAGCTCCCGTTGTGTCTTCGAGTAGTGTATCAGATGTAGAGGTCCTCGAAGTGCCATCCAGCGGAAGCGTTTGTCGCACGTCAGCAGCTGGGAGTAATGTGAAAGTAGCTTCAGCGGATTCTACGAGCAGTGAAGCGCGCGCACTCTTGTTTGGGACCGGTGTCATGGGTCGGTCTCTGCCGCCGCCTCCGATGAGTGCTAGCACCACCAGTACTGGAAGCAGTGACACAGCTGATGGCTTAGGGTCATCCAAAGATGCTCCCAAGGGGGGGTTGCACTTGCAGTACTTGCGCCTCGGCCAGCTGCTACTCTTCGTGTCGTATCGAGGTGAAAATTGGTCCAAGCTCGAGGATTTCGACTCGCTTCAAGTGAAGATTCATCCGGTGGTGCTGCGAGAACAAGTCACGACCTTGGGCCATCTTTTGATTGATCTTCGGAACCATGTAGTCGTTGATCTCTTGAGCCAGGTGAGCAGGAACTTCGTCAACATAGGCGCCTTCTTAGCCTCCAAGTTTAGCTGGTTCTCGCTTCCCGATGGGCCCCTTGGTGGTAACGCACCTCAAGATCCTCTGTCCCATGCTGCTGCAGCGGGAAGTGGAAGTAGCTCGACGAAAATAAGCGATCAAGAAGACAGCCGTGCGTTGTTGTTAGGGAGCACACAAGCAAGCAATGACAAAGCGCCGTCGTTCCTGGGGAAATTGAGAGCCTTTAAGAAATGAAGAACGCGCAGAAGATCCAAGGAAAGCACTGATTTCTGTGACCGCGCGGGCGTAAGAGCCCATACCACCCAGCATTATCCAATTAGATTAGATTAGATTATACTCCCCCAGTGTAAAGAAAGACAAGGGCAGAAATAGAACGCTCTCAGGGGTGATCTGTATTTGCACTTGCGGTATGTATCTGCGCGCTCCAGAAGGCTACATCTGGCGTCTTCCCTCCGATCAAGTCGGCTGGGTCTGAGTGCCCAATGTGTTTCACGTCCCAGGTACATAAGGCATAAGGCATTTCTCCGGGCTATTTTTTGCCCCAGTAGGGCACCGGCTCAATGTTCTTGTCAGGCGGCGGAAAATACGGGCGTTATTGTACGGAACAGAGCTCCGTGAGCGCAGTAGGAGAAGGCTACGAAGGGATTAGGCGGCGTTTTTTGTGGGGATGGTGGGCCTATGGCCTAATGGATCCAGCGGCGTTGTTGCATGTCTTGCAGACCCCAAGCACCTCCCTGGGAAAAATTGAAGTTTGTGTCAAGGTTGTGTCCTGACGCCCTGACCTCACTCTCATCAGCTTTGCAAGTTTTACTCGGCTTAGGCTAGTGCAGCTCTGGCTCTAGACGTGTGCTTTGATTTGACAAAACTTAGCCTGACAGACTTCGATAATACTGCAAATGAACTGCAGAGATAACTTCACATTTAATTCATAATCAGGAGATAGCCTCTGAATAGATAGCACTCCTAAAGCATTTTAACAATGAAAAAGCCAATAATCTACGCATGTGCATTACTGACTCCAGCAGTAGCTTTTCAGCCTATCATGCCACAAAGAAGGATGCAGATAAGAATGCCGACGCATGTATTACAGCCTAGCGTGTGTCAAGGAACGCTGGCAGCTCGGAGGTGCGCAGATGAGTGGTACAATGTGAAACAAAAAGGATTGACGCTGACTGGCTGTGTATTCTTCCTGCTCATGTAGGTGTCAGAGCATGATGTCTGCGCAACCGAAGCTGAGAGCGACGGAATCAGAAGAGGAAGAGGAGTCGGAATCAAATGCACTTCTGCCCTCCAGTACCTCTCTAGTGCTGCCGGTTTGTTATTTCAACGCACTTGTTGCACGATGCTCTTTTGTTCTAATGTAATATGTGTGTGGCTAGGCTGCTTTGGCTTTAGCTGGACTCGGCGCCCTTGCCTGGGCTTCTCCTGAAAGTGACCTTGAAGGCATCGTTGAGCAAGCTCAGAGCTTTGACCTGGCAGAGTTTCTTCGGAATATTAACACCATAATCGACGGGCTAGGTCCGATTGGTTTCGTGTACTTTTCGGCGGCTTACATTGCTTTAGAAGTGTTGGCACTGCCCGCGATTCCGCTCACGGCCAGCGCAGGCTACATTTTTGGGACCCTTCCTGGCACTGCGGTGGTGCTCTTTTCCGCCACGATTGCTGCTGGCATCAGTTTCTTGATTGGAAGAACATTCCTCCGCGAGCGGATCGCTACGTGGGCGGACGACAATAAGATGTTTCGAGCCATGGATAAAGCCGTTGGGCGCGAAGGCTTCAAAGTGGTGCTCCTCCTGCGCCTCTCGCCTTTGCTGCCCTTTGCACTCTCAAACTATTTCTTCGGTCTCACGTCGGTCGAGTTTTGGCCTTACCTCGCCGGCACCGCTCTGGGGTTTTCTCCGGGGACTTTTGCCTACGTTTATTCGGGCGACGCTGCCAAGGCTCTCTCGTCGGCTACTGAAGCTGGAGGAGTGGGGACCGACTTGCCATGGCTGGGCTACGTCGCCGTGTTTGCTTTCATCGTGGCTTTCGGGAAAGTGGCGTCGGACGTTGCTACCGATGCCCTCAAAGAGATGGAGGTGGAGTAAGGTATGTATGTGAACATAGGGGGGCAGCAGGTAGCTGGGAAGGAAACAATTGTTATCTGGCCTGTGGCGAAGGGACATGGCATTATTCCTGGAATTGGTATTGTACTTCATTGAAGAAATGATTCGTATGAACGTCTTGTTAATTCTGACGCGAAGGCGACATCTTAGACAGCTACAGAATGAGCCGGAAATCGATTCTGCTATTTTGATTGCGAATTGTGGATGCAGCGTATATCGCATATGCTATACGGAAAGAAGGACGCCGGTAATTAGAAACCAACGCCTTTCCTTAGAAACCCCAAATAAGAAATAATCAAGAAGATTTCGGTCGCAAAGCGCAACTAGCTCTTAACTCTTGACAAGTAACAACAATAACAAACAACAAACGACACTCGCATTACCAGCAAGAACAATCACAACGAACAACAAAACAAATGGGGAGGAGGCTTTGACATTGAGATATCCTTTCAGCTGTCGTCAACCGTTGGTAGCATAGTTCAGACAATTCAAGGACGGGACACAAGACACAATCGCAAGTGAACAAAAAGTATTCAGAGCTTCGATTGCACTTGCACGGCTGCAAAATTTCTCATGGAAGAATCATGACGGCTCTGAGAGGGAAATAAAAGTTCAGGTGCGGCGCTCGAGGTGGAATCCAAGTGGCCGTAAACAATCATGTCCTTGCCGAGTGTGAAGCTTTTCTGTTCCTTCAAATCAGGAAAAGGATTTTTACCACTCTCTGTCGCATTGCGCGCAACAGCAGGAAGGCCTCCCACGAAGACCGGGGCAATGGTCACAATGAGGCTGTCCACTAGGTGCGCCTCAGTCATAAAGCTTCCAATGATGCGCGCTCCGCCTTCGACCATGAGGCTTCGGCACCGGTATGTGTGCCAGAGCGCGTGCAATGCAGAAGTCAAGTGCACCTTCGACTCGTCAGCTCCTTGCGACAGCGAAGATGGTGGGTGGCATACTTCCACTGCTACGCCAGGCAACGCTGAGATTGCTTCAAATGCTTCAAAAGCCAATGAAGTCAAAGCTTTCGCCGTAGTGAGAATCACGAGGTGAACGCCACCGTGTAATTGGTGCATTTCAGCGGCCTGCTTCACGAGGGTGCAGTTCAAGGGGGTCCGGAGACCGCCGTCGAGCACTACAGGGAGGGGGCTTCGGCCCTTCACGAGCCTTACGGTGAGGCGTGGGTTATCCGCTAGCACAGTTCCAACCCCTACGAGGATTGCGTCATGTGCAGCACGGAGTGCGTGCGTCATCGTCATGGATTCAGGCCCACTCAATAGCAAGGGGGGCTCAGCTGCTGGACCATTCATCGAGCTCAATCGAGCGATACTACCATCGAGACTTTGGGCGTAAGTAAGAGTCACAAATGGGCGCATATTGAGCACATTAATTTCGTTGGTAGAAATGTGCAGTGCCATGTGCCGTTTGGTGTCATTTACGAGGATGTCGACCTTTGATACATCGTCTGTTTGAGTAGTTGCCGTTACAGCGATTTCCTCGCTTCCTTCCAACAAATGACCCATACGATCTACCTTGGTGGCTAAATAGGCGGCTGCTGGCGCAGCCAGATCTTCAACTATTACTGAGGCCCGGCCAGAGATGATAACACCCATCTCTTTTAGCGAAGATACCTTGAAAGGGTTGTTCGTCAAGAGAACAACCGATTGGGTGTTGAGCCGCTTGAGCAACGGTGCCACAAAGTCGTAACGACGATTCTCGGATGGTAGGCCAAGAGCGATATTCGCTTCAACCGTATCTAGGCCTTGAGTCTCTTGCAGATGGTACGCCGCGATTTTGTTCGAAAGCCCTATACCACGACCTTCTTGGAAGGTGTACACAATGATCCCGCCGCGTCCAGTGGCAGCTTGCTCGCTGATGTGACGCTGGGCTGCTAGCAATTGAAGCTTGCAGTCACATTTGCATGATCCAAAAACCTCAGAAGTCAGGCACGCATCGTGTACTCTCAAGTGAACGGCCTCGCCCGAGACAGCCCCGGCAATTAATGCAACAAAGTCAACAGGTGCTGCAGAGCCATCGTCGTGCCGGTAACACTGAAATCTCATAGTTCCTCCTACTGCAAAAGGTATATCAGCCTCGCTTAAAAGTTGCAAGCTTTCGCCATCTAAGTTCGCTGCTGCCATGAAGATGGATCAACGATTTGGCAAATGCGAGCAAGCGTCGAGCGTTCTCGGAGAAGCCTCTGTGAATCTGTGAATGAACTTTCCCACTATTAAATGTTCGAGTTGAATGTTGAATTACAACAGCGCTTTTATGTTACTGAGTGCGCCAAAGCGCACTATGCTAGCAAGTAGTTAGGTGCGGAGCGGCTTCCAAGCACAGCTGATTGCGAGACGGCGTCCACGCCTGGCAGCTGTGCACACGACGAGCCAAGTGGGCTTACTTGGCGCCGAGGAGGGACGAGTGGCGGGGAGTCAACTTCTAGCATTCCCAATGCCAACGGATCAAAGATGAAAGAGGTTCGCCGAGATAGATCGGGACTCAACAGAAAGGAACTTGGCTGAGGCACACAAACTTTGTTCTCATCGTTTGGAAGCAAACTCGGTGCCTTGCCATCTCGCCCCCATTGAAATTTTTTCTTCTTTTCCTGGGGAAAGAGACCTCCCATCTATATAACAATCTCTGTTGCGAGTTTACTATGCAAGGCAACCAAACGGACGAACAACACTATGCTCTACACGAGCCCACGGAGCCTGCTGCTGGCACAGAACAAGGTGATGTCACATTGACCGAACCTCGTGAAGGCCGCGGCTACGATCCAGAAAACCATGGCGCATCCATCGCTGCACTCTACGACCGAACTGATAGAATGCTGCATTTGCTTGAGAACTTGAATACTGGTCCAGCTGCCGGATCGGGTGCAGCTGCACCAGGCTTACCGCAGCAAACACGTGCAGACATGGGGCCGCCACCAACTTTGCCGCGGCTGCCAGCCGTCTCTCCACACGACAAGTTGATTCGTGATGCACAGATTGCTCGCCAGCGTGCTGAAGCAGCGAATCAAGAGGCTGCCGACCTTGAGGCCGTAGCGTATCGCCAACTGTCTCCTACGAATGACGCCTCCACACTTCCTGCTGCCAATCCTCGGGGAACGAAGCGTGCAGCTGTCGGTAATTCCGCTGCATCGTCTTCTTCTTCTTCATCCTCGTCCTCGTCTTCGTCTTCATCCTCGTCAGTATTTACGCCTTCAGTTTCGACGGCGATGCCCATCACAGTTCAAGCGGCTGCAGCGGCAGCTGCCGAGCGTGACAACGCTCTAGTAGGTGCTGATGCGGCATTTCGCTCTACTACTGCTGAGACTGCCAAGAAAGGTACGCACCCTGAATTTGGCCTTACACATGTATGTGAAGCCGACTATGCGAGACAGATAGCAGAGATAGACAGCGAGCGCTACCACCATCTTCAATCGAAGATCACAGGCAAAAAACTGGCCGAAAAGAAGCGCGATGCCGACATTGACATCGCCCTCTTGAAGTCTCTAGGCCGCCGGCTTGCAACTATTCGTGATAGCGTGCGAGACTTTCCAGGCAACTCTCTACCTGAGTGCGAAGCCGCCCTGCAACTCATGCATCGAATGGTTGACGACCATGAAGATCGCAGACTCGTCCTTTCTGGTAGGTTGCTCATGGTTCCATACGCTGATGCATGCAAAAAACCTGAAGATTACCACAGCCTTGTCACTCGGCGCTGGATGGCTGACGACCGCGATCCCAAGAAACTTCATGGTGCTATCGATGACATTCAGCGCAGTTCGCAGCTTAACAAATTCCTGCGCTTGCCCGCGGGTGAGAACTCGCAAGGAAGTGCGACCACCCCAATGGCTCGATACCCCGCTCCAACAGCCCCCGGCGGCAACAAGACCCAGAGCAAAGGTGGACGTGGCGGCAAAGGCGGCAGCAAGAGAAACTCTGGAAGCGGTGGTGGTTCTAACGCTTCGGAGTGACCCGAGGCAAAGCGCGGCGGGGCAAGCCATGTGCCCGATCCGCTTTGTGGCCCATCGGCGTGTTTGCACACTTCTCACAGCATGCGCCGACTGACACCCTCTACACCACTTTTGCCTCTCAATGTCTCTTCTGCCACTCCAGCCTTCTCACCCTCGGTCTTCCCTTCTCCAGCGCCCTCTTCCAGTGTGGCGCCGCCTCAGTCCTCTCTTGTATCACGGGCTGAGCGACTCAACACGCCCGCTATCGGCGACGACGACCTCAGCTGGCTTGCGGAGTTCGAGACCCAAGACGCTGATGCTTGCCATCGGGACTCCGTACCCATCCGCGAAGCCGCTCAAGTTTCTGACTATTTGGCACCGCGCTTACGCACACCGGCT
>Ga0307930_1001728_pt1 | contig 17132 bp, 6 predicted proteins | sample OrgLakmetageno46_FD_203161 | JGI IMG/M metagenome (GOLD analysis project Ga0307930, IMG submission 203161) | Saline water microbial communities from Organic Lake, Antarctica - #46 | ecosystem: Environmental > Aquatic > Non-marine Saline and Alkaline > Saline | place: Antarctica: Organic Lake...
GCGCGACTAGACTTGCGCCTTTCTTTAGAACAAGGATTTCACTGAAATAAGCAAGCACTTTGCATGTGCGGGCTTTGACTTCGTTCAGGGTTGAGATTCCCGTTTCCGCGGAGTTCCCGCGCGATTGTTAAAAAATTTCACTTTACGTGGTATTTCCGCGAGTTTCCGCGGTATTTCCGTGCCGTGGTCATGAAGGCGCTGCCAATGGGAAACCGAACCTAGGCCTCGTGCATGTGCTGATGTAGAATAGAATAGCCGATAGCCGGCGACAAAGAAGTAAGAATTACGTCTAGCTGCCGGATATGTGCGTTGATATACGTTTAATAAATTGTTTGTGGGCGTAGTTCGTAATTTTCTTATTGGCTTCAAATGGAATCGGGTATTCGCGTTATTATTTGTTGGTTATAAGTACTAGTATAAGTATTAACGTTATTTGTGTTAGGAGTGCACGCTGGCTGCGGAAGTTTGAAATTTCACAACACCTTCAACTCCCCATGCGGAATGCGGAAATGCCAGGCGTTTTGAAACGAGATAGTGCAGTTCTAAGGAGACGCGGAATAGCAAAGAAGGGAAGTCGATGAGCCAGATCTACATATCATTTTCAGGTGACGCCACCATTTATCACAACCTATGAATGATCTTGGAAGTGGAGCTCGATTGATGCGCCCTGCGCATAGGCCGCCGCAGCACTGGAGTTCAAATCGTGCCCTGCGGTAGCTTCCGCTGAAGAGCCATCGCCGCGTGAGTTCTCGTCGGAGCCAAGTGAGTCCTTCCTGTGGCGCTGCTCGTCAACAAACCCCACAAGAAGGTACCTGGTGCCGCGCGTGATGGCGTTGCCAGCATGACGCCGCTTCCCACAATGCACCAAACAGCCACCCATGGAGGCAGGCTGCCGCGTGTAATTGAGGGGATGGTCGAAGTAGGTGCCGCCGCCGCTGAAATCCGTGGAAGGGTCCGATAGCAACACGTTGAAGCTAACGGTTGCGTAAGATGCATTGTCGGTTCAACCGTGGACGCAAATGAAAGAAGCGCAGAAGAAGTTACAGGGAAAACAGCAGGATTATAATAAGGCAGAATCCATAGTTAAAGGGGCTACCCAAGGTACTATACACTACAAGAAATTATTGATGCCGAAAGAGCACAATGTCAGATGCAAAGGCAATATTGATAACAGATATGAATGAAAATTCACCTGAGGCTAGATCCATCGCGGTGCAGGCCTACCGCGACTTGCCCGCCATCCGCGGCATATTTCACCAGAAACAAATCTCGCCACACGTAAGTTACTTCTTCATCTTCTTCAGCCTGACACCTTTGTGGCGGCAGCGCGGGTATTCCAGCATTTGTGCCGCCTTTTTCTTCTCTTGTTTGAGGGGGGGCAGGTGGCCGCGCTGCAGTGGTGCTTTTGCCGCTTGCAGCCGAAAGGGTTTCAGGAGTTGACGCAGGTGAGAAGTGCTCGCGAAAAAGCGGAAAGAGTCGTTCGGCAGCGGTGGCACGCACCCAGGTATCGACCTAATCAAACGAAGTATACAAGCATTAGTATTGAGAAAGACGAAAGTATGGCGCGCAGCGTGCAAAAAATCACTAATGGGAGAATGGGCGATATGGCGCAACAACATTAGAAAAGCGCGTGTGTGTAACAAGAAGACGAAGAAGACTGCGAAGATGACGAAGAAGACGGACCACGAAAAAGGTCTTGCTAACTTAAAGTAATCAAACCACCTCTTCAGACACGTGGTTTGTGCGCAAGTCGGTGGTGGCGTAGCCGCGGTGCCGATCCCCGAGCCAGCCGCCCCGCTTGGTCGCTGCTTCCTCGGCCTGCGCCACCAGCCACTGGCATTCCGATGACGTCAGCAAATTTTCGAACACCAACACCTGGGCGCGTGATAGACGCACGTGCACAAAAGAAAGAACACGAGCATAAAACTCTTTTCAGTCAGGTATGAAAATGAAACTAACAAGACTTATTGAGCTCAAAATGAATAAAACTGCGTAGGTCGTCAGTCTGAGCACGATTTCGAGTGCTGCTAAATTACAAGCAATGCGATGCACAAGTCACCGGTTCTAAGTGGCGTGGCACCGCCCACGCATTTTGAACACGTGCTGCTGCAGCTGTTCGGTCAGAAGCACTTTTGGAGGCTAGCCACTCAAGACTGGGGAGCGGCGGAATTCCTCTAGCATTGTCGTGATTGCTGCCGTAGCTGCCACAATGATCGACGAAAGAGAAGGACGAATTAGGTGTATTTGTGTTGTTTGCTTCCACCCACGGCGCTGGGTCCGTGTATGGCCTTAGCAGCGCTACAATAGCCGGGTATGGCAACTTTGATGTCATAGTGCCTGTAGAAGCAGAGTCGTGACCGCCGCTAGTGCCAACGCTGCCGCCAGTGCTATTGTCGCTGCCTGCATCTCTAGTCTCTGCCGCTGTCATAACATCAGAAGCGACGCAAACCGCACCCGCTACAGCAGCTTCAATGGCAGCATCATCAGTGGCAGCATCAGCGCCCGCTGCCCAGCGCAGGCATGCAGCCACCAAAGGAGGGTTTCCGTGCCAGTCGAGGGCGCTCGCAGCAGCGGCAGGGTCTGGTGCTGCAGCCAAGAGCAGCGCACAACATTCCAGATGGCCTTTCGCGGACGCGAGGTGGAGCGGCGTTTGGCCGCCAGCTTGCACTACGGCCATTTGCAGGTGCATGTCAGAGGTGGCAGCACTGAGCGCGCGCGCCACCACCGCAGCGCCCGCGTCGCCGCCCGCAGCACCGCACTCGGGGCCGCTTAGACCACTCTCAGCAGCGGCTTCGGCAGCTGCGATGGCTGCGGGGACGGCGTGTAGCCGCACCAGTGCTTCAAGTAGCGCTGCCACCAAATTAGTGGCACCGGCTTCGCACGCATAGTGTAAACAGGTGTAGCCGTAGTCGCCGCAGGCTACCAGCCACGCCGCTGCCGCAGGAGCAGGCTCAGATCCTCCACGAGAAGTAGACATCTTCGACGGCTCCTGCAAGGGGCTATGAGATAAAATGGCTCGAGCCAGGTCTTCATTGTCCGACGAGACTGCGTACATGAGCGGATCGAGGCCTCGCACCTGAAGCCCGTCGAGAGGTTGTTTTGCAGCTAGGCGCTGTCGCAGTTCGACTTCAAAGGCATCAGTTCCATCATCGCCAGTACTCTTAGCTTCACTCGATACAGCAGCCGCATCGTCTATATTTGCCTCACTAGGCGAAACTGCCGCCGCCCTTGCCCGCGTCTCGCCGCTAGTCGCCGCTTGGCGGCGCAATTCTTTCATTATCTCAGCGTTATTGAACCCTTTTAATCGAAGTGAAGTAAAGAGAGCACTGTGGTCGCCGCCGTTTCTTAATACCTGTGCTACCTCATCGATGAGGCTATCTGAGGCCGGCATCTTCGCACTCCTGAATTTATTCTGCTGTACGTTGCAGATACTGCTGGATTCTAGTTCACTGCCCAAGGTTACTAAGCGTAGCTTCAGCGCTTAGCCCTATAATTGCTCAATAATTTTCCCCATTTTTCACCATTTTCACGCCTCCCCCGAGGGGAGGACTGGTGTTAGTAGCTATACAGGGGAAGGGCGCCATTTAGGCGGCATTTTTCGTATTGTTGTTAAGTACATGTGTATGTTGTCGATTAGACGCCACCAACAGAAATATTTTTCGTGGTTGTGGGTTTACAGCAAGAAGTAGTTTTATGACACAGGCCCCGAAGGGCCCGAATTAGAAGGCTAGCACAAAGGAATTCAAGAAGTGTTGCCTTAAGCACCTCTAAGAAGAAAACCCCCACGGCGGCCTTGATAGCCGCGAAGAGGGGGCGTAGACCTTCTTGATTAATTCGTACATCAAAGCGACCATCTTGGTTATTTTGAAATTCTGACGACCGTTGTGATTTTTCGATGAAAAAAGGGGACTGTCTTGAACTTTACCTCGTATATAACTGCGTTTCGCTGTACGCCTGTACTGTAGTACTTTTACCCGTGACGCATGTTAACGAATTGAATCTCGTGTATAATAATTAATAGGGAGGATCGAAGGGCAGTACCTTCGGGATCTCAACTGGAATTTCTGCAGCTCACTATCAGTACAGTTCCCTTTCGTAGCTACTACATCAGCTATAGCACTCTCTCTTGAGAGGCAACTCAAAAAGGCACATCACGCAATTAGTTGTGAGGTGAGTGCCGGGTGGCCCGAGGGGAGCTCGGCATTGCTTTCTCGGCAGGGGAGTTCCTTGTGCGCACAGACAAGGGTGCCCCGCTGCTGCTGCCACGCCGCCCTGCGCGCGGCGAAGTCGCGGTGCCAGCCGTCGACGACGCCGTCGTACTTCCACTCTCATGCCCACTCGCGTGCCCACCGCCGCTGCGCCGCCCCGCTCCTGCTGCTGCCGATGCACCTGGGGTAGTGGAGTCGGACCCATACTGAGGTGAGAGCGGCGACATCGATGAGGCCAGCGTGGTTGAAGCACTCGGCGGTGACAGCTCGGGCGACGTCACTGGCGAGGTGACACCGCCAGGCAACCTCTTTGTGGCTGCTCGGAGATGACTCGAAGAAGAAGACGAAGAAGGCCGAGAAGTCGGGCCGCGTTGCCGCTGTTGCTTGTCGGCATCGCTCGAACCACGGCTGCGGCCCAGGATATCGCTTGAACGGCTCGAGAATGATGCAGAAGAATTAGAGCTTGAAGTTGAGGTGCCAGGGCTGAAAGTACGCGCTGTGGCTGACGCTGCTGCTTCTGCTGCGGCTGCGGCTGCTTCTGCAGCCGCTTGAGCCGCCTCGGCAGCCTTGGCCTCAGCCTCGAGTTCAGCTACGATGTAGGCCTTAGCAGCGATGCGCTTCCTTGCTGTGTCAGCGGCGGTACCAAAGAGATCTGCCGCCAGCACACACACTTGTTCACGTGCTGCACGGCGCATCATCATGACTGCACTAGACCCCCTGCTCCTGAGGCCGCCGCGGTAATGGCTCCTGCCATTGTTACGGCCTTCGTAGCCGCCGTAAGTGTCGCCTCCTTCGTCGACGTCATCGTCGTTGTCGTTGTTATCGTCGTCGTCGCTGTTGTCGGAGTCGCCATTCGTGTCCTGACTGGGCCCTCGTAACCGCGCCAAGTGACCGAATCCACACTCCATCAACACTGACACAGGGGTTGCTGCACTACTGCTTTTCCTCTCATTGTAATTGCGGCTGCTATCACCGATACCGTTGCCGTCAACACCTCCCCAAGGTCCCACTCCATTGTCAGCATTACCGCCGCCGCCATCGTCGTTTTGCAAGTCATCGGGCATTTCAGGCACAGGGCTGAGGTCACCTCTGTCGTCGAGGTTCATTACTGCACTCGCAGCTTGTACCGCTTTTGCTGCTTTCTGTGCTTCAGCTTCTGATGCAGCTGCTGCTTTGACGTCGTCAGCTTCAAAGGCAAGGGCGAGAATTTCGCCCAATGCTTCTCGTAGGGCGATGCCATTGCCTGATGATACCAATGGGCTAGTGCTGTAACCACCGCCATTGGCACCACCGCCCTTGCCGGCCACCGCGCCCCTTCTGTGGCCTGTTCGCTTTGAACTGCAGTCGAGGAGGCAGGCCTGAAGGCGGGGCAGCACTCGCGAGCGCAAAGCGTCAAATGCTGCTGGCATAGCTTCGCAGCCAATGCGCAAAGCTTGGAGCAGTTCGACGTCCTCTACTTCACCGTCGCGTGGGCTCACGGCCTGAAAGCATCGCCCCTCTCCATTTGATTCCGATGATACAGTGCCACCCTGGAAATAGGTCGTGAAGAGCAGAGCTAATGCCAGAGTTTGTGATTGCAAATCTGGAAAATAACGCTGCGAAAATAACCCCCATTCTTCGTCGTCATCATCTTCTTCGTCCTCTTCGCCTTCGTCATCTTCGTCGTCTTTCACTGCCTCGAGGTTTTCCTTTCCATTCACAGCACTTGCCGCGCCTGCACTAGCGTACATGCTGTCACCGCCGCGATCTCCTCCTTCTTCGTCGTCGTCATCGGCCGTGGAGCTGCGGTGGAAGGTGAACGGCACATTCGATGACTGCCGCTGCAGACGAGACGCTCTCATGCTGTCTGCTTGACCAACGCTAGGAGGCTCCAAGGCCGCCAAGGAGTTTTCAATGAGTTCTTCTACCCAATCTAGCCCTCGCACAGAAGCAAGAACTACCATGTAAGCTGGTAGCGCTGGTGGTTTTGCCTCGGCGGTGCCAGTCGTAGATGAGAAGGAAGAAGTAAAAACAGAAGCAGCAGTTGGTGCTTCTTGATTTTTTGGCGTCGCAGTCGTCGTAGATCGGCGCGCTATTACCGCAGTTGACCATGCAATTAAGCTGTCATATGCACAAAATTCCAAGACGGCAAGCGCAGCAGTGCGCGGTGCAACGGTTGACGCGGCAGTTGGCAACTGTAGTTCGGCCCAAATCGAACGTGACGAGTGTTTAGTCGGCATTTGATGACCACGATTAGCTGCTGCCACTGATGGAAGAGGTCGTGCATGATTATAAGGCAAAGCACGCAACAAGACTGCAGAAAGGGCAGCAGCAAAATTGCCCGAAAAGTTCACTTGAGCTACTTGTTCCAGGATCGTCACAGCCGCGTCTACATCTTCGTGCCGATTTCGGTAAGCCAGCAACGCTCGCTCCACACTCCATTGTCCGTTGAGAATACTTTTAGAGGCGCTTTCATTTTCATTTTGAGTCGAGTCTTCTTTGGTCTGAGTTTCAACAGCGCTATCGCCTTCACTCTGCGTCTCATCTTGAACTTGTTGCAAAGCACTGGCATGCTGCAGCGCTGCCAGCAAGAGCTTCGCGGCGTGCACAAAGGCTTCTGATGACGGGTCAGCAGCAGCACAGAGGAGTACAGCAGGCCAAAACAGTGCGCCTGGGTCTAAGGTGATATTTGCAGCAGCAGCAGGAGCAGCAGCAGCTACAGCAGCTGCGGCTTCATTATCGTCGTCTCCGCGTGAGGACTTCGTCGAAATAACCAGGGTGCGGTCAAGAGCACAACGCTCCATGTAAAGGCACCGGTACGCGTATATGCCGTGCGCCAAAGCCGACAAAGTTGGCGTGCTCGTCAACCGCAGCGGAGCTTGAGAGCTGAGGTGAGCTACTTGTCGCATGCCAGCACTGAGAGACGTCATTGTCAGAACGAAGGCAGTGTCCAGCGAATCCGTTTTGTGAACCGTTACACCTGACCTTGCGTCTGTCGCAGGAGCAGCACCTGATTCAGTGTGTCGACTGCTGCGTTCGTCCTGCTGCATCGCTTGTGCCAACCTCACCACAACGCAGAAAGCACGAGCGGCATTGGTGGAAAGGGGCGCCCTTGCGATAGTTGCTTCTGCGCGTTTCAACCAGGCAATTGCCCAGGAAAGTGGCGCTGAGTTCGATTGCTTCGATACAGAGGGTGCAAACTCTCCGACTCCTGCACCTGCTATAGACTCATGGTCAATTTCATCGTCGTCATCACTGCTACTGCTGCTGTTGTCGTCATCATTATCCCATGCAGCATCGCTACTGTTTTGGCTGCTGACTGCGCTGCTTCGACATTGACTCACAAGTGTGGCACACTCACCCAGTTCAAACAGTACGTACAACGGCAGCTCCATTTTTTCCGTCAAAACCCACTCAGAATTCTCCGCCGAACCCGCAGCGTCTGCCTCCGCAGCCGCAGCAGGCCAAGAAGCAGGCCAAGGTGCTACATGTGGGCCCGGTTGGTTGCCAAAGTCTTGCTGGCTATCACTGTCATTCTTCTGCTTTGTGTTGTTGCTGCTTTGACTCGTGCTTCGACCTCTACCCGCAACTGTAGCTGAATCTAGTTGATTCAATGTGTCAGAGCTCTGCGATATTTCTTTACCGCAAAAGCTCTGCGCCGCTGCTGGGTTCCCCATAATTGCCACAAGGCCATCCACACGCGCTTGCGCGGTGCTCAGTTGCTTTTTCAAACGCCGCTGCTGGCGTCGGTCATCTCGAGTTTTTGCCTTATCCGCAGCTATGCTTTGCTCCTCATCTTCGTTTAAACTGCGATCCATTATTTCAGAAACTGAGGTGGTCCAGTTATCCTCTGCTTCAGCAGCACTCGCAGCAAGGGAAGTTGCGAGAGCATCAACGAGGTTGCAAACAAAAGGAAACAGCGAAGCTCGGAGCTCTGGAGGGCCTCGATTGACTAAGAGCGCTAACGCATGCAACAGGCGAGGCAAAAAGCGCCTTTTTACGAGCATGGAGCACAGAGACTTCAAGCTTTTCAGTGCTCGAAATGTCACCATGACACGCGCCCATTCGCCAGCTGCGCCTTCTTTGGATGACATTATTAGTCTACCAGTATGAGGCACGCCTAATCCATCTCTTGGAGCAGAACTCCCTCCCACCGAAGACTGGGTCCCGCTATTGTCGGCTCTGTTACTGCTCGTGCCGTCGCCCCTATTCTCGTTGCTGCTTATTGTGTTGAGGCGTGTAGCATTACAAGCAGAGCCAAGAGAATCCGCTGCATGACTAAGCTCTCGCACAAGAGCGCCCACCACAACGGACGGTTGTTCGGCACCAACTATTGCGCACACGTCGAGAAATTTGCGCACTTCTGCAGAAGCTGTAGCGCTCCATGCATTCGCCGGCATGTGCGAAGCAGAAACAGCTGCAGTGGCAACCCCCATTAGGGAGGCATTTGATGGCAAATTAAAAACGGTATAAGCACCACCAGCGTGAGCAGTAGTAGCACTAGTGCCACCTCCTCGCCATGATATGCTTTTATCACTTGCTTCGGACGCTGTCGCTCGAATCTGCTCTGCTAGGCGCGCACCTGCCGCCCCACCTAGGCTCGTTGATTTCATTGAAGGTGGCGGTGGCAGTGGCGGTGGAGGCAGGAGCCCGCTGCTGCTCGAACTGCTAGAGCTAGTGGCCGGGCGCCCCAACAGGAGCTCATGCAAGATTTCACCTTCTGTGGACTGCAGCCGCCCCCCGTAAGCGGAAAATGGCGCTTTGCTGCCTGTATTGAGATGCGGAAAGGCTCTCATTTCCTGGTCTGTACTCGTGCCGTCACTAGTGCTAGCCGTGGTCATTAATGGGTCACCTTTGGTCGAGACAGCAGGAGCAGCAGTGGCAGCAGCAGCAGCGGTGCCACCAGTGGGGTAAAATTGTGCCGACCCCACAACAGTGCCATGCCCGCCCAGGCGTACACCTACAGGTATACTGCTACTCGCACTTGTATTTTGAGCAACTCCCATGGCCCTTGTTTCATGCTGCCACGCTAAATGGCCGAGGGAAAGCAAAGCTGCTTGCGCTAAATCCGGCGACGACCCCACCGTTTTTTGCCACACGATTCGAAAGTAGTCGTTTGAGGCTCCTGAAGAGGCTCCCTCGCTGGCCGCTGTCAATTTACCGAGCGCGAGCAAGACATCTAACGCAGCTTGTCTTGCTGGCCCCAGCTGACGAGCAAGGTGGCCTTGATCAGCGAATGAAAAGAATCCCCACCGATGTTCCGAGCGGCGCTTATGCCTAGAGCTGCGGGCTTTGACCTTCTTATCGTTCTCGCTGCTCTTTGATGCAACTGCTGCAGCAGTTAAAGGTGCAAATATGACGCTCGGGTCGTAGTCATTTCCAACACCACCACCATATGGATGCGCGAAAGGGTGAGCGAGGTTGGCCATCCAAGGGCTCGAGTAATCGAGCACAGCGGCTACTAGAGGAGCGTTGCTGTTGCTGCTGCTGAAGCTTGTAATTCCATTGCTGCTGATGTTACCTCCACTTGCAGTTGTTTGCTTGCGAAGCCAGCGCAACGCGCAGGCAAGCACGGCGAGGGTGTACTGAGGTGCAGCTGCCGCGAGCTCGAGGCTCAAGGCACGAGTGGACGGTGCGGCTGCAGTCAAAGCAGGGAGCGCGAGGGGCAAAAACTGGTGTTGTTGTCGCTGGCTGTGGTTTAGAAGGCCAAAAGCACTGCGAACACGATGCAACAGTGCCCAAGCTCGCTGCCTGGTAGTGAGACTTGCTGACGAGAGGTGAAGCAGAGACAAGTGCACAAGCGAACCGAAAAGCTCGCCAGGGCTGACTGCAGCCGCTGCTCCGGACGCAAACACTGCAGGAGTTGTTGTCGTCGTTGTCGTATGAATCGCTGGTTGATTCCTCGATGTTGGCACTGTTGCTGCAGAACTGCTTCTGCTGCTGCTGCTGCTAACATAATTCTCGTTGCCTGGATCTGCCACTGAAGGTGTAACTACTGCTGCTGTGGGAGCTTGACTGTTCAATTCGGATAGTGCACTAGTATGACTGCGATTATTAGCCCATGCCTCCTCGCTCAGAATGTCACCGCGAGTACCTCCCAGAAGAAGGTCTCCTTGTGCTTGTAAGTCCGTAGCGTCTTGACGGCAACGGCTTGCTGCGAGCCTCAGCGCAGCGACAATGTCACGATAAGCCAGGGCGCGAAACTGGATGCACACCAAGGAGCCTTGGTCCAGGGACGTGACAGCTACAATGGGCAAGAGCCCGTCTTTAGCTGCGGCGGCGGCACCACTTTCAGAAAAGCCTTTACTCCCACGCACAGAGGCAGCACTACCGCCCGACCTTACTGCAGCCACCGCAGCTGCTGCTGAAATCGTGTTGTGGTAGTCGAGGGCTACGTCATGGAAATGAGCGAGTGGGTAAAAGTCCACGCTGGGCACGCTGGGATGAACGGCATGAAACCGCTGCGTCCGCTCAACGAGCAAAAAAGTGTCCGTTATGCAAAGCGCACTTTGTGCTGTAGAATGAGCAGAAGTCGTGTCAGCTTTGCTTCGACCCAAGAAACTGCTCGAGGCAAACGCCACAGCAGAATGGCTTGATGATGATGGTGCCAGCGTCGAGCCATGCACGGCGCGGCCTTTGCGGTCTAGGAGAGTCACCGGCCACCGCCGCGCCAGGGAATGCTCTACGGCCCACGTTGACTCCGGCAGGCCACTTGTAGCGTCGGGCAAGGCAGCGGCCAAGCTCGCAGCTGATTGGTGGAAAAAGAGCCGCCGAAGCGGTGACATCTTGGGCTTCAAGTTCACGAGGCCCAGGTGCTGGAGAAGTTGCTTCCCTAAATCCAGCATGGAGGTCGACGCATACACGACGTGCACTGCATCAACTTTGCCCGTCAAAAAGAGTGGCTGCAGGGCGTCTTTGAGGCGCAAGAACCAGGCTACAGGGAGACCGTGCGCTTCATTCGCGAAAAGCATGCCGTCGATCACCACCGATATCGTGTTGTTGTTGCTGTTGCCTGAAGGTGGCGCAGGTTTTGCCTCCGATGCCGACGGCACCGAAGAAGCCGACGGCACTGAAGAGGCCGACGGGAGCAGAGAGGCGCCAGCACCAGTAGTAGTGACTGGTGAAGGCAGGTCTGAGGAGGAGCTGGAATCGAACGACCCAATAGCGTTTGGAGAAAATGGAGGTGACGAAGTAGTAGAAGAAGAAGAAGACGACGACGACGATGATGATGATGATGATGATGATGATGAAATCGAGAACGCGCGTGGCAAAAGTGAAGACGCTGTAAAACGACCTGGAGAAAGCGTGCTTGGCTCTCTTGTTGAAGCTGCCGGTGCTGTCGCAGTTGCTGAAGGCTGGTTCTCAGGGCGCGTGGGGTCAATGAGAGGCAGCGTAGCTTCCAGGATGAGCAACAGCAGCGCGGCGCGGTCTGCTTTCTCCACGCGCCGAGCAACGAAGTAGAACGTGTTCTGGTGGCGGTAAAACACCCGACGCTGCTTGAGGGCATCTAAATCCGCCTTCAATCGGCTCGTTTGCTCGGTGACCAAAGCAGAGAAGGTGTGCCAAGCTGCTTGTTGAGGATTAGGTGCTAGATTAGGCGGCAGCGCCTGCTCCTGAAAAGAACTCGCGTTGGACCTCTTAAAGTTGGGTCCTGAAAAGTCACTGCCGCTCGTCAATGGATTCGAATTAGACCCACCAGGGGATGACGGTGGCATAGTCTCGAGAGAGACGCGAGCGTCTTGAAGAGCACTACTGCTCTCAGGAGTAGAGCTATCCTCACGAGAAGGTGCACCTGATGATGGTGGCTGCAAAGACCGAGAGCGCTCGGACAGGTGCAATGCCAGGCGTAGAGATTCCTCCGACCGCATTAGGGAAGCTGAATGAGCTAAATCTGCTCTTGTCCCTCGAGTGTAGTTGTCATAGTCACGCGATTCGCGGGGCGAACGAGCTACCACGCTATTCATGAGCCCGTGTCGGGTTCGTCTTTCATCGTCGTCTTCGCCTCCTTCGTCGTTGCCATTGTTGTCGTTGTCGTCATCATCGTCATTGTTGCCTTTGCCATTAGATACGCTGTTGTGCCATCGGGCCGGAGCCCTATTGTTTTGTCCAAACTGCCGGTGGTCACTGTGGTGGCTTTGCGCTTCGAACACAACTGCAGTTGCACTGCTACCCTGTGACCCTGCGCTCGACGTACTTTCTCTCTCGTCTTCTTCCTCGTCGTCACTGTCTTCGGCATCGAACGGCGGCGGCGCTCCTAAACTGCGCAGCACTTGAGCCAACCGTATGCTTATAGGAGCTCCTGGACTGAGAACCGAGGCAGCATTATCGCGCACTTTCCGGCGTCTCCTACGCTTACCACCTCTGCTACTGTCGCACTCATCGGAATTATCAGAGCCGCTACTGTCGCTACTGTCGCTACCAGAATTGGTATCCGAATCTGTCTCGCTGCTACGTTTTTTTGGCGGCGACGACGACGCCGTAGACTGGCCACGACCCGAAGAGGTGGAGGCAGAAGCAGAAGGCGGTGACTGCGCTTGGTCTATTTCATGCAGCGTGGTGTCAACGCGCTGTTTTAAGGCATTCGTAACATCACGTGCAGCGAGAAAGTGATAAAATGATCCTTCAACTGAGCCAGAAGAAGAAGAAATTAGTGACGCTGCTGCTGTTACAACTCGTGTGACAGCCGTCCCATTATTGGCCTCAGAGAGCGCATCTCCGCGGTGGCGGCTGTTGTGGCTGTTGTTGCCGCTGCTGCTCCTAATGTTTCCAGTTGGTATTGTTGCTTCAGCATTTCCTATACTCTCTACACCTTCGAGAGTGAGCCGTAGTGGTTCTTGTAAGCTGTTCAGAGTGCGGTGCAAGAATATAAGGGCGCGCCGTCGCTTATAGTCCCGCTCTTCGGCGCTCAGCTCCGCATCAGCAGTTGTGGTTGCAGTGGAGGTTGCCACGACTGTGCGCCCAGCTTCTGTGAGTGACTCAGCTGTACCAGCGACCCGAGCACCGGAGACTGTCGCTGATGCAGAATGTGGGCTGGAGGACATCACCGATGGTACGTGCTCGGCAAACACCGGCAATTCGAGTGCTGTAGGCGCATGTAAGATACGAAGCGAGAGGTATGAACCTCCCAGTTCGGTCGTAGTGCAACGGCACGACAAAACCGCAGGCTTCGGGCCAGTGTCGCGCGACAACAGGTCGCAAAAGAGCAGCGCGAGCCGGCGAAGGGGGCGCACAACGTCGTCTCGTGCGAGTGCGCGCAAGCATGGATCTTGACGCAGCGCCGCTATGCATGATGACGTGCCACCGTCATCTCCAGGAGAGCTCATGCCGCCGTTTTTACTTTTATACCTTTTCCCACCGCTACTACCACTGGTGCTGCTAGGGAGGAACGTACCACTCACCAAATGAGACAGAAATTTCGACAATATCATCACCGTAGCCCTCGTAGCAGCACTTGATTGGTTGTTTCTGTTGCTCATTTGCACTAGAGTAGGCAAGAGCCACCTTGTGAAGAGGATTTTGGCCACAGGCATTAGTGCTAAGTTGTCATCTAGAGACGTTAACGGGCTCCACACTTCTTCCATACTAGCGCGAGGGCTGCTCATTGCTCGAGGGTCAGTGCTTGGCCTGGATGACGATCCGGTTGACACATTTGCTGCAGCTGCTGCTGCTGCTGCTGCTGCTGCTGCTGCTGCTGCTGCTGGGCGAGCGCTGCTGGAGTTCCGTTGCGACCGTGGCATCGAGGCAAAGGAAGCTCCTTCGTGACGCCGGTTGCTGCTCGCGCCTCGGGCACGGCTAGAACTGCGGCTGTGGTAGCTGTTGCTGTTGCTGCTGCCGATTCCTCCTCCACCTGCTTGTGCACTTGCGGATCGCAGTGCCAATGTGCAATAAAGGGCGTGCAAACGACGCACGCGCGCTAGCAAGGCCACCATGGGCTGAGGACAAAACGTCGCAATTGCCAGAAACGACCCCAGGCATCGCTCGGCCAGGCGTTGAAGTTTCAGCGCTTCCGAGCCGGGCGCCGGCGGAGCGTGAGATCCAGGAGGCTCACTCATGAGGACGCCCACGTTCACACACCAATCCGATTTAAGCTCGGAGCTGGGCTGGGAATGAGATTGTTGTGCCGGAGATGGAGCGGGCGGTGGCGTCGGTATCGGCAGCAAAGAAGGGTCTGTAGCATCCGAGTGGAGTGGTGTGGTTGGTGACAGAAAATGAGACATGAACGAATAAACTGCACACTGCAATGAACCATACGTGATAAGGATGAAATTTATGCAAAGAGTCATAGCTGAAGTAGTTTTCTTCGAATTGGAAAAACTCACCAGGGATTGGTAGAAGAGAAGTATCGGCAGCAGTAACGGCGACAGGGAGTGGCTGTTGTGCTGGCATCGACACATCCGCTTCCTTTTCTGCCTCTTCGGAGGCCTCTTCGGCAAGCATCGTAAACTCTTCCTCAGTCAGCTCCCCCGCTTCGAGGGCTTCGCGCAACTGAGCCAAACTCATCCCGCCGGCTTCCTCGGGTGTGGCCTCGTCGAGACCGACACCTTGGTTTGTTCCGGCAGGCGTGAGAGGCGAATCTACTTCATCGAGAGCAACTTCTTTTCCAGGTGCATTGGGCGTGAGAGGCGAGTCGATCTCATCAAGCATGACATCTTTGCCTGCTTCATTCGGTGTGAGTGGCGAGTCCACCTCATCATTCGCAAGGTCTTTCTGTCCTCCTTCTGGTGCCGCAGTGGACTCCAGAGCACAAAGGAGAGGCCGAGCAAGGGCGTCAGCATATGAGCTGCCAACATGACGCAGATAAAGCAGTATGAACTCCGTTCCTGCGGATTCGTCACCAAATACGCTCACGTTAGCCAAGCTCTTGCTGCTGTTGCTCTTGTTGTTGCTCGTGCTGGCCAAAGGTGCCCCTGTAGCTTCGGCTGCCACTGCCCCTCGAAAGCGTGCTGATCCCCGCACAAACTCAAGTTCTGTCACGCGCCATAGGAAGCCTTTGAGGCCGCCGTCCAATGCCGCGGCTCGGTCTTCGTCGGCCGCGGCTCGGGTTCCGGTAAATGCCGAACCGGGGACCAACGACGAAGACGAGGACGAGGGCTTCGCATCAAATGAGTCTGCGCTTTCATTGAGGCCATCGTTTTCAGGAACGTCTTCTTGAAACCGAGAAAAGAAGGACTGAAGCTGATCGTCGTCAATGACTCCTGACACGCGCCGCTCAGGAGTAGGCTTGGACAATACTTTCTCAGGAGACACAACTGCAGCTGTACCACCACCACCACCACCACCACCCCCGCTGCTGCTGCTGCTGCTGGCACGGTCTCCGCGTCCTCGGACGGGTCGGCGTGCTGAAAAAGTTGGCGGCGGCGTCAAGGGGGATTTGACAGGCGAATTTCTTGCTGAAGCTGTAGCAGCCCGTGGAGACGTACTTCTCAGCGGTTGCCCTCGACCTGATGTACCTGAAGAGGTGCGCCTGCCAGTGTCCTGTGAAGTGCCATCACGGCCTACCAGTGGCTGGGCCGCTGCAGCTGCTGCTGCTTTCGCGACCGCAGCCTTCGTAGCTGCCACTGCTGCTGCAGCCTCTGCCGCCGCCTCTGCTTCTACATTAGCGCGCGCTTCCTCAATAGCAGCTTCTTCAGCGGCGAGGAAGATCGTGAACGTGTGCTGGGCAAAGAGCTGAGCTGGGCGGCCGTATGGCGATGCATCGAAAGCTGCTAACAGCAGACGATGCCCCTTGAGGTGCATAGCTGCAGCTACTGCTGACAAAGCAGCTTGGGCTGTGCGCTCAATATAGCCTTTGCTCTTGCCGAGAGTGCCGCCTGGATATGAAGGCACTGCAGCGACAAGAAGAGCTGCCAGCTGCTCCAGTCTTTCGTCATACCCCACGCTTTCGCCTTCACTCCAGACCTGGATCTCGTTGTTCCCCGCATGAGAAGCAGAAGACTTAGATAAAGAGGTGGATAAGGCACCGAGCGCTAAGTTTCGCGAGTGGCTACGAGATGCGCTGGCTACGGTTAAAGCTCGCTGCAGACCCGGCGCATTTCCTGCTAGTAAATGCACGAACATGTCGAGGAAGCACCCTGAGGGGGAATTTAAGCTCTCAGAGGGCGAGTGAGTCGTTCGGAGTGGGCTCCCTCCTTCACCATTTCTGTTGCTACTCTTGCTGCTGCTTGGATTTGTGTGCGCAAACCATTCTGAGCTCGCTTGACCTGCGGGTTCATGCACACCGTCAAGCCAATCACTCCGCTCGGCTGCTGCAATCGCTTTTCGGAAGCCTATGTCCAGATGGTTTCCTACCAAGTGAGCTAAAGCTGCCGTACACGTCTCTTCTAGCAACGACGTAATTGAAGCAGTTGAAGAGTCGCTGATTGAGCTTGAGGTTTTGCCATCTCCCAGCCGGAGCTCACCGATATTACGCCTCCATGAGGACGGAGGGGAGTCTATACTATCCCCATGACCAGCACTCGCACTGCCGGCCGTGGCAAGAAGGCGCTCTAAAGTAAGGAAGTAAGTGCGAAACATTTGGTCGCGCTGGCGTCGGGTGCGGTCGGAACTTGCGCCCGAGGACAGGTGTGGCGCCGACATGAGCGGAGGACCAGAGGCAGCATGTGCTCTCGAGTTCTGCCCTGTTTCTTGTCCAGAAAAAACCTTCCCTGTGGCGTGCACGTCGGTGACTGGTTTGAGCTCAAGTCCTTTGAGCAGCACCTCCAGCGCTTGCATGTACGATAATTCCAACGCAAAGCCCGGTAATGCAGAGCTTACGCTGCTGTCGGACCCTGCTAGTCTGCCCTTGAGAGGCACCTCTGGGACACTAGTAGAGCCAACAGTGTTGCTGCTGCTGCTGCTGCTGCTACTACTGGACGCATGATGAAGCACTTGTGCAGATGGCGAGGAGATCGAGGGCGAAGGTCCTGTTTGCACGGGGGTTGTACTTGAGGCATCCGTGGCGTCGGA
>Ga0307930_1001729_pt1 | contig 17129 bp, 10 predicted proteins | sample OrgLakmetageno46_FD_203161 | JGI IMG/M metagenome (GOLD analysis project Ga0307930, IMG submission 203161) | Saline water microbial communities from Organic Lake, Antarctica - #46 | ecosystem: Environmental > Aquatic > Non-marine Saline and Alkaline > Saline | place: Antarctica: Organic Lake...
ACACTATCCTCTTTACGATTTTGACTTGCGCGCAACGCACGCGCGTACACTTCTGCCCGCAGCATTGGCTTCTGTGTCATTTGGGTTTGTATTAGTTCGAGTTCGAGTACGATTTTTGTTATCAACACCAATCATATCAGTTCGCCAGCTGGTGCCATCCTCGGGGTTTGAAAAGCGTTTTTCAAGACGCCAACTGTGACCAAATTTGCCGCGATGAGACAGTCACGCAATTGTTCGAGGCCAGCGCCGTGTGTATGGATGGCGCGTCCTTGCTGTTTACAGTGGAAAAGGTGAATCGCTTGCTGACGGTTTGAGAGAAAAAGCGTTTTCCCATTGTCACATTTATGTTTCCAAATTTTCCGAGGTGCAGGTGAGAGAGCTAAAAAGGCCCGTAATTGACCTTGAAAATTTCGGTCATCAAAACGGAAAAATGCGCTTAAAGGTATGCCTTGTAAGAAAAGGGCTGAACCCTTTGTAGCGCCTTCATCCAGTACAGGGGAGGGACTACAGAGTAGGAAAATGAACGAGGCAAAAACGAGAACGAGGAGGCAATAATCAATCATTGCGATCATAGCGGATAGCCTGTACTCCCTCTCGCATCTCCAGCTTGAGCTGCAGTAATCACAAAAGAAGACAATGAGACTCTTCGAAATATAGTCAAAGTTTAGGCGAGGAGGAACTTCGACATGGAACAATTTTGGATGCGGCGGCGAGTAGCCGTGGTTATTAGATGTGCCACGGCTTTAGGTTTACTTGCGTCTGTTGCCATCTACAATTCAGACTCCTACGAACATCTTGAAGCGCGACGCCTACTTGGCTACAACGACGATGGAAAAATTGACGATGAGACTGATTCGGAAAATAACATTATTTTCGTAGTTATCATTGCCTCAGTCTTGGTATGCGGCTGTGCATGCATGAGCGGAGTTTGCGAATCCGATGGCTCCCGACCAGGAAACCCTTTGAATGAACCACTCATGTCACGCGACGAAATGCGCAATGATATCTTCGCCAACTCGCTCGTGGGTGCTGAAAATGAGTGGCTCTGCCCAGTGTGTGCCTTTGAAAATCGGCCTCGCAGTGCGATCTGTAGCTTATGTGGATCGTCGCAGGACACGGCACGCAAGTACTACGACGCAATGCGGAAGAAACAAGAGGACGCGCTCGACGCCGGCCAAAGTGACCCACTGGGCTCATTCCGCGCTTCTTTGGTTGAACCGTCTCTCGCTGTTTCAAGTGCTCGATCCTCAGGACTGAACCGGGCCTCACTCTCAGGGTTTCGTGAAAGTTTGACGCAGGGCGAGCGGGAGCAGGCCTTTGCTGCACGACGCTTTAACGCCTTGACCATGCGACAGCGAGCAGCGCATCGGCGAAGGCTATGGCAGCGAAGAAGTGACAGTTCTACGGGTAAAGTGGAGTGGGTGCGCATGGCTGTGGTCAAGGCAGATACTGCTGCGCATACCTTCGCTCCTGAGAACGGAGCCCCTTCTTCTTCGTCACCTCTGCACACTCACCGGGACAGCTTTGGCGATACAGCCCCCATGAGCCAATCTCCAGGCTTCGCTTCAGTGCTAGACCCCTCTGTGCCCGGTAAAATGAGTTGGGAAGCCGTGCGCAGCGTTGCTACGGATGCCTTTCACCCAATCAAGAAGCGCATCCTGGTAGCGGGCGACTACCATGAATTCACCGAGGGCGATGAAGAAGCGCCAAATAGCAGCAAAGGTCCTACGAGTGCTCCTGGTCGGTCAAGCATGCCCACGGCAGAAGTGGAGACCGAGAACGACTTGATAGGTATTGCTGCCCTGCCATTCCGGCGCAAGCAGCAGTGGTTGCAGAGCTGTTTAGATGCGCTCCGCAGCCCAGAGCTGGCTCTGGCGCCGAGCCAAGGTGGGGGCGTGGTGAAGTTGCAAGTACGACGAGACCGCGTGCTCGCTGACTCATTCGCGCAACTCATGACGCTTGAGCCGCACTTGATGGCGCGCAGGCTTCGGATTCTATTCGTGGACGAGCCGGGAGTCGACGCCGGTGGGCCGCTTCGGGAATGGTTTGGTTTAGTAGGCGAGCAGCTCTTTGACCCGAACTTCGCCCTCTTCGTGTCGCAAGGCGACTCCGGCTACAGCATCAACCCCATGTCCAGCATTGCCAATTCCTTGCACCTGAAGTACTTCCGGTTTGCAGGGAGGTTTATTGGGAAGGCCCTGCTAGAGCACCAAACTTTGTCCAGTTGTCGGCTCTCGCTGCCTATGCTCAAGCATGTGCTCGGAGTACCGCTTGCATTCAGCGACCTCGAGTTCGATGATGGCGAGCTTTGGCAGCACTTAGTGTACCTGCGTGACGCACCTCCTGGTATCGCTTCAGAATTGTGCCTTGACTTCACGGTTGATGTGGAGCATATGGGTGCTCGAGTAACGCATGAATTGGTCCCTGGCGGAGCTCAAATACCCGTGACTGATGAGAATAAGCTTGAGTACCTCGAGCAGCGCTTCAAGTTTCGCGTGATGGATTCCGTGAAAGATCAGCTCTGGCAAATTCTTTGCGGTCTCTATGAGGTGGTCCCGAGAGAGGCGCTCTCAGTGTTCGACTACCAAGAACTAGACTTGCTTCTCTCAGGTGTCCCTGAGGTGGACCTTGACGATTGGAAGCGCCACACTCGCTACGTAGGCCTCTACAAGAAGCTTGGGCCAAACCATCCCGTTGTGAAGTGGTTCTGGGAGGTGGCGCAGGACTTCAATCAGGAAGAGCGCGCGCGGCTGTTGCAGTTTACGACGGGCAATGCGCGGCTGCCAGCACAAGGATTCAAAGCACTCGAAGCGAACGGTAATAAAAATAAGTTTTCTGATTTCTGTTTTGAGATATCTTCGCTTTTCTATTTCGTGTACCAAATATTGAGTGGCTACCGTTCTTGACTATTCTATCTTCTTGCGCTGTTGCTCGCTGTGTGATCTGCAGATGGTAACTTTCGGCTATTTACAATTGCGGGTGTTGACAAGCGGGACTTCTTATACCCGCGCAGCCACACCTGCTTCAACCGACTTGATCTCCCTTTGTACAGCACCAAGGAAGAGCTCCATGGGTTTTTGACGCTTGTTATTCACATGGAAATCACAGGCTTCTCAGATGAATAGGTCTATATGGCGGAATGAGGAAGCGCGTTGCTGCAGCCTCGTGGGCTTGAATTAGGTTGGATTGGCGGTCTTTGAGCAAGGGATATCAATGCCCATATCTCAGCTGCGTAATTCGAGAAGGCGTTTGCGTCTTTTATAGTTTTTGTCTAATCTACGGGCTACTGTAGTTAGAAGCTGCACTAGAAGTCAGAAATATAGAAATAGACTTTCCCAACAACAACAACGATCGGTCAGTGATTGCAGAACAGGGTACAGGGTATAGGTTACAGAGACGTGACAGAGCTCTCGTAGAATAGAATATCGCAGCCTGCCTTGAAGATGTTTTTTTTTGTGTCGTGTGTCGTCATCCTTTCATCCTTTCCCATTCATTTTCTGAAGCTAGCCGGAGGCGGAGAGTAAGTCTCTCGGGGGTAGATGCCTTCAGCCAATTTGTCTGCCAGCTTGCTAGCTTTGGCAATTGCTGTCAGCTCCACCATGGCGCTAGTCGCGCGCCCGTTGTGCCTTAGAGGTCCGATGGCGCTGCGGTCGAGTGGTCCGCACTCCTTTGGGAAGGTGCATCGATCGATGCTTACTATGAACGCCGAGGCCCCGGTGCGAGTACGATTTGCGCCATCTCCGACCGGGTCACTCCACGTAGGTGGCGCTCGAACAGCTCTCTTCAACTGGCTTAAGGTGCGCAATCTATGCTAGATTACAACTTTATTCAGCTACTTCATGAATGTCTCGATGTTGGAATCAACACACAGCAAACTTTGTGTTTGTTCAACCTCACCCGTTGTTACTATTTCAACGCGTAATTGTGGCCGGAAAATTACAATTGATCGAATGAACAGGCACGACAAGCAGGCGGTACCTTTGTGCTGCGTGTTGAAGATACAGACACGGCGAGGTCGACGCGCGCTTCTGAGGAGTCTATGAAGGCGGACCTGAGGTGGCTTGGGCTGGATTGGGATGAGGGTCCCGACGTTGGCGGCCCGCATGCTCCTTACCGGCAGTCAGAGCGCAGTGAAATCTACAAAAAGTACTCGGAGCAGCTCATTGCAGAGGGCAAAGCTTATCCGTGCTTTACCACCGAAGCTGAGCTCGAAGAGAAGCGCGCAGCCGCTGAGGCCAAGGGTGAGCCAAACCCCGTCTACGACGGCACTTGGCGTGACGCAGACCCTGAGGTCGTGGCGGCTAAAATCGCTGCTGGCGAGCCCTACGCTGTGCGGTTCAAAGTCGAGCCGGGCTCCTCGGTGAGCATCGACGATTTAGTGCGCGGCACGGTGACCTGGGATGCCGAGTCCACGGTCGGCGACTTCGTGTTGATGCGCTCCTCGGGGGTGCCCGTCTACAACTTTTGCGTGGCGGTGGACGACGCGACCATGGGCATTACCCACGTGGTGCGCGCGGAAGAGCATTTGACCAACACCTTGCGGCAAGGGCTGGTGCTCGAAGCACTGGGGTTCCCCATGCCGACCTACGCGCACGCGAGCTTGATTTTGGGCGAAGACCGCAGCAAACTGTCGAAGCGGCATGGCGCCACCTCGGTGGACCAATTCAAGCAAGAGGGTTACGTGCGGGAAGCAATGATCAATTACTTGGCAGGTTTAGGCTGGAACGATGGCTCCGACCGTGAGATTTACTCGCCCGAAGAAGTGACCGAAGCGTTTGCTCTGGACCGAGTCACCAAAGCTCCGAGCATGTTTGACACCGTGAAGCTCAAGTGGGTCAACGGTCAGCACATTCGAGCCATGGACCAGGCAGGCCTCGCTTCGCTCCTTGTGCCCTTCATTCAAGCCGTTACGCTCGACTCGAGCCAGGCGCCGTCGGAGACATTGGTGAACTTATGCGCAGCCATGGCCCAAGACAAAATTGAGCTCCTGACCGATGCCGCCACTCTTTTGAAACAAGTCGTGTCCTATTCGCTGCCTGATGCCCTTGCTGCTCCTGACGCCAAGGTCATTTTGGATGACGATTTTGCTGACGTAGCGCTGGCGCTGTTGGCGCTGTACGACGCAGGGGAGGTCCCTGACGGCAGCGACCTTGACACTTTTGACGCCCAGTGGAAGGCCATGGTGAAGAGCTTGGGCAAAGCCACGGGCCGCAAAGGAAAAGGCTTGTTCATGCCGCTGCGGCTCGCGGTCACTGGCAACACCAGCGGCCCTGACGTGGGCGTGCAGGTGAAAGTGGCGCAAGCTGCCGAGGGCGCCATCGCGGACGTGGTGCCACTGGCGGCCCGCATGGAGCAACTCCGCGCCTGGGCTTCGCACCCCTCCAACCAAAAAGCAGCACCGCCGAGTGCGTCGTCAACGGACGAGGCCAGCCACGCCGCAGCCGTGCGCAGTGCCGTAGAAGCGCTGCCTGCGGAGTCAAGTGTGCGACAACAATGCTTGGCTGCACTGGCTGTAGTAGACGAGAGCGTCGCGGCTTCAAATTCCAATGGCAAGACCAAGTGAGGTGCAAAAAGAAGGTCCTCTCGAGGGCACATGCCCTGGAGTTGGCTGGGCTTCACTCAGCGTTTTTTTCTTCTAAATCGCACGGCCGTATAATTTGTTCTTATCAGAGGCCCGTGTTGCATTCGAGTTCAATTCAATAAATTTGGAAACTATGGACGGCGGGCCGATGGGCATCCGATGGGCTTAGGCCTATGGGCCATAAACGATAGAACCCCCCATCCCTCAATCCCCGAGGCCCGAGTTCCAGATGGCTGCGTTCTACGCCACTTCAGTCCATTTGGAATCCGCCTTATTAAATCGATTTTTTTGGTTTCTTTATGACTAAAGAACCTTCACTATGTCTCTGTTTATTAGTTCCAAGTACGTCAAATTTGTTAATTGTTAAATTTTTATGGGAAATCCCAGGAACGGGGATTTGATTTAGGAGGTCAAAGACCCGATTTGCGGCTGCGCGGCTAGGGATAAAGCATATATTAATGCGCTGCCACGGGCGATTAGTTTGAGAACTTCTCTGACAAGTAAGCTTTCAGGCGATGACAGTGCAGCGGCGTCACGGCGCTATCCAATGTCATAGTTGTTGACTGCTGTCTCTCTGTGACAAACGCAACCAGCCCTGAAGCAAAGGCACGCGCATGAGCATAAGTGCGTTGCGACGGCGATGCTTGGTCCTCACCCGCTCCTGGCACCTTTGTCACTGGCCGCAAGAGGATTGAGAGGAGGCACTGCTCGAGACTGGCGAGCGATAAAAGCCTTGCATCAATCAACTGGATGAAGAACGTGACGCGTGCCTCATTGCATGATCCACCCAGCACCACTGCTTCAGTTAAGCACGGTGCAAGGGCCGCAATCGTGGCAGCGGTAGGGCCATGGTGTTTAGTGCGTGGGCAGCAGTGGCGCCAGAGTACAGGGAGATGCGTCAAAAGCTCACGGTCATCACATGCAGCTGTGGCTCGAGCTTCCAACAGACGAGCCGAGCTGGCCGCCACCTCCATTTGAGCTTCTTTTCTCGTTGAGGTGCTCGATGAAATCTTCATCTCTTCAGGCAAAGCGGTAACTGCAGCAGCAGTTGCAGAGGCCACGCCTGCTGCTGCAGGAGGTAAACGAGAAGTATCCTTTGCGGCAGCAAGCAGTGCGCTCATTGCAGTCTCGACATCTGCTGCTGTCGGAGGAAGAAAGGAGTCTTCTTGTACATGTTTTGCTTTCAGTGTCGCGGTACTGCCGTCACTATGCGAGCTTACTGGCTCTACAGCGGTGCTATTAGCCGTTGCTGCTACCTTACCCTCCGGTGACGACGCTGTTGCGACTCCTGCGGCACTAGCCAAGCCAGGCGGCGACTCTATTGGCTGTTTTTTCGACATGTGTCGCTGCACTTGACTCGCAAGGTCCGCAGCCACTGCATCCTTGACGGCACTGAGGCCGGCTCCTAGGGCCAGGTCTAGGGTCAAATGGAGCGCAGTGGCCGCCACCGGCTCCGGCAGCAAGAGCGGGTGTTTCGGCATTAAAGCGTGCATGGCGGACGTCACTGCTTCCTCGATCTGATATGCAGCGTCCCGAGCGGCCGCTGCGCGCGCCTGGCTACGAACAGCACTGGTAGCGCTGCCGAGTTGGTGAGTCGCTGCGCAATGCGTGGCTATGACAGCAGCCTTGGCGTTGGCCACGGCAGCGTCCACGCAGAAGTCGGCACAGCGCTGCAGTGTTGGGTGCCGCCGAAAAAAAGCCGTTCGGAGCCGTCGGCCGAAATCGGCGTCGGGTGAGCCCAGGGAACCGTTGTGATTGGCGCCAGAAGCAGTAGAAAGCTCGTCAAAGGTTACGCTGTCTTGGCGTTCTAAAGGTGGCGCCGCAGAAGGCAAAGATGACGAAGTCGCGCTGCTTCCTGCGGCTGAGCGCGGAGTAGGAGGCCCTACAACATGGGGACGAACGACTTTTTTGGCGACGAGCACGCTGACGCCATCGGGATGATTCGGGGCTGGAGGCCGCTTGTTGGCCAGAAGCGACGACAACAAGAGGTCGACGCCACTGCACAAGCGCCGCGAGAAGCATCGCACACTCAGCTGGCTTGAGCTATCGACGGTGCCCAGTACTGGCGAAAGAGCGAGGTTGGTTGTGGTGAAGGGCGAAGCAGCTACTGCAGCAGCGGTGGACGTAGAACTGGAGTCAAGCTGTAAGGGCGGGAGGTGGCTGGCAAAAGAAGAGTGAAGGTCGCGACAGAGGTCAGCAGCTTCGGTTCGAATCAAAGCGTGGTTCCCATTAAAGCCGGATGCGTGCGGCGAAGGGCCATGCAAAGCAATTTGCTTCAAGTCTGCCAACAAGGCAGCGTAGTAAGGAGTGCGCCGCGCAACCAGATCCCATTGGAGCATTCTCAAATAGTCCGTGAGCCAGGGCACCTATTTAGATAATCAAGCACGCAAAGAAGTGTCAGATGAAACATATCGGGGGGTGTTATGCGATACCATGCTAATCTACTGTAGTGTGGAGACTCTGAATTAGGAGAGCGAAAAGGAATGGGTAAATTTACCACGAGAATGAGGCAGCCTTGAGACTGAGCACGAGCAAGTATTTCTCGAGCATTTAATTTGGGTGATTGTCGTGCCAACACGCGTGTTGCCTCTGCCACTGCGCTGTAAAGGGCTTCGGAGTGCCCGCCGCTCATTGCAGCCAGGCTCAGAGGCCAATGCTGGCGAAACGCTAGCAACCCGAGGAACTTTCCGAGCCGTCTGAGCGTGAAGAGCGCGTCAACCGTTTCTTCAGCGTCCAAACGATGACCGTCGTTGGAAGCTGGCAATGTTGATGCTGCCCCGTCACCGCTAGAGGTAGCTCCAAAGAGCTTCCGAGCGCTCGTTGAAGAGGATTCTTGGGGTGAGTAAGGTGAAGAGAACTCGCCCCCTGACTGTTTGCTGCGCTGATGTACATCGGGCGAGCCAAAGTACGACGGTGATGAAGACGAAGACGAAGATGCTGCCAGAGCTGGTTCAATAGCTTCTGGAGACGCCTCCACTTGATTGTCCTTCTTCTCTGCTGTTGTTGCTTCCTGGCCTGCAGCAGCATCGTCGCCTCCTTGTTGTTTCCCAGGCGAGAGCCACGAGTCCATCTGAGACGCGACGCGGTCCAGCAGAGCAGCTTCCAGATGACTGACGAAGTCGGCGGAGCGCGCCGCCCCACCCAATTCCAGGAAGTCAAAAAAGAAAGCCTCCGAGGGCTGAGCGAAGCAAGCCGCCACGTCATCGACATTGGCGAGTGGAAGGTGGGCTGGCGCTGCCGCAGAAGCGCTATGGTTGGACGCTCGATGAGGCGCGCGCTGATTACTGGCATTGGATCGTGGTTGGTGGCCTCGCGAGGAGGATGGTGCTCCGAATGAGCTACCGCCGCGCTGTTGTCCTTCCTGAGAAGACCGCTGCATTACTGGCGCAGCTGCTGCGGCAGTGGTGTGCAGTGGCGCTGCAGACGACCTTTGGCTGAGGCGCTGGTGCAGGCGCTGTAAGTGGGCTGGGTCTGCTTTGTTGCTGCGAGCAACGGCATCCACAACATCACTGTCGGTCTCGACCTCGAGGGCTGAATGCGTCAACTGACGTGCGAAGAAACTCCCAAACCACTCCCCGTTCCCCGGCATCAAGACCGACAGCAGGGCATCCACTTCAGCGGGTAAAGCAGCGAGCAGTGCTTCTAGCTTGGCTTCACCGTCGAGCCGCCGCCGAGCGTCCCCGTGCGCGCGCAAGAGTTTCAGGAAGGCATCGCGCGCCTGCTCCCGGTTGTTGAAGAGCTTTTGGGCCAGGGCTGATTTAAAATGGTGCCTTGAGTCCGTGGCATCCACGAATGGTACATCACTTGGCCCAGCGCCCACTCTCAAGCGGCTTCCCGACAGGTCGCTGTGCCGCCGCTCCGCGCAATGCTTGAGGGTTTGGGCGCACCGCGGCGCCATTCGCCGAAGGACTGGGTCTGCCCACAGCAACGCCGCCACCCCGCTGTCCAAATATCGCATCAGCGGCAACGCAGCCGCTAACGCCATGGCGGCGAAAGCAGCGCAATCGGTGCGGCAAGTGAAGAAACTCGGAGCCGACGACGGGGGGTCGTCTGCACTTTTGCTTTGGGCATCGGTATCAGTGGCGGCTGCTGGGGCCTCAGTCGACGCTCGACTTGCAGCAGTCTTGGGACCAATTCTGAGCAAAGATGCAAGGAACGCGAGCTCAGCTGGAGGTGCCAAATGGTCGAGCACTAAGCGGCCGTGCAGGAAAGCTAGCCCTCGAAGCGCCGAGGCGTGAGACGAGCATTCAAGGGCGTCTAAATCCTGAGCAGTGTCCGAGTCCAAAATAGGCAGAGCCGAGGCTGAGAAGGGTGACATTTGAGGTGAGCGCGGATTTGCACCCACAGGTGAGCTCAAACCGCCTGTGAGGCTATAGGATGAGGTCAAGCTTGGCGAGCGCATGGGCATCTCAGGAGGAGCAGGAAGCGTGGGTGGTGTGCTTGGGCTAGAATGGGTGTGACTAGGCCGAGGCGGGGTCGCATGCTCTGCTGGAATGGCACGCGCGCGGCTGGGCGACAATTGAGTTTGAGAAGTAGGTACATCAACTAATTTTCCAAAAGAAGCCGCCGCAGTTGGCGCTGTTGATTTGAAGCTAGGATTTGGCATGCTCGAGCCGCCGGTGGTAGCAGGCCTCGAGGCATCCAGAGTATCGCCCGACGGCAGTGAAGCGATGTTTCCACCGCTGCTGCCTCCGCTTGACACTGCCAACAAGGTTGCTCGCACGCGTTTCTTAGCCTTTGGCTGAGCTTTAGGTGCAGGCGCGCCCATTCCGAGCGCTGGAAATGCGTCCTCGTACTGAACTGGAGCAACCATAGGAGGTGGCCGTGGTGGCGTCTGAGGAGGCGGAGTTGGAGCACCGAGGCGCGAAATGCCTTCGGCAGAAAGCACCTTGGCGGGTATTGTGCCTACAGGCCCTGCTCCAACAAAAGCTTGCGTCTCGCGGCGCACCAGAGCCATGAGTGCCGCCGCGAAGTCGCGAAGTGCGTCGTCATTACTTCCATCGGCTGAAATGGGGAGACCTAGAGCATCTACGACCACCGCCAGTGATTGTTGCGGCTGCAGAGGGTCGTCACCAGCCTGCTCCGATGACGAGCACCATGAGTAGAGGCGGTCGCGAGGAATCTCCATGTATTAGTAAATCAAGAAGCAATCCCCTTTCAAGGCCGGTTAGCTTATTTCATTGCCCGAGATTGAAGACTACTTTGAACGCTGCTACATGTGAAGGACCCTAGTTCAAAATTGGGCTATCAGAGCATTAGCTAATGCGAGGAATTAAAGCAAACGCAGCTCGGATGAGTATGGATTCTACGATCTATGATCCATGTTGTACTATCCTCAAGCACCACGACTAGTAAAAGGGCTAACTACTGCACGCAGACCGACTCCTTGCTTTCAAAAGGCGTAGTCTAATTCGTACTCGAACAAAAAGCCACGGATCAAAAATCCCTGTAAACTTGAATCTTTGGGAGACGTGGTCACTTGTAGGACTGGGTCTCAAAGTTAACTAGCCGTTTGGATATTTTTTTTTCCGCGACATTCCCTCCACCTACCTCCCCAATCATTCTTGGAAAAATGGCGCAAGTTGTAAGTCTGCGCATCGGCCCATGCAAGCCTCATTTCTTTTATGTTAACACACGTTTCACCTGACTCTTCAGAAAGCCGCTCTCCCTTCCACACCAACTCGGCCGGATGCCCGCTCGCGGAGGAAATCAGCACCCAAGAGTGAGACGCGGAAGAAGCTCCTCGCCGACGATGAGACGACTGAAGAATTAGTAGCTGCAGATGAGCCAAAGGTTGTGAAAGCCCCCTCAACGCCAAGCCGAACTGCTAATAGGAATGCAGCAGAAGATACGAGTACTCCTGCTAAGGTACAAAGCAGCAAAAAGTCCATTGAATCATCGGGCAAGTCTAAGAAGGCATTGTTTGGTAGTGCATCGAGCGAATGCGTTGAGGAAGTATTGCAGATGTACAAGATTGTAAACAAGTGCACAGGATCGCTGGGCGGAAACGGTTCCGGAGGTGCAATCTACGGAGGTATGTCTTCATCTTTATACTTAGTGGTTAAGTGCCAATGGCTCGTGTAAGGCTTTATTCTAGCAATCATGTCCATCATTTGCATGTTTTTCATTCCCTTTTCTTTCTTCTTTTTTTTTCAGAGTTGACCAAGTCGTCGATGCAGAAAGTGACAAACTTGTTGGTGGAAAAGGCGGATTTAGGGCCTGAGAGCGTATTTGTCGACGTGGGCGCTGGGTTGGGAAAGCCCAACTTGCATGTGGCGATCGACCCGGGAGTCAAGTACAGCGTAGGAGTGGAAATGGAGCACGTGAGGTGGCTGCTTAGCTTACACAACCTTAAGCACTACGTGGACGACGTTGAGACGCACCGCCCCGAAGCTAGCCGCAACAACTGCATTTTCATGCATGGCGACGCATGGGATGCCAAGTCCTTCAACCCGTTCACCCACGTATACATGTTTGACATTGGCTTCCCACCCAAGCTCTTCCTGCACCTCGGGGAGTGCTTGCGTGCGTCGTCGACTGCGAAATGGGTGCTCTGCTACCATGCACCACATTTGATGATTGACAAGTACGGTTTCTCGATGGAGTTCGTTGAGAAGCAGGCCACGTCCATGCATGGCAGCAGCGAAGGCCACACGGCCTACCTCTACAAATGCACGCACGCGAAGGCCTTGAAGCCAGTGAAGAAGCAAGTGAAAAGTATTGTGGCTGATTCCGACCCGCTGTTCCGCGAGACTTTTGAAGTGCTCAGCCAAGACGATCAGACCGTAACCGATTGGTTAGCGTCGAAGCAGGCCGAAGACCCCCGAATGAACGGCACTTCCTCGCGCCCTCGCACCCGCACACAGAGCAAAGCCGATTCCGTTTAATTGTTACTTGCCGTCTCCGAAAAGCGGATTGACCTTAACTTTGAGAGATGAAATTGTTCCTGTGTGTTCCTGATATCTTTTTGCAGTGGATTCAGATATGTGATTTATGGATATACGGGGCATTGCCAATTGCCAATTTTCTTAAAAAAAACTACGACAAAAAGAAACAATGAAAAGGGATGTTACACTTACGTGTACGTAACCAAACTCGTTTGGTCGATGTTAAGTGACCAACCTCATGTCCCTGGATATTCAGGTGCATGCTCAGGATTTATGTCCTCAGGCCCTCGCCTAGTCCACCATCTCTTTAAATATTACCACCCCTCGAACCATGCAGTGCCGCCTTTTCTTGAAGTTCACTTGATACTGACACTTGTTACTTGTTGGCTGCTACAACTTCCCATACCCAGCCCTATAGACCCCATAGACATAGAAAACAGAAGCGGGTCGCTTCCAAAATGGCCCTTTTTTGCCATAGCATGCGAAAAACCGAATTGGAAATACCCCTAGACCTCTTTTTTCCTTGTGGCCTGTGGCCTTATCACTGTTGCCAGAAATTTTGAAACTACCGAGGGCCAATCCCGATATACATATTCCATGCGAGAGGAACATCGGAAGTGTATATTTAGACAGGCCCCGAAGGGCCGGAATTAGATGGCTAACAGGTAGAGAAGAAAAGCAAAGCAGCGCGGTCTAAAGTGGTACGCTCCTCCGTGCTCTGAGAGTGAGTTTCTTTTTGGTACAGAACCACGTCATGCTTGGAACATCGCCCCCTAAATGGCCAGTTAGTCGGCGGCGTTGTCAGCTCCTCATTTGAAGGTTTCTAAAGTTTTTTCTGATATGGCTTCCTCTGATCCACGACCTACCCTGTTATTGGGAACGAGCCGCCGGTTTCGCTCTGCTTTCGGTTCAACCTTAATTAAATGGGACGCTTACCTGGCTCTGTTTGCTGTATTGCTACCGAACTCGATCTCGAACTCGAATTAATACAATCCGAAATGGCACAGGAGCTAATGTAGCGGGTAGTGGTGTACATGCGTCCGGGTGTGTGTTTGAGGTTTGAGGTGTATAAATGCAAATATTGGTCAAAGTGGCCTCCCTAATCATAGGTTAAGAAAAGGAAAGAAAGGAAAAGAAAGCAACCCGTAGAATTTGGCTCATAAGCTCCTCTTCTACAGAGAAAGAGCTGCATTGCTTTGTGTGTCTGCCTATATTAGTTCTCTAATTCCAGCCTCTCATTCCAGCCCTTTGGGCCTGTGTCAAAAAAGGTCAGGTGTCAGGTGGGTTGTAGCCTTGTTAGTTGTACTGAACGACGACCAACGACCAACGACCAACGACCTTTCATGCTGTGACGAATCCTGACATAAGTTACACTTCCTAGAGGATATTCCCGATAGCCTGAATCCTGACCCGGAGACCTGAGACCCTGAGAGGCATGAGAGCATGCAATGCAGCGCAGTTCGAAGGCTCATGTGTGACTCGCACAAGTTCTATTAAGCGGTCTATGTCAACATTATAGGATCACTTTCGGTTTTGCGTAGATAGCTAAGTTTCATATGTCCCTTCCCGAGGGATGTTCTGACGACATTGAAAGTTAGAATTAAATTGAAAGCAAATTAGGATGGTAGGTCTTGCATCGATTATTCATGAGCAGCTCTACATGGTCCGTAGTTTTTGGTCCGATCCGCGTACGCGCACCCCCATTTTGATCATATGGGTAGCGAGCTTTGGGGGTGCTCTGCATGCCTCGGTCACGACGTACTTTTATCTAGAAGTTGGAGCATCCGAAATGGAGATCGGTTACATTGGATTTCTAATGAGCCTCGGCGCCATGGTGCTGTCGCCCTTCGCTGGTTTTGCTCTTGATACCTACGGCCCATTCGCTCCAATCTTTGTAACCGCGGGGGTGAGCAAACTTGAACGCAGTTCTCAGCTTTGGTTTTTTCCTCATGTAGAACTCCTTTAAAACTAAGCTTCCTTTGAGATGATTTATCAGAGCCGTTTGACAAGTATATTTTTCATCTGTCTATTTCCATGCAACCAGGCCTGCTCTGCGGGCTGTCTCATTCGGGGCTTAGCCTCAAGCCCGCGCGGTCTTCTTCTTGCTGGCTGCTTCTTGGGAGTTGGCGTAAACCTATGGATGGTCGTGGTGGCGCACTTGGCCGACTGCAATGATCGAAGCCGTCGCTCGGCAGTGTTCAGTGCGTTTGCCGTTCAGGAGACCACGCTGCGGCTTCTTGGCAAGGGCTTGTTCCCGTTCTGGGACTATTTGGTGATTCGCCTTGGCATAAGGGGAACTTTACCTCGCTACCGGTGTGTGCAAGTTTAAACAGTGTTCTTCTGTGTGCCTGTCGTGTGTTTGCTACCATTTGCAACAACTTGCCTCACCCTTTTGTGGCTCTCCTGTGTGTGTGCTCATTTTGGAAGGATTCATATGGGCATTTGCACCGGTTTTTGCTTCTTCGGTCTCCTAGCACTCATCGCAAGCCGATTGGACGGTTCATGCGCCATATCCTCGCAGGCTTCGTCTCTTAGTGCTTCTAGCAAGCCACCGGCTCCTATAGCCGCAAATCCACGACCTTCTCGCTCAGCTGATTCCCACACAAGTGGGACTATGGAGCCTACGTCGTCGCCATCCCGTGTTCGGTACGCAGTGTTGATTGGAGCACTCCTTGCGCAGTCTCTGGCATTTACGGTGGTAACGGTGTTATGGCCGCTAGTGCTCAAGGACGAGTACGCCCTCACGGCTGCGGAGTTTGGATTGATTGCCTTTGGAGCAGCCTTTTGCAGCACGTGTAGCGTAGCAGCTTTTCCAGCCGTGGAGCGCCGCCTCGGGCCTCTGGTGACCGCATCCAGTTGTGCTGCAGTAGCTGCTGTCGCTTGTGTGGTGGCTTTTGTGGCGCTGCCTTCGGCGCCATCATCACTACACTTCGGCGCTCCCTCCAATTTGAAGACCTTGTCAGTGCTTGATGTCGCCCTCGAAGCCACATCGAAGCGTAAAGCGCTTGCGGTGCACTGCGGCGCTGCGGTGGTGCTGCAGGCTGCTCTTCTCACGCTTGAGCCTAGCCTCAAGTCTCTCCTCAGCGTGTACGTGCCACCGCACATGCAAGGCCGAAGCCTAGGTCTCATGGCCACCTTAGGGGGTGTCGGTGGCATGGGTGGCAACATTGCAGGCACATCACTTTATGCGATTTCGAAAAGAAGCCAAGGGCATACGGTTCTTGGTAGCGGTGCGCTGCCTTTTGTCATTGTGTCAACATTATTGGCCGTCGCAGCGTTCGCGTTATGGTGTATCCGCGACGGAGCAGCTGCGCTTATCAGCGAGGTGTGCGAGCCCCTTTTGCCAGCATTGCCCCTCCAAGCTGATTCGAAAGCGCCAGCTATCGCTGTTGCTACCAGCATGTCACACAGCATAGAGAGCGGATCAGAGGATGCTGATGAGGTTGGATCAGTAGGAGAAGCGGGAGCTACTGACATAAGCCTTGGCTTATTTGTTCGGGAAACTTCGTATGATATGAAGCTTGATTAGGAGCTGGTTTAATTCTCTAGTTATCGAGTGAGATGAAACAACCCCAAATTAAATGCGTGTTTGAAATGGGTTTGTGTTTGTTTCGATGTGTTTGTTTCGATTGGCAACCAAGTGTAAAATAGTGACACTGCACTGGTGCCAAGAAACAGAAGCAAACAACAAACGGGTCCATGAAAGATTATTGAATGATGAGCCCCCACGGCGCTTAATCCTCTCATAATTGTAGCAGAAGTATTGTCTTTTGGGGGCCCCGTAGGGCCCCGGGTGTTAGAGGTAGATGCAAGTAAGAGGTAAGGGCGTTTGGTGTCCTTTTGGTGTCTTTGTTCTCTGTTGATCAAGGTTGTGCTGCCTCTGAGTCATCTGATTCATGGTGCATGTCTCTGACTCATATTCTATTCTAACTCTGGGATGTTCCTCAAACACTGAACATCCAACACTCCCACCCATCTAGCGGTTTCCGTATCGGAAGATGCTTGATGAATAAGGATGTTGTTGCGCTCGCGGGTGTCTTCGACTTCGCACTGTGGTGCCTGTGCTGCCGCTCGATTTCGTTGTCGGCTTCTTTGTCTTGAACATTTCGCCATCAGTGCTTCGCACTTCTGAAGGTCGTGAATGTGACAGGCTGCTCCCGCTTTCGCCTTGACTGGTCCACATTGTTGATGGTCCGGGTCTTGGCGTTGGTCTCGTCGTTCGCTGCTGCGGCGGCTGAGCTGGCGTCGTGATCATCGTGGTGTTTGTTTGCTCCCACCGCTGGTGTGCGTACAAGCGATGCTGTTATTGATGGTGTACAAGTCCTTGGTTTCTTGTCACGTCAGCAAAAGCTTCTCCGCTTCAGCCAAATGGCTTGCTTCTCTTGATGCTGATCTTCGCTGCTCCGCTGCATGCAAAACTTGACGATGGCAATCGGCTCGATGCTCATGCAATTCCTGCTTGAAGGTGATCGGCTCGTTCCTCCATTCCGTGTCTTGCTCGGTGAAGTTGATGTCGAGATCATTCCCAAATCAGTCGAAGTCCTGTAACTCTCAACATGATATTCGTAGTCGATGGAATGATGTGCGCAGTCTTCGTCGATGCCCAGCTAGAGGTCTTGGGCTGCCTCCGCTTGCTGTCGAATCCGCGCTCCTCGCAACTT